>Ga0163144_10003391_pt1 | contig 36287 bp, 32 predicted proteins | sample OliLak19BULKMAT1_FD_123175 | JGI IMG/M metagenome (GOLD analysis project Ga0163144, IMG submission 123175) | Freshwater microbial mat bacterial communities from Lake Vanda, McMurdo Dry Valleys, Antarctica - Oligotrophic Lake LV.19.BULKMAT1 | ecosystem: Environmental > Aquatic > Freshwater >...
CGCGGCTCGCCTCCGTATATCCGGTGATGCGATCCGTCTCGCCATCGAACATAGTGGCGTATCGGTCGAGCGGCGGCAGCCCGGAACGGTCCGGTGTCTCAAAACGCATCCGGTCGAAGGACACCAGCGGTTCCGCCGAAGAGGATCGATCACCGACCGCCAGCCTCAGTGCCAGGCGCCGCAATTCATCCTCGAACTCTCCGCCAATCAGCGTCTCCACTCCGAGTGATCGCAGATAACCGGCGTTGACGGGCGCATAAAGACCGTAGCAGCAGAGATGCGCGCCGGGGTTAACGCGCCGGGCAGCTTCGATTACCGGTGCCGCAAGCCGCGTTGCGGTATGCATGGGAAGGTGGAAGGCGATTAGTTCCGCGTTGCGTACGGCATCGGGAGGGAGTTTTTCCACAGCGAGATCAGCGCATGTGGCTTCGTGTCCGTCAGCGCGCAGGCACGCAGCGGGCGACGCCAGCCCGAAAGGCTGTCGGCCAAGCTCGTAGGTGGATATCAGCAGTACACGCACGTTTTTTCGTTTCGCAGGCACGACGGAGCCAAGTCCGCCGCGAGGTTCACGCCTTCAGTATATCAGTCTTGACCAATCAGTCAAGACGAGCCAACCTCGGGCAGCGGTTTCGGAAAGTCGGAGAGAGAGACCTCGGCTTGCGGCAAAAAAATCGATTTGGCATTTGGCGAGAGGCCAACTCCGTTGCCGTAGATGCTACTGGCGCGATCTACTTTGGCGGCGAAACCTCTTCCGCTAACTTCCCAATGAAGGCTGCCTATCGTTCAATATTCGGACCTAGCAGCGAAGCATTCGTCACCAAACTTTGCGATCCCAAATTTATCGCTGACCAGGCGTCAATGATAATTCTTCAAGTGCAAGGAGGAGCTTCACCAGCTGCTCAAACCTTGCACATTGAGGCTTGTGCCTCGATTCCCTTCTCGATGCGAGTTGAAGGCGACTTCCTTCGCGCCACGCCTTCCAGCGGAACGACAAACGCAAATCTGCAAGTCAGCGTCGAAGCCCGCGCGATGGGCATAGGCGACTACCAGGCCAAGCTAATTTTCACCTCGCCCGACGCGCTGAACAGCCCCTTTGAAGTGCCTGTGCTACTCCGGGTGAATCCGCCTCCTCCGTCGATCAGCGCCAGCGCAATCGTGAATGCGGCAAGCGGAAAATCAGGACCGATTGCTCCAGGCGAATTAATCGTACTCTATGGAACAAAACTCGGGTCCGCGCAGTTGTCAGGCTTCGCGATCACAGGCGATAGTCGTTTCTCGAATGACGTTGCCGGTACGCGCGTGTTGTTCGATGGCATAGCTGCGCCTATTGTTTATACTTCCGCTGGGCAAGTGAGTGCAATCGTTCACTATGGCATCAACGGAAGGGCGGTCACGCAAGTTCAACTGGAATATCGTGGCGCTAAATCCAACACTGTCGCAATGTCGATGTCGGCTGCATCCCCCGCATTGTTCACAGCCAATTCAAGTGGTAGCGGCCCAGGGGCGATCCTGAATCAGGATTACTCACTGAATACAGCCGCCAACCCTGCGGACAAGGGAGCCACCGTCATCCTTGACGCAACGGGTGAGGGCATGACTAACCCCGGATCCTCGGATGGCCAGATCACTTCTGATGTTCTGGCAAGGCCCAGATTGGACGTCAGCGTTTCTATCGGCGGCCAGACTGCCGTGGTCGACTATGCTGGCTCCGCGCCGGGCCTTGTGGCTCGTGTGTTTCAGCTCAATGTACGGATCCCCGTCAATATTGCAACCGGGGCGCAGCCTGTGATCGTGACCGTAGGTGGCATTTCCAGCCCGTCTGGCGTTACGGTGAGCGTTCGCTAGGGTTATCTTAGAGAACATGCCGAACCTCTCGCGGCGAGACATGCTCGCCGCGCCTTTCTTCATCCGAAACCTGATTTCAGCTCCACCGAGCGATCGCGTGCGACTTGCCTCAATGGGCGCTTCAAACATGGCATGGGCCACACTTGATTCCATCGCGACCCACCCGGCGGTCGACCTGATTTGCGTCGCGGAAGTTGACACCTCGCTCAACGGTCGCGTTGCCACAAAGTATCCCAAGGCAAGCTTGCATCAGGATTGGCGCAGGATGTTGGAACGGGAGCATCGCAACCTGGATGCCGTTTGTGTGGGTACCCCGGATCATATGCATGCACCGCAGTCGATGGCAGCCATGAGGCGCGGGCTGCATGTCTATTGTCAGAAACCACTGACTTCGCACGTCCGGGAGTCTCGCAAGGTGGCGGAGTTCGCCAGAGCCAAACGGTTGGTCACTCAAATGGGAATCCAGATCCACTCACATGCTGAGTACCGGACTGCGGTGCAGGTGATCCAGGCCGGCGTGATCGGCAAGATCCGCGAAGTCCACGCCTGGAGCAACAAGAAGTGGGGCGATTCAAATCCGCGGCCGCAAGCGAGTGATGCGGCGCCGGCGACTCTCGATTGGGATGGCTGGATTGGTGTCGCCAAACCAGAGAGCTACATAAAGGGCTACTGCCATCCAGGCAACTGGCGCAAGCGTCTCGAATTCGGAACAGGCACCTTCGGGGATATGGGTTGCCATATTTATGACCCGGTATTTGGCGCTCTTGGCGTCAACTCACCCTTGACTGTTCGAGCGGAGGGTCCAGCACCGAATGATCATAGCTGGGCTGTCAACGCCGTCGTGAAATACGTTTTTCCGGGCACCCCATACACGGAAGGCAAGACAGTTGCGGTCACGTGGTATGACGGCGATGAGCGCCCAGCTAGCGAGATTCAGGCTGTGATTGAAGGCGCAAAGCTTCCCGATCAGGGCTCTATCTTCATAGGTTCCAAAGGCGCCATGCTGCTGCCTCATGTCGCATTCCCAGTTCTGTTCCCGGTCAAAGGCTTCCAGGATTACAAGCTTCCAGAAGTTGCGACGAACAACCACTACCACCAGTGGGTAGAAGCGATTCAAGGCAAGGGGCAGACCTCTGCGGGCTTCGATTACTCAGGACCCTTGAGCGAAACGGTGCTTCTCGGAAGCCTTGCCACACGATTCCCAAAGACAACTCTCGAATGGGACGCGAAGAAACTTCGCTTCAGGAACGAATCGGCTGCGAATGCTTTTTTAAGCAGAAAGTATAGGCCTGGCTGGAAAGTGAAAGGGATCGGCTAACGATCATTGCTGATAATGGTTGTAGGCAAATGAAATTGCTGAAGACCATTGGCGTTTGTGCTCTGTTGCTTTCGGGATGCAGCAGGTCTGAACTTATGCCTGGGCCGCTCGGATTGCCGCCGCTCAAGGTGGATAAGCGGCCATCCGATGCGCAGATTGCACTCGGTCGAAAGCTCTTTTTCGACCCAAAGTTGTCCCTTGATAACTCGATCTCTTGTGCGTCCTGCCACAACCCCGACACTGGATTTGCCGATCCACGAAAAGTTTCACTTGGAGTTGGCGGGAGGCCCGGCAAACGCAATGCGCCAACCATCTTGAATGCGGCTTATTGGGACAGCCAGTTTTGGGACGGCCGAGCTGCGAGTCTCGAAGAACAGGCCGCCGGCCCAATGGGGAATGAAGTGGAGATGAATCATCGGCCCGACCTGTTGTTAGCCAAGCTCAACGCCGACCCCGATTACGTGAGGGCTTTCGGTGGTGGCAGGATCGTCATGGAGCAGTTGCTGGATGCAATTGCAGCCTATGAGCGCACGCTACTGAGTGGCAATTCTCCCGCGGATCGATATCTTTATGGGGGGGACCAGTCTGCCTTGAGTCTGGAGGCGATTGAGGGACTGAAGGTATTTGGACGGCATTGTGTGAGTTGCCACACGTTTGGAGAAAAACATGGGCTTTTCACCGATCAGCAGTTTCACAACATCGGCATTGGAGTGAACGCTGAAGGGGAGCTCGTCGACCAGGGTCATGGGCGAGGAGAATTTCGAACGCCCTCCTTGCGCAATGTCGCGCGTACCGCGCCGTATATGCATGACGGGAGTCTGAAGACTTTGCGTGAGGTGATCGACTATTACATTGGCGGCGGCAACTCAAACGCGCATCTCGATCCCCGCATCAAGCCGATTGAATTGAGCGCGAAGGAACGCGCCGGTCTGATCGCTTTCCTCGAAGCTTTGAATGGAGACCTGCCGAAATGAACTGGATTGCTTTGGCGCTGATATTGCTGACTTTTGGTTGTCAGAAGCAAGAGGTCAAGCCCGAGCTGTTTCAGGTGGATCCCGCAACTGCCGGCGCAATCAGCGGCTCTGTACGATTTCGCGGCCAGCCGGATCAGACAGTCTTGATCGATATGGATCAGGACCCAGACTGCAAAAAACTATACAAGGATGGGCGCAGGCCAAACCAACTCATTGTTGTCGGGCAAGGCGGCTCACTAGCCAATGTGTTTGTATATGTGAAGTCCGGGCTGGGAAAAAAGGCCTTTCCTTCCTCACCTGCTTCCATCGCTATCGACCAAAAGGGATGTTGGTTTCAGCCAAGGGTGATCGGCATGCAGACCGGACAGTCGCTTGAAGTGACCAATTCAGACCCAGTGACTCACAACATCCATCCTCAGGCACAAGTCAATCGCGAGTGGAACCAGAGCCAAGCGCCCGAGGAGCAGCCAATCAGGCGGCGATTCGCTCAGCCGGAGATCATGATCCCGGTCAAGTGCAATGTCCACAAATGGATGCGCGCCTGGATTGGAGTTGTGGGCCACCCCTACTTTGCTGTAACCGGCGCGGACGGAAACTTTGAAATGAAGAACCTGCCCCCGGGTCCCTACACCCTGGTTGCCTGGCACGAAAAGTTGGGAACGCGTGAACAAACGATCACGCTTGGCTCAACGGTTTCGTCAAAGCTTGAGTTCCTGTTTGAAGGACAGTGAAATAATGATCGGCATGTTGCGAACACTCCTCTTCGGACTTTCGATGTTCCTGATCGGCTGCAGCCAGCAGAAGCCAGGCGGCTATCGCGTCTATGTCACTAACGAAGTAAGTGGCGATCTGACAGTGATCGATTCCGAGAGCATGAATGTAGTTTCAAAGATCCCGCTGGGCAAGCGTCCCCGCGGCATACACGCAAGCCCGGACGGCAAGACGATTTATGTTGCCCTGAGCGGATCACCCATTGCCGGTCCCGGAGTGGATGAATCCAAGTTGCCGCCTGCTGACAAGAGCGCCGACGGAATCGGAGTCTTCGACGTTGCGCAGCAGAAGTTGTTGAGAGTTATCCCAAGCGGTTCTGACCCGGAAGAATTTGACCTTTCGAAAGATGGCAAGCTGCTTTACGTTTCAAATGAGGACGTAGGAGGCGTTTCCATTCTTGACTTGAACTCAGGCAAGATTCTCAAAGAGATCAAGACCGGAGACGAGCCCGAAGGCGTAACCTTGAGTCCTGATGGGAAATTGGTGCTCGTCACCTCTGAAGACGCAGGCACCGTAGCTGTGATCGACACAGGCAGGCAGGAACTGGTAAGCAACATCAAGGTGGGCCGAAGGCCTCGCTCCATTGCTTTTCTTCCCGATGGAAACCGGACATGGATTAACGCCGAAAACGATGGGACTGTCGTCTTGATTGACATTGCAAAGCAATCGATTCTTCAGACCATAGCCTTAGGCGAAGCCGGTGTAGTAAAACCGATGAAAGTCTTGCTTTCGCCGGATGCCAAGACACTATACGTGAGCACAGGTCGCGGCAAGAAGGTGTTTTTCCTCGATGGAGAGACCGGCAAGGTCCTGGGCGAAGTGGAAGCAGGCCGTCGTCCCTGGGGCATTGCTCTTTCGCCCGACGGCAAGACTTTGTTCACCGCCAACGGTCCAGGCAACGATGTTTCGATCATTGATACGGCAACTCGAAGCGTGGTCAAACGTGTGGAATCGATTGGTTCGCCTTGGGGCGTAATTACTCTGCCGCGCTAGAGTTTTTGTAAGCCGAGAATCTAGAAACCCATTCGTTCTCCTGGACCGGAGCGCTTACCAAGCCAATTTCAAAACTCAAAGAACCCAATGTTTCATTGGGGATGATCTCGATGAGCGCGTTGGAATATCTGCCGTCGGTCAGTGCAGTCATGATCTCATCCAGTTCCTGCTCGCTTTGAGATGCCAGGGCCTGAGAACCCTTGTCGTACACATTTGCGGATGCGCGCTGGATCGCGCGAACCGAGACTTCCTTCACGTCTTTCTTGAACTCGCGGTACCAGAATGCGTAGAAGAACCAGAACCCCGATTGCAACATTGGCATCGACTCACACTCAAGCAAGAATTCATGGAGTGTGGTCGAAAACGTGGCGAAGCGCAGCAGTCCGATAATGGCCTCGTCGAGCGCAGTAGCTTGCGGCTTCGGTTTGAAAATGGCATCTACGATGCGGTCCGGGTTTGAAAACGCATCAGCGACTGTCTCGATTCCGACAGTCGCTTCTCCTCTTCCAAATTGATATCCATCCAGAAAGTTCAGGAAGCAGATCAGCTCCCGGTCGTTCTTGAATCGCTCATAGAGATTGATGAAGTACTCGAAAGCACCTGGCGCCTGCTCTGGTTCGATCTGCAATTCGCCTTGAAGTTGCTGCCGGAACAACCAGGGCAGCGCTACCGGATAGTGACTCTCATAGTAGGGACGCATCGAGCGGTGTCCGAGAATCGCAAGAATGGACTCGGCCTGCGGCGTATCGACGGTACTTGAGGCATAGCCGCTCAGCCAGCCGAGAAATAAGAGACTCACTTCCGCAAGCCACTCATCGGCGCACAGACGGATCGAGACTTCCTCGGGGTCGCTCACCTCGTTTCCGGGTTCGTTGTGATTGCGAAACAGGCGGCTCAATTCTACTTCCGGCCGCTGACTGAAAACGACCTCTAATCGCTTGTGCGCTTCACTCGTGAACAACCTCTGCTGAAGAAACTTCCAGTTCTCGAACTTGAGATCCATTAGAGCAATTCCTTCACATAGGCCAAAATCTGAGGGAACTGCGAAAGCTTGCAGACGGTTGTGTGCTCGGCCTTTCGAATGGCAGTTGGATATGGGTCGCCGGGAAACGGAATGTTGCTGACAATGAGTTCGAACTCAGCGATCAGGACTCGTCTAGGCCGCAAGCTCGTGCAACCTGCGGTCAATGCAGCCTTTGTCTTGTCCTCAAGGCACTTCAGCATGGGAGAACCCTGCCGCAACTCCTGCAAAAGCGGGATCTTTGCTTTGGCGAGATTGCCCAGAAACTTCGAGATCGGATTGGAACCAAGCAACTCCGTCACGCTATCGACGATGATGCCTCCCGAATGTGCCGGAGCAAAAAGGATATATCGGATCTTGTCCAGCCAGGGCAGTTTCTGTTCGTAGGCTCGAATCAAGGCCCACCGCGTAACCAAGGCTCCCAATGAGTGGCCAGCAAGAACACAGGAAGCATAGGCGGTGGCAGGGGGACTCTGCCGGCCAATTAAAGCGCCATCGGACATCACGCTATCCAACAAGTCGAAAAGAAAAGAGGAGGCGGCAAGCGCATTCGAATTCAGCCCGTCATACCCAAAGAAGATCAAGTCGGTCTCGGCAAGCGCGGGATCCTTTAGTGCGTCTGCATTAAAACCGTCCCAGGTCTGGATCGCTTCCCCGTTGAATCCATGAACGAAAACAATGCACTGCTTTGCCGGACGGCGCGAACAAATGATATGCGAGCGAATCTCGTCGATGGATCTCACGGGCCAATGATTTGGCGCAGCGAGTTGATCCCATTTAGACATAGATTCAGCTTCTCACAATCGACCCGTTACAATCGTAAGCGCATGTTACAAGTGAATGGCCTTAGCCGAAATTTTGTCGACAAAAAGCGAGGCATAGTGAAGGCCGTCGATAATGTAAGTTTTTCGGTTGCAAAGGGTGAAATATTTGGGCTGCTGGGCCCGAATGGGGCCGGCAAATCTACAACTCTGCGCTTGGTTTCTACGATGCTGAAGCCATCCTCGGGAACCGCAATCATCAATGGCTTCGACATTGCCACGCACCCGGCAGAGGTGCGGCGTCAGATCGGATTCTTGACTGGCGACATGGGTTTGTACGCGCGTCAGACTCCGAGGGAGACGCTGATGTTCTTTGGAAGGCTGGCCGAAGTGCCCGAACTCCAACTTTCCCAGCGCACCGATGACCTGCTGAGGCGCCTCGACATGCTCGATTTTGCGGACACGCGCTGCGACAAGTTGTCGAGTGGAATGAAACAAAAAACGGCCATCGCTCGAACGCTCATCCATGATCCCCCCATGCTCATCCTGGATGAACCGACCGCAACCCTGGATTTACCTACAGCGCGTGTCATTGAGGCGAGCATTCTCGAGGCGAAACGCGCCGGCAAATGCATCGTTTATTCCACCCACATCATGGAAGAAGCCGAGTATCTCTGCGATCGCATCGGTGTCATAAATCATGGGCAACTTAAGATTTCCGGCACCATGGATGAGCTTCGCGCGATCACGGGCAAACAGCGCCTTCGCGAAGTATTTCTTGAACTCCTTGAACTTCCGAGTGCAGCATGAAATTGAATGTAATCCTCACCGTCTTCCGCAAGGAAATCCTCGATCTGCTCAGGGACCGGCGCACTTTGCTCAGTATGGTTGTGCTCCCCATCGTCGTCTTCCCGCTGTTATTCAGCGTGATGGGCAAATTCATGGGCGAGGCTGGGAAGAAAGCTGAAAGCGAGGCTACCACGGTTGCAATCGTTGCAGACCAAATTCCCTCCGGATTCAATTCTGCGATCGCCCGCAGTGGTCTGAGCATAGTTGTGGTTCAGGATGTTGCTTCAGCCGTGGAATCCAAGAAGGCGGCCACCGGGCTAACTGTATCTCCAGATGGAAAGCTCGCTAAGGTTTACTCCGAAGGCACACGGCAGTCCAGTGGGATCGCCGCTGACAAACTGCGCACCGCTCTAAACGATTACCGCGATGCAATGATTCTGGAGAAGCTCAAATCAGTGCAACTCGATGCTTCTGCTCTTAAGCCGTTTACTGTAAAACGCGAGAACGTGGCAAGCGAGCGGAGGATGGGTGGCTCAATGCTCGGAAGCATATTGGGATACATCGTCATCCTGCTGATGTTTTCGGGTGGGATGTATCCCGCCATTGACATGGCGGCCGGCGAAAAGGAACGCAGGACACTCGAAGCACTTCTCGCAAGTCCGGCTAACCGCACAGACATTGTCCTCGGCAAGATTCTCGCTTGCGTCGCGGCAACCTACTCAACTGCTTTGCTCACCACCGCGAGCCTCTTTTTGAGTCTGAAGCAAGGTGTTGTGGACATGCAGGGCGCGGAAAAGCTGATGGGGAATGTACCAACCGATCCTCAGACCATGGTACTCATGCTGCTCACCCTAGTGCCAATCGCTGTGATGGCTGGCTCCCTTATGCTATCCATTGCACTGTTGGCCCGCAGCTTCAAGGAGGCTCAGAGCTACCTCACTCCATTGGTAATGTTGGTCATCTTTCCGTCGCTTCTGGGGGGCTTGCCGGGCATGGAGTTGACACCCACGCTCAGCTTGATTCCCATATTCAACACAAGTCAACTGCTCAAGAACATCCTCCAGGGCGATGTACCTGTGTTGTCCTTCGCAATCACCAATCTGGCGAACATTGGATATGCAGTCATTTGCTTCCTGCTTGCCGTTCGGAGCTTCAATAACGAGAACGTTCTTTTTCGAACTTAGGACTGTTAAGTTTTTAGCAGGCATGCTAATTTTTTAACATGCAGGAATTCAGCCGCCGGGAGCGGCAAATCGTCGAGATTCTTCAACGCCGCGGCAAGTCCACCGCGCAGGAGGTTCTGGAAGAATTACCGGATCAGCCTAGCTACAGCACTGTTCGAACGTTGCTGCGCATCCTTGCCGGGAAGGGGCATGTCAAGGCGAAACTTGTGGCGGGGCGCTATGAATACGAGGCTTCCCAGAGCAAGGATCGGGCGGCCAAGGCAAGCCTGAAGAGCCTGCTCAGTACGTTTTACGGGGATTCGGCGGAGAAAGCCATGGCTGCTCTGATTGGCAACTCTAATCTGAGCCGCGGAGAACTCGATCGGATCTCAGCCATGATCGAGCGGGCGCGAAAGGCGGCCAAGGAATGACTTATGCAAATGGCGCAATATTAGGCATCCTGATCTGGGTTTTCTTACGTGCAATCGGTCGCCTCAGCTCAGCGGAACGCTTTCAGATTTGGCTGCTCTATCTTGTTGGGCTGGTGGCCTTCCACTTGCTCCTATTCCCGCGGTCAGTTTATTCACGGTTACTGCCGATGCTTCGATCGCACGCGCTGCAAGGTCCATCACACCCGAACCTGATTTCTATTGGATCGTGTCGGCAGTGTTGGTTGCCTGGGTCCTGTTTCGGCAATTTGCAGCGTGGCGAGTGTGGCTTAGAGCGGGCGGAGCTGGACAGATTCGGCATAGTGACGAGAGAAAGTCCCCGACCGCCTGCGCCTGGGGAATTCTACTGCCTTGGGACGCTCCGCAGTGGACGCAGAAATGCCTGTCGTATGTCCTGGCTTCATGAGCAGGCGCACTTGAGCCGTTAGGGATGCATGGGTCGACATGTTGGCGTCTCTTGTCGTCGCTGCCTGCTGGATGCAGCCCTTTGCCTGGCTGGCCTTGTTCGAGATGCGGCGATTGAGAGAACTGGCGGCCGATAACACCGTGCTGTTGGCCGGGTCAAATGTTTTTGAGTACGCAGAGACAATACACGAGTGTGCCGTGGATTCCACGCTGCAGCCTGCAAATGGCTGGCGGCGGGTACGGCCACTTGGAGGAAAAAATGAAACACCTACTTGATTCCAAAGCTCCCCGCCGGCGGGCCACATGGCTTACGGCGACTCTATCTACAATTGCTCTAGCCGGACTCATGATTGCGATGCCGCGTCTCAGCATAGCCCAGGAGAAACCTTACGATGTGGTGCCGAAAGTAATCTTGAAGATCGAGCCGAAGCATACCGACAGCGCCCGTGACCGCAAGGTTTCGGGCACAGTGGTTCTCAGCGTCAGAATCGATACCGACGGCAAGGCTCGCGACCAAAAGGTGATTCGCGCACTCGACGAGGACTTGGATTTGCAAGCGATGAAAGCTGTCGAGCAGTGGGTTTTCGAGCCTGGCAGAAAGGATGGAGTGGCAATTACGGTCCGGGCAACCATCGAAGTAAACTTCCGCCTGGAGTAGCCGTTGCCTGGGCGTGGCTATCACTTCGGCTCGCGAGTGATCTTAAACCCTCGGAATTGAGCTGTTTCAAAAAACGAACCCAATCCGATCTTGCCCGAGGTCAGCGAGACATCCACAGCGTCGAGCGATGGATATTTCTGGCCTCCCACCTCCACCACAACTCGGCCTGACTTGGCATCGTAGGTCATCTTCACCTTTGTCCAATCAGTTGTGGGTAAGCTCCCCGCACCTATCCCCTTCGAGATGCGAGAGCGGTCAGACCCGTAAACATGAAATATCCCGTTGTGAACGAGCTGCTTCTCGGGCGAATCGACACTGAGGTGGGCGTAGTTGAAGTGCGATGCGTCTTTCCAGTTGTAAACGATAATTAGGCTCCCAGATTCTCGCTTCACTTCGCATTCCAACGTGAAGGACTCAAACTCCTGCCCTTCAAGTAGGGCATACTGAATGGGATAACGGGGATTCGCCTCTTGTGGCCGGGCTGCCAGCATTACCAGCGCTCTGTCACTAAAAACCCACTCCGCAGCATTCGGTACCCTCCATTTCTGCCCAAAGGCTCCAATGGATTCGGCGGCCAGCGCGGCGAGTAGGAATATTGTCAGCATCCCTACTAAAATAAGAGATTTGATGGACCTTGAACAGCAATTGGTAAAAATGCGCGAGGACTGGGACGCCCGTGCTCGCGAAAACGCCAAACATTACGTACAGACAGCGCAGACCGAATGGTCGGACGAAGAGTTTTACGCTTCCGGCGAACAGACGGTTGGCGAAGAGATTCGCACTGATATGACAAACATTTGCCAGGGCAAAAATCCTAAGCAAATGCGCGTACTTGAAATCGGATGCGGCGCAGGGCGAGTGACCCGGGCTCTGGCCAATCTTTTTGGAGAGGTCTACGCAGTCGACATTTCTGAAGAGATGATCGCTCAGGCGAAAGTCGGCTTAAGAAATCATCCGAACGCTAATGTTTTCAACAACAATGGCAAAGACCTCAGCATACTGCCCGATCTCGGCTACGACTTTGCCTTCTCCACAATCGTGTTTCAGCACATCCCTTCCAAAGAAGTGATAGAAACTTACGTGAAGGAAGTGAGTCGGCTGCTTCGTCCAGGAGCGCTATTTAAATTCCAGGTGCAGGGCTACACTGGATGCGATTACAATCCCGATGACACCTGGGTCGGCGCCAGCTATAGCGATGAGGAAGCCAAAGAATTGGCAGAACGTTGCGGATTCGAGCCTCGCTATCGTCATGGTGCGGGTGAGCAGTATTTCTGGCTCTGGTTTTTTAAAATCTAATGGAAAACGAACAGCAGCGATTGATTTGGCCCAGTGGGCAACCCTTCGACATGCAACGCTGCCTGTTCGCACCTTCACCGAAGCAAATCGGCCGGACCAGCATTGCATCTTCAACTCTGAAGCAAAATCAAGTTTGGCTGAAGGTATTTTCTTCCGTTGGACTCCCTTTCAGACACACACTTGGTTATCTGGGTGAGGCGGGAATTGCGTGCTTCGAGTGCGACCGCGACCCTGGACGCTTCATTCGTCGTGAAGTTCTGGTCTTTGCCGAAGCCGCAAGTCTGTTCGCCCGGTCCACCGCTCATTCTTTCGAGTACTTATGGAAAGACCATTTGGACCGGTTGATTTTTCGTTTTGACGGGTCGCTGCCAACCGTCATTCCCGATGACCACATCTTTCGTTTTCTCGTGGCGGCCGAAGCAGCTTGGACTCAAAGATTCCTGGAGAACGCAGCAGACAACCTGGGGCGTGGGGGCAGCGTCGAGTTTCCGATTCTCGGGCAGGGGACCCTTCGATTGAGCCGTACAAGCCTCTCGTTAGGAAGTCAGGTACTGGAAGCTGCGGATCTCAAAGACTTCAGCATTGACGCATCCGGTTTGGAAATTCGTCCAAGCCTTGAGGGCGAGATGCGTGGAATCAAGCCAATTCGCGCAGCCAAGGGCAGTATCGGCAATGCTGAAGCGCTTTATAAGCTGCTCACCCACGCCCTCAATCTGCGCACGCGTTAGTGATCCTATTTCAGGATGAACGGCCAATACTGTACTAGTTTGAATCCGTAGAAACGGATCATGACGTAAATCACGCCAGCAACCAGCAGCCCGATCACGCCAAGCACCATGGCCAGTATGTGCCATGGGAATCTCCGCCCTTCGCGTGAAAGCACCAGTAGATACCCTGCAAATACGCCCACAAAGTAAAGCAGGATCATTGGCACCGCGAAGATTAGCAGGTTCACGATGTCCGGCGTCGGGGTGATGAATGCGGCTAATAAAGTGATGGCGAGAATTGCGTAGCGCGAATGTTCGATTAAGAATGCCGGCGTTACTACCCGCAGCATGGTCAGGAAAAAGATAAGCACTGGCAGTTCAAAAGTCACGCCAATGCCCAGCATGACATTCACAAACAGGTCGAAATAGTCGACGATCGAGACAACGGGCTCAATTTTAGCGCCACCGGTCTCGCCAAAGTTGACGCCGATACCCAACAGAAAAGCCAGGCCGAAGCGGAAAGCGATGAAATAGGCAAAGCACCCACCGGCAATAAACAGCCCGGCGGTGCTAAGGACAAAAGGCGCGGCAAGCTTGCGCTCCTTAATGTATAACCCTGGCGCGACAAAAGCCCAAACCTGCCATAGAATCCAAGGCGATGCGATAAACAAAGCGGCCAGCAGCGGCAGCTTGAAATAGACAACCAGAAAGCCGTCCATCGGCGCAAGCTGCGCCAGGTTTGGTTTTGCACCAATAGCGCGCAGCGCTGCCGCCGCCGGTTCGGAAACAATTTCCCAAAGCTTTCCTGCAAAGACCAGGCAGCCAGCATAGGCAACCACCAGGCCGATGACGGCCTTGATGATACGGGATCTGAGCTCTTCGAGGTGGTCAAGGAAGGACATGCGAAGCATGCCATCGTCGTCTTCATCCTGTTCGTCCACGGGGGGAGTTGATGGTGGTGGTGGGGGTGGAATTACCGGATCCTGGGGCAAAGTCACCAGTGGGGCCGATTCATATCCATGGACATCGGCCCCACCGGGATGATCGTAAGCGGGTAAGAGTGCGCCCTCGTGTTCGGGCACACTATTCTTTTCTAGCTCGTCCTGCGGCATCGTCTCGTGCTTTCTTAAGCCTTCGCTTCTTGCTGATCGGCCGTTTCCGTTGCGCTTTCCGCAGTGGACACTACCGTTGAATCGTCATGCGATCCGACGGCGACTGTTCCCTCGACTTGGGCGATCTGTATGCTCTCGTTATCGCTGGCGGAGCTTTCCTCAGCCGCGATCGAATTCGTGTGCTCTTCCCCGGGTGACGTCTCTGAAGTGTAATCAGGGTAGTTATAGCCATCATAGCTATAGCCGTAGTCGTCATGAGGATATGAGTTGTTGTCGTAAACCGTATTGTGGAGGTCAGTCCCCAATTTGGCGGCCTCTTCTTTAATCGGAGAAGTCTCCTTCTCGATATTGGCCATCTCGCGATCGAATGTCGCGCGCAACTCACTGGAAGCACGGCGGAATTCCGTGAGAGCCTTACCGATATTCCGGCCAAGCTCGGGCAGTTTCTTGGGGCCGAAAATGAGCAGCGCAAGCAAAAAGATGAAAATTGTTTCTTGCCAACCCAATGGTCCCATTGCTGTCCTCCTATTCGACATTGTAACCGACACCCCCTGTGTGATCTACTTGCGTTGATGAAGTTCCACAGTCTCCTCCTTCTCGCTGCCACACTGGCGTGGTCTCAAGTGAAGCTTACACAGGCTCCGGACAGGATCCGGATCGAAATCGACGGCAAACACTTTTCGGACTATATGATAGGTGCCGACGCCCCGAAACCCTATCTCCACCCCCTGAGAACGGCCGGCGGCAAACAGGTCAGCCGCAGCTTCCCCATGGATCTGGTCGAAGGCGAAAAGCGCGATCATCCCCACCATCGCGGGTTGTGGTTCTCGCATGGAGACGTAAACGGCTGGGACTTCTGGGCGAATGAGAAAAGCCAGAAGGGCGTCGGCAAAGGCCGTGGCGAAATCAAGGTTGTAAAGGTCAAAGAGCTGAAGAGCGGCAAGAAGTCCGGCACAGTCACGACCCTCCAGGATTGGATTGACGGAACAGGCAAGCGTCTGATTTCGGAAGCTCGCACGATGACGTTTTATTCCGGGGAGGGTGGAAATCGAACCATGGATTTCGATATCACCCTGACAGCAATCGAGGAATCAGTATTCGGCGATACCAAAGAAGGCGCATTTGCAATCCGGTTGGCGCGGGCTCTGGAAGAAGAACAAACCGGCACGATGGTAAATGCCGATGGTGGTGAAAAAGAGAAAAACGTTTGGGGCAAGCGCAGCCCATGGGTGGATTACTCAGGCACCCTCGACGGCGAAAAACTCGGAATTGTGATCCTCGATCACCCGTCGAGCTTTCGCCACCCCACTTACTGGCACTCGCGCGCCTATGGGCTTTTCGCTTCCAACATCTTCGGAGTCCGTGACTTTACCCGAGACAAGACTGCAAGCGGCGCAGTGACTTTGAAGGCAGGGGAAACCATGAAGTTCCGCTTCCGCGTGGTCATTCACTCTGGGGATGCAAAGTCGTTTGATCCGGCAATGGCGTGGAAGAAGTTTGCAGCTCTGAAGTAGGACGAAATTCCACAAAACACTGCTCATCGAGAGTCAGCGGCAGATTGAGGTCCAACCACTCCTCAATCCGGGCTTGGGTCCTGGTTTCATTGGTGTCAAGATAGCGAAGCAATCGAGCTGGGGTCCTCACCTGGATCCCCGTTTCCGTTTCGCGCATTTCAAGTCCAAATGGCAAACGCCCAAGGCTTCCCGTTTTCTTGCCGCTTTGCGACTCGCCCATGAAATCAACCGGCGGCGACGAAATGCAGATGGCGCCGGAGACTTCCGCGAGTTCAAGCACAGGCAGAAATCGTTCACCCAATTCTTCTTCCGGGTTTACGACCAATACATATCCGCTTTCTGCATGAGCTTGCTCAGCTATTTCTGCATCCATCAGCTCAAAATCCACGGGCCGGTCACCGTAAACGAGCGTTGCTCCATTTAGCAAGGGCATCCAGAATCCCATTGAAATGCTGACCGGCCTGTTCAAAGGCAGCCGGTTCCGAACTGTGACGCCCGGTTTCCACCACAAGACGCGTCTAGCCGAATGAGCCGCACTCCAGATGCCACGGTGAGAAAGTACTGCCGGCCCTGTAGGCGAAGTCACGATTGTAGCGGCGCTATCTTTCCGCATGGAGTGTGTACAAACTTGCTTCCAGGCAAGATTGGCCGAGAGCTTCCGATATAGCCAAGTCCACGTTTGATCCCGGGAGTCGAACCTCTCAAGCGTGCGTCCAATCAGTAGATGACTGTCTGACTTTTCAACACCGTGGCCTTCGATCCAGGATTGGGAAGTGACGAGTGTGCCGAGGCCGTGGGAGTTTACGAATGCATCCACTTCAGCGCCCCGCAGGTCGGACACTTCCATTGCCACATGTCCTGAAATCACGATCGCCAGATGTGCAATCACCTTCTCAATACCATCCGGCAGGAAGACGCCAATCCTCGATTTGCGCCTCAGCTTTCGATTGATGTGCCCGGCAAACCACAGTGAGCTGGATGCCAACTCTCCATAGGTAATGCTCCTACCTTTCTCGCGGACAGCAACCTTTTTGTCGAACTTGTTTGCCGATTCGAGGAATGCCACCGGCAGTATCGGAGCATGATGCACGTCCCGATTTGCTGCTCTTACCTCAAGTCCCTTGACGGCGGCCCACAATTCACGCGCTGTCACCGTTGGGGGGAGTTGCGGGCCGAACTCAATCTCAAAATCACGGAAAAATCTTCCAACCCGCAAATGGAACTTGCTCTCGCTAAAGCTGAGCATGCTGGTCCAAAGCCCATTCAAGTAGGCCGGGATGATCGGAATCTGGGTGCCTGCCACGATCCGCGTGAACCCCTTTTGGAAAGGATGCAGATGTCCGCTGCGCGTGATCCCTCCTTCGGGGAAAATACCCGCGAAATGGCCTTCTTCAATGACTTTTCTGGCTTTCCGGAGACTCTCGATCACTTCCCGCTTCCCCCCCTGCGAAATTGGAATCGACCGGAACAAATCCAGGAAAAACCTGGCGACTGGGCTCTGATAGTACGCGTCATAAACCAGGAAGCGCACCATTCTTTGCGTCATTGAGCCTAATAACCAACCATCGGCCATAGTCACGTGATTGGAAATTACGATGCCAGCTCCTTCCGACCAGTAATTCTCGGAGCCATACACGCGATATCGGTGCAGCGTTCTCAACGGAAGGTAAATCCCCAGCCGCACAATAAACCTCCATGACTCAAAGGTCATTGCGAACAGCATGGCCGCAGAGGCGACAGCGACCCAACTGGGCGCCCAGAGCCCCGCCAGAGATCCAAGCCAGCAAATCAGCGAACGCAAGGCGAAAGAAGCCTTAAGGTTGTGAGTCACCAATACAGCACTTGGAATTAGCCAACCCAAACCCGCTGCGGCTATCCAGGGATTCCAGACAAGAACCCCAATCAAAGTAACCAGCGCACCTGGAAGCAAGAGCCCCGGTTCCCCGCGATGATAAGCCATTCTTAACGGAATCAATGCCGCCAAAATTGCGATGAGCGGCATGCCCATCAAAGTCTGAATCTCCATCCCCCTCAGAAACGTGGTAAGAAACAAACCGAGCAGAGCCCAGCCAACCGAATTGCGTAAGCCTCTCCCCGTACCCTCGACGGCGTAAAATCTGGGAGCCAAGGCAGCGCTGGATCTTTCGGCCAGCATCATCGCACCCACGCTCAAGATCAGGAAAAAAACGGCTTGAATCAGCGGGTCGAAAGGCGCCATTCGAGTCCCCTGACTCAACAGCGCGCCTAACCCAAGCGCCACCAGAAGAACGATCTCGCGATAGGCAATCGTATGCGCAATTTCTTCTTTCGGCGTGAACTTGCGCCAGCCTACCCGGCGTCCCAGCAGTGGGAACAATGCCAGGGGTCCGAGCATGGATCCGCTTCCCAGCGCGAGCGAGGCAAAGAGTTTTTCAAAGAATTCTAGGAGGATGTGCTGACGAGCGCCCTTCATGCGGCTAACCTGAAAAGTGTAGCAGTGCTGTAACTACCTGAGGTCTTTTGAGCATGCGTCCCCCCACAATCCTTTGTCTTGCCAGCTATGAAAAAGGCCACGAATTCCTTCGCGAAGCCAAGCGACAGGGCTGTCGAGTTCTGCTTCTGACATCCCACAGCCTCAAGGAAACGGCTAAATGGCCTGTCGAATCGATTGACGAGATTTTCTACATGCCAGACGACAAAAAGGTGTGGGTTAAGCAGCAAACCATCAATGCCGTCAGCTACCTGGCGCGAACCGAACAGTTAGACAGAATTGTTCCGCTTGATGATTTTGATCTGGAAATGGCCGCGGCGCTCCGTGAGCACCTTCGAATCCCAGGCATGGGTGAGACGACAACGCGATACTTCCGGGACAAACTCGCGATGCGAAGGCAGGCCGCCGACAAAGGGCTGAACATCCCTGATTTCGAACACGTGCTGCATCACGAAAAAGTAGAAGATTTCCTCCAGCGAACCCCTGCCCCGTGGGTTCTGAAACCGCGCTTCATGGCTGGGACAATCGGAATTAAGAAGGTGTTCACCCGCGATGAATTTTGGACGATCGTCAACAAGCTCGGCGACGATCAATCCAACTACGTCGTTGAACGTTATATTCCAGGGCACATCTTCCACGTCGATTCAATTGTTAGCGAGCGAGAGATTCTCTTTGCGATCGCCAGCCGATATGGGCGTCCGCCGATGGATGTTAGCCATGAGGGTGGCGTCTTCACAACCCGCCTGCTTGAGCACGGCACTCCACTCGAAAAAAGCCTTCTTGAAAAAAACCAGCTTGTACTGAGCGCCATGGGGTTATTGCGTGGCGTGTCGCACACCGAATATATTCAGGGCCGTGAAGACGGAAAGATTTATTTTCTCGAGACCTCGGCCCGGGTGGGAGGCGCGCACATCGCTGACCTGATCGATGCTTCCACTGGCGTCAACCTTTGGGCAGAATGGGCCAAGATCGAAATCGATGGCGGGGCAGGCGGCTACAAACTTGGAGCTGTTGGCAAGAATTACGGTGGCCTCCTGGTAAGTCTGGCGCGTCAAGAGAAACCCGACACTTCCTCTTACAACGATCCCGAACTTGTCTGGCGGATGGAGAAGAAGCATCATGTTGGCTTCGTTGTCGCCAGCCCCAGTTATGAACGGGTGCAATACATGATGGATCAATATCTGGAGCGTGTTCGTGAAGATTTTCTGGCTGTCGCTCCTCCTCGCGAAATGCCTACCGACTAGCGCCGCAACCTACAACCAGGACGTTGCCCCAATCCTGGAGCGCCACTGCGTCCAGTGCCACCGCGACGGCGATGTCGGTCCATTTCCTCTCGATTCCTACGCAACTGCCAGCAAGCATGCGCGCCAGATCGCGCTTGCTGCAAAGACGAGATTCATGCCGCCCTGGAAGCCTGTTGCTCCCAGCGTCCTTTTTCATCGCGACCGGCGCCTGAGCGCAGTCGAAATCTCCACGCTCAATGTCTGGGCCAACACAGGCGCGATGCTGGGAACCCAAAGGCTGGTCAAAGCAATCGGTGCCACTTCCGTCCAGAATGCTGATCTTACATGGCGGATGACATCGCCCTATGAGGTCCTGTCTGAAGGCCAGGATCAATATCGATGCTTCGTCATTCCGACCGCCAACCCGCAAGTGCGCTACATTGACAGTTTCGAATTCCTGCCTGGAAATCGCCGCATCGTCCACCATGCCTTGATGTTTTTTGATCTCTCCGGCGCTGCCCGCAAGCTGGATGCAGAATCAGATGGACCTGGCTATCCCTGTTTCGGCAGCCCTGGTTTTCTGCCCGTTTCGAGCCTTGGCGGCTGGAGTCCAGGCAATGGACGGCTGAAGATGCCTTCCGGAACTGCCATCCGCGCACCGCAATTCGCCGATCTCGTCATTCAAGTCCATTACCATCCCACCGGCAAGCCTGAATCCGATCAGAGCGCTGTGGCTGTGAGTTTCGCTTCGCAAGCCCCGGCAAAGAAGCTCCTGGATATACCGCTTACCTCCAAGGCGATCGATATCCCGGCAGGTCAAGCACACTTCAAGGTTTACGATTCCTTCGAGTTGCCGGTTGACGTGACCCTTTGGCAAATCATTCCCCACGCCCATTTCGTTGCCCGCGAAGTTCGCGCCTGGACCACATCGCCTACGGGTCTACGCAAGACCATCCTTACGATTACGGACTGGGACTTCAACTGGCAGGACATCTACCAATTGAAAGCTCCATTGCGGCTGAAGCAGGGCACGATTCTTGAGATGGAGATTCTGTACGATAACTCGGCGAAAAACCCGCGCAATCCCAACCAGCCACCGAAGCGGGTGCTTTGGGGTCCGGGAACTGCCGACGAAATGGCCGGAGTGCACTGGAACATTACCGTCGACGATGAAGCTCGTGACCTCGAGGACCTCACTCATTCTCTGTGGGGCAAGATGATGCGCTCCATCCGCCAAAGATAAACTAGGCGCAGGATGACACGTCGAACGTTTTCGCTATTGCCGATGGCCGCCGCTGCCGCACCGCTGCTGCCAACACGTGGCGAGCTCGACCAATACATTCTGCGCCTGGACAAGACGCTGACACAGAACATCCTTGGATTCTGGTATCCGGGGAAGATCGATCCTGCCGGCGGATATCTCCTCAATCACGACGTCCAAGGGCATTCCAAAGGCCCCGGTGTTCGCGCGATTGTCACGCAGGCCCGCATGGTTTGGTTCTTTGCCCGCATGGCGCGTTTTGGTCACGATCCCAAAAAAATGCTGGAAGCTGCCGACCATGGATACAAGTTTCTTCGTGAGCGGATGTGGGATGCAAAACATGGCGGATTCTATTGGGAGGTCGATGCGCTGGGCAAGCCTACCAAGGCGAACAAGCACCTCTACGGCCAAAGCTTCGCACTCTATGCACTCGCCGAATACGCACTGGCCTCCGGTCGCAAGGACGTGAAAGAATTCGCAACAAATTTTTTCAACCTGCTGGAGAAGCAATCGCACGACCCGGTGCATGGTGGGTATGTAGAATATTTCCTGTCTGATTGGGCGACGCCGCCCGTTAACGAACCCATCTACATGGGAGGATCGTCTGCTGGCATGAAGCTGATGAACACTCACCTCCATCTGATGGAGGCGATGACGACCCTCTACCAGGTCACCAGGAATTCGACGGTTCGGGATCGCTTGCTGGAACTCATCAGCATTGAATCGAACGCGGTGATTCGCAAGCCGTATATGGCCTGCACGGACAAGTACGATCGCGACTGGTCGCCAAGACTCGAGGGCGACTTTTCGACCGTCAGCTATGGCCACGACCTTGAAAACATTTGGCTGCTCACCGATGCCAACCACGCAGTCGGCCTGCCTTCCAGCCCCTACGTCGACCTCTTCCGGTCAAACTTCGCATACTGCCGCAAGTATGGCTTCGACGAGGATCAGGGGGGATTCTTCTACAATGGTCCGTTCAATCAGCCAGCCTCAAACAGAAGCAAGAGTTGGTGGGTACAGTCAGAGGCCCTTGTCAGTGCATTGACCATGTATCAACTCACCAGCAATACCGAATATTTTGAAGTTTTTCGCAAGACTTGGAGCTATTGCGATAAGCATCAGATTGATTGGACGAACGGGGATTGGCACTCGGCCATTGAGGTCGATGGCACTCCCGCAGGCGACAAAGCCAACCCATGGAAAGCCGCCTATCACAACGGACGCGCAATGATGGAATCTATCATTCGACTCCGCGCTATCCGCGATAAAACGTCCTGATCCACTTGCACCACATGCGATGATCAAACTCAAACCAAGGTCCTCATCATGAAGCGCCGTCTCTTCCTTACCACCGCCACCGCCGCTGTCGCTCAGCAATCCGTCCCTATCGAGAAGTTTGAGCCCAAGTCGATGCTCAAGACGGCCGTCACACCCATGAACGGCCCCGCCTTCCCTGTCATCGATTTCCACGCCCACCTCTCCTGGGCTGCCAAATCCGAAGGCGGAGTCGCAGTTACCGGAGAGCGCAAGTTCATTTGCGAGCCCAAAGATCTCCTCCCAACCATGGACCGCCAGAAACTACGCACGCTCGTCAACCTCACAGGCGGCTACCAACAAGGGCTCAAACAAGCTGTCGAAAAGTTCGACAAAGCCCAGCCAGGGCGATTCCTTACCATGACGGAGCCAGCATGGGGTCTGACCAATCAGCCCAACTATGCCAAGACGCAAGTCGACCTTTTGGAAGAATCCAAGCGCAATGGCGCCCGAGGCCTTAAAGTCCTCAAGACACTCGGCCTATTTCTGCGCGACAAGATTTCCTCCGGCAAATTGATTCAGATCGACGACCCCCGATTTGACCCACTCTGGGACGCCTGCGGTCGCCTCAATCTACCCGTAGCCATTCATGTCTCCGACCCCATCGCATTTTTCCTGCCCATCGACCGTTTCAATGAGCGATTTGAGGAATTGAACAATCACCCGGACTGGAGTTTCCACGGCAAAGACTTTCCCTCGAACGAGCAACTCCTGGCCGCCCGCAACCGCGTCTTTGGCCGCCACCCTAAGACCCAATTCGTAGCCCTGCATGTCGGCAATTTTGCAGAGGACCTGGGAAACGTCTCTGCTGCCCTCGACAAGCACCCAAACCTGCACGTGGATATCGCCGCCCGTATTGGCGAACTCGGCCGCCAGCCTCGCGCCTCACGCAAATTTTTCGACAAATATCAGGACCGCATTCTGTTTGGCACCGACGCCGTCCCGAACGGCTTTGAAACTCCGCAACAGATCTTTGGGGACAAGCTCTACGAGATCTACTACCGCGCTCTAGAAACCACTGATGAATACTTCGATTACGCTCCCGCCCCTGTCCCCCCGCAAGGACGATGGCAGATTTATGGCCTCGGCCTGCCCAAAGAAATTCTCAAGAAGGTTTACTACAACAACGCCGCCAAACTATTTGGCTTGACGCGAATCTAATATCAATAGCATAATGAGAATGTGAAATCATTCTTATTACTGGTCTTGGGTGCGGCACTCCTCGATGCTGGTGAAATTCACGGAGCGGTTACACTCCAATCCACCGGTGCCTCTCTTCACCACATCACTGTGCTGCTACTTCCTCTTGGACAGGTCATGGAAAGTGACTCCGAAGGCAAGTTTAGATTTACGGACCTCTCGGCCGGCAAGTATACATTGATCGCTACAGGAGAAGGTCTCAGCGACGTGCGGCGTTCGATTGCGGTCAGCGAGTCTGGGGCAAATTCTGTCGATTTCAGCATGGGCATCTCGCCCCTTCGACAAGAACTCACTGTCACTGCATCGGCTAACAAGGCTGAGACATTTCTTGAGACGTTTTTGTCGACGCTGACGCTCGATTCGACAGCGCTCGCGTCGAAGGCTGCGACTTCGTTGGGGGATGTTCTCGATGGCGAGGCGGGAATTCATCGCCGAAGCTTTGGCCCAGGCAGCACCAGGCCAGTCATTCGAGGCTTCGATGGCGACCGGGTCTTGATTCTGCGGGATGGTGTTCGCACCGGTACCCTGGGCGCTCAATCTGGCGATCATGGAGAGCCTGTTGACCCGCAAAGTCTTGATCGTGTCGAGGTGCTTCGCGGTCCCGGTACCTTATTGTATGGGTCTAGCGCAATCGGCGGGGTCGTCAACATGATCAGCGGTCACCACGAGGCCAAAACTCAGGGGCACCGGGGGTTCCATGGCTACCTTTCGGGGATTGGCGGGAGCAACAACGGCCTCCACGGGGGCAGCGCGGGCCTAGATTTTGGTCTTGATCGCTGGGTCTTTCGTGCAACTTCGGGCGGCCAGCGCACTAGCGACTATCGATCGCCGGAAGTGCGAATATTCAATTCAAGGTCGCGCGCTTACAATGGGTCGACTGGAGTCTCCTACTATGGCCCCAAGCATTGGTTCACCACCAGTTTCGCCTCCCAACGTGGTCTCTACCAGATCCCTTCGGAGCCCGAATCCGCCGAAGAACATGATGAAGAGGAGGAAGACGAGGAGGGCCACGGCCACGAGTCCGTCTCCCTGCCCAACCAGCGCTGGAACCTTCGCTTCAATGGAGGTGCGCGAGATCGATTTCAGTACAGTCTGAATTACTCCGACTGGAAGCATCAAGAGGTCGCGGGTGGCGAAGTCGAAACCCGATTCTTCAATAAGCAACTCGACTATCGCTTCCTTGTCGAGCAACCCCGCCGGGGGCCTTGGTCCGGTAGCTTCGGCGTCTGGGGACTGCGCCGCGACTACGAGGCGCGAGGCGCCGAAGCCATTACGCCTCCCACCATCCAGAACGCATTCGCGGGCTACGGTGTGGAAACCCTCAGCTTTGAACGTGTCCGCCTTCAGTTCGGCGGTCGTGTCGAAACTAATCGCTATCGTCCCCAGTTTGGGCTGGAGCGCAATTTCACTGGCTTCTCTGGCGGCGCGGGCTTGTCCATTCCCATCGACAACTCGTCTGTCGTCGTTGCCAACTACTCTCTTGCCTATCGCGCCCCTGCGATAGAAGAGCTTTACGCGAATGGCCCGCACCCCGGCCTTTTGGCATTCGAAGTTGGCGATGCCAGGCTCACTCGCGAGCGCATGAATGGCGTCGATGCCTCGTATCGCCGCCAAGACGGCCGCATCAAGACAGAAGCGAACGTGTTCCGCTATTGGCTGAGCGATCAGGTTTTTCTTGCTCCCACCGGAGAAGTGGAAGATGGTCTGCCGCGTGCCGAATACCGCCAGGGAAACACGCGATACACAGGCGTGGATGCACGGCTGCAAGCTGGCCTGACCAAGTACACCTGGTTCAATGCCGGTTTCGACTTAGTTCGCACAGAACTAACTTCCTCTAAGATCGGCCTTCCGCGCACTCCGCCCGTTCGTGGCCGCCTGGGAATGGACTTCCGCTACCGCGGCTTTAACGTTTTGCCCGAGGCCGTCATCGCGGCGCGACAGGATCGCACTTTCACGAGCGAGACCGCTACAGAGGGCTACGTCACCATGAATGTCCGCGGAGGATATACGCTGGTTCGGCAGCACACCATCCACTTCTTTGGCGCCAATTGGTTCAATGCGAATAACCGCCTCTACCGCAATCATCTTTCTTACATCAAGGAATATGCGCCCGAGATGGGTCGCGGTGTTGCCTTCAATTACTCGGTTCGGTTCTTTTAGTCGCAAGCAACGCGCTTGTAAACGAAGTTCTGCGGGCGAGGTTTCGCTTCATCAAGCAGTTCCGTTTTAGCGCGCAACTCGTCGCCTACGCGTGTGTAGGCAATCCGTTGAGGATAGTCATGTGTGGGGTTCTCAAAAACTACCTCTCTCTCTGTACTCTTCTTCAAAGGGAAAACGATCGGCCCTTGCTTGCCGACGATCGGCACATAGCTCACTTGCCCTTCACGCACCTCAATGCGCAATTGTTCATAGAAAGTGGGCTTGCCCGGTCGCACTGTGCGGCTATAGCCCAGCATCACTTCGCCGGCGGGCTTTGACCAATGCTCCTCAACTTTTACGCCGTTGCGCTCCATGACCCAACAGCCGGTCATCCAATCGAGCGAAGCAACCTCAGGCCCAGAGGCCATCAAGGGGAACACAACTAGAAGCATCCATTTCATCCCAACAATCTAACCCAATGGGACGAAACGGACTGCTAGCCTTGAGTCATGCTCCTCACGACCACATCAACCCTCGAAGGCATGAAAATCCAGCGCTACATCGGTGTCGTCACCGGTGAAGCAATCCTCGGAACCAATTTTTTCAAGGACATCTTCGCAGGCATTACCGACATCATTGGAGGGCGGTCCGCCACATACGAGAAGGAACTGCGCAAGGCCAAGGAAATCGCCATGCAGGAAATGCGTGAAGAAGCCCAACGGCAGGGCGCCAACGCCATCATTGGCATCGACCTCGACTACGAGGAAATCTCGCCTGGACAAGGCACCATGTTGATGGTCAGCGTCAGCGGTACCGCCGTCGTCATCGGGAGTTGAGCTGTCTCAACACCGCTTCTCGGTCTTCCGTGGAATGCATTTGCGCTGCAACTTTCCTTACTTCCGCCAGAGTCCCGACGGAAAGTTCAGGCTGATTCAGCACTGAGGTAACAACGCTCCTCTTGGCGTCCTCGGAATGAAGTCGGCCTGCATGCGCTACTACCTGTTGCTGGGTGAGGAGATCCTTGCCGTGATGCTCCATCGCCGCTTCCATAACGCGTCTGCGGCCTTCGTTGGAATGAATGCCCTTGGCAACCTCGAAGAATACAACAGGCAAATCGCGCTTGAATTCTCTTGCGGCGGATATCAGCAAGTTGCTCTTCCTTTCGTCACTGTGCAATTCGCCGATCACCCGAAGCAACTTCGGAATAATTGCATCTTCAGCTTCGAGGACCATCCGCTGCATCAATCGTGCGCGCTCCTCGTCGGAATGTAACTTCTGAATCAATTCGAGCAGCGCTGGTTCGAGGCCCATGGACTTCGCCTGTTGTGCTGCCAAGTCGACCAACTGGCCCTTGTCATTGTCTGAGTCAAGTTGCTCAGCAATGCGAAGCCAGCGCCGTGTTTGGATCGTATCCAGGGAAGAGTCTTTCAACAGTTCTTCAAGATACTCGCGCTTGATCCCCCCATTCATTGCACCTTCGACTTCGCGCAATGCGCCTTCAACGCCTTCGGCTTGCACCCAGCGAGCGAGTCTGGCACGCAAGTCTCTGCTCTGATTCTTCATCCAGACCGGTAACTCTTTGGCAAGAAAACGCTTTGCCTCTGAACCGTAAGGCTGGGCGATTCCGCTTACAAAATAACGCCTCATCACCTTGCCATCTTCGTCGGCTTCGATTTCGATCCGACGCGCAATCCAGTTTTCATCGCGGCTCAGCAGCAACATTGAACCCGGGGCAAGCGCAGCGACATCCTGCTCATTCTCCGTAAATTCAATATCGCCCTTGATGCTAAATTCCCGCCTCGTATTGTTGTCTGAAACAACAGATCTGGAATCGAACGAGGAGAATCCGAATAATCTGCTGAAGGGCACCGCCTGCGTCACCACGAATAACAACAGCAAAGCTGCGGCCAGCACCATCGGCTCAGATGCGGATGGGATCTTGTTCCTCGTCTGATCGAACAATGCTTCCAGGCGGGTAAAAATCTCTTTTCTTCGGCCCACACCAGTCGCGAGGATCGGGGTCCAACCCGTAGTGCCAATCTCGGCGACTCGCGCTAATGCTTCCGCATAGGGCTTTGCCTGTCCGGAACGCGCAACTACCCAGTCGTCACAGGCCAACTCGCGCTCCCGCTCAATCTGACGGCCAATGAACCAGATCGCCGGCTGTATGAAGAACACCGCCCGGACTAGTCTCTCGATCAGAGCAAACCAGTCATCATTGCGTTCCAGGTGAGCTGCTTCATGCAGCACCACTTGTTCGATCTGATCGCTGCTCAAAGCCCGAACCATTCGCTCGGGTAGCAGGATTGCTGGATTACGGAAGCCAACAGCCATCGGCATTCCGATCCGCGAGCTCAACAGAAGTCGTGCATCCCGCGTCAGAGACCTTGGTAGGGGCACTTCACACTGAACGCTCTTGCGCTTCAATCGTCTCAATGCCCAATAGCCGACGAGCAGCCTCAATATCTGGAACGCTGCCAGGAGAAGGCCAAACACGGCGACCATTTCAACGAAATTGTCGTCTTCCAGCATTAGGACCGCCCTCTGTGGCCGTGCGGCTGCCGGCGCAATTTGAGCTACCTGCCCAACGGCAGCAGGCGCCGAAACTGCAGCAGGTGCAGTTGCAACACGTTTGGCCGGCGCCTCCGGCAACGATATGAACTGGAGCAACGGCAATGCCACTACAATGCCCATCGTTACTTGCCAGATTGCCAGCCGGGTTGCCGCGCTGATACGCAACTGATCCCGCATCAGCGCCCATACCACCAGGGCGAGTACGATCCCCTGCCACCAACCATTCAAAAGTGCTTCCTGAAGTGACGGCATTAGCGTGCCTCCTCAACCATCTTTTTCAGCCGCTGCATTTCAACGCGGCTTAGCTTTTCATTCTTCAAAAGGTTGTGAACCAGTTGCTCGGCCGAGTTGTCAAAGAATCGGCTCAGCAGCATCCTCAGCGCACTTTGTCTCGCCTTTTCGCGAGCAACCGTCGGGGCATATACAAAGGCACGGCCATCCTTCTCATGCGAAAGATAACCCTTGTCCTCGAGAATTCTCAGCGTAGTCAGCACCGTGTTGTACGCTAACGGCAAGTCCTTGGGCAGTGCTTCCAACACTTCGTTCACCGTGCTTGGGCCACGCATCCACAACACATCCATCAGCCGCAATTCGGCTTCAGTCAAAACGGAGGATTCTTTTCTTGCCATGAATGAACTCTTAAAGAATTAGTAGCACGAAGGGCCGATCCGGTCAACTAAGGAATTAGTTGATTCTCAATCCGTCACAATCAGATTGGATGATTACTCTCACCGATATCGAAGCTGCCCACCATCGCATCAGGCCTACGATCCACGTCACCCCGTGCGAATACTCGGAAACCTTTAGCGCCTTGTCCGGTAACCCGACTTTCTTCAAACTTGAAAATCTCCACATGACCGGCAGCTTTAAGGAGCGCGGCGCTCTGAACAAACTCCTGCTCATGACGCCCGACGAGAGCGCAAAGGGCGTCATCTGCGCGTCCGCCGGCAATCACGCACAGGGCGTCGCCTACCATGCGACCCGGCTCGGCATTCGCGCAATCATCTACATGCCCGAGCACGCACCAATCACCAAGATCAATTCGACAGAACGCTTCGGTGGTGAGGTTGTACTCTTCGGCAAGAGTTTTGATGAGGCACTGGCCGAGGCAAAGCGCCGCGCTGAATCCGATGGCCTCGTTTTCATCCATGCCTTCGACGATCCGGCGGTGATCGCGGGGCAGGGAAGCATCGGGCTCGAGATTTTGAGCCAGAATCCTTTTGTTGAAGCAATTCTGACGCCTGTAGGTGGTGGTGGCCTCATTGGTGGCATCGCTTGCGCAATCAAAGAAACGAACCCAAAAATCAAGGTGGTCGGAGTCCAGACCAGCCGGATCCCCTCGATGATCGCCGCCCTTGAGCATCACAAGCCAATTGAACTCCCTGCGGCCACAACCATTGCAGACGGTATTGCTGTTCGGCGGGCTGGCGAACAAACGCTGCCGCTTGTCGAAAAGTATGTCGATGACGTAGTCACCGTCGAAGAGGAAGAGATTGCCTCGGCGATTCTCTATCTGCTGGAAAGAGAGAAGACGGTTGCTGAAGGTGCGGGAGCAGCAGCCGTCGCCGCGCTCCTCCACAACAAAACCAAATTAAAAGGCAAGAAGACGGTATCGTTGGTGTGCGGCGGAAACATCGACCCGCTCTTTCTCTCCCACATCATTGAACGCGGCATGGTCAAGGATGGCCGGTTGGTTCGGATTCGCGTGGTGGTTCCGGACAGGCCTGGCGCTTTGCACGCCCTCACTGGTATCTTTGCCGATATGCGCGTGAACGTCGTAACCATTGCGCACGAACGCGCCTATTACGGCGTCACATTAGGTAACACGAGCGTCGAAACCACGATCGAAACACGCGGGTCTGAACACCTCGACGCACTGTTCGAAGCACTGGAAAGACTGGGTTACAAGTACGATCGCATTCGTTAACGAATTGTTATAAAATCGGTTCGACTACAGATGAACATTGGGCTCAAGACGCTGATTTTCTTTTTCTTTGCTGCCCTTCCCGTGGCATCGATGCCCATCGACATCAGCTTCGAGCGGGATATTGTTTCGATCCTCACGACGAAGGGATGCAATAGCTCGGCTTGCCATGGTTCACCAGTGGGTCAGAGCGGCTTCAAACTCTCCCTCTATGGATCAGACCCGGCCGCTGATCACGAGATGATCGTCAACGCGGGTAAGGGCCGCAGAATCGATCTCAAGGATCCAGCCAATTCATTGTTGCTTCGCAAGCCCACTTTCGCCGTGCCGCATGGTGGAGGCAATCTGATGACTCTCCAGGGCGACGAATATCAAACCATCCTCCAATGGCTAGCCCAAGGCGCGCGACGAAATAGCTCTGGTCCGCGCATTGTCTCGATCCAAATCGAGCCTCGCGAAGCGATCCTCCCCCAACCCGGCGTCACCAGCCAGTTCAGAGTTACTGGCATGTTGTCCGACGGCGCTACGCGCGACATGACTCGTGAGGTTCGTTATTCCGTCAACGACGAGGCCGTGGTCAAGGTATCCCAGAATGGGTTGCTCACGGCAGGTACGCGCGGTCTGACCGTCGTCACGGCTCGCGGGCTTGGAAAGACAGCCACCGCACAGTTCATCGTTCTCGACAAGGCAGCCCCACTGCACGGCAATCCGCCTGCCGCCTCCAACTTTATTGACCGGGAAGTACTGTCCAAGCTCCGGGAAGTCCGTCTGCTGCCCTATCCCCAGAGCTCGGATCAAGTCTTCCTGCGACGCGTATTCCTCGACGCGATAGGTGTTCAGCCGACGGCTGATGAGGCTGAAGCGTTTTACAAAGACGCCCGTACCGACAAGCGCTCCCGGCTAATCGACCAACTGCTGGGGCGGCCCGAATACACCAATCACTGGCTCGTCAAGTTCGAAGACTGGTTCCGAAACTCGCAGTACTATTCGCAAGGCCGCACGAATGGCAGCTTCAAGCGTTGGCTCGCGGAAGCAATCCAGGCTGACCGCCCCTACAACGAATCAGTTCGCGAGATGCTAACCGCAACGGGTGACACTACCGTCCATCCAGCCGGCAATTTCTGGCATCCGGCAATGGATTTCATGCTCAAGACCTTCGAGGTCAGTAAGGCCACGCCGACCGTAACTCGTCTCTTTCTGGGTCAACGCATTGAATGCGCGGAATGCCACAACCACCCGCTTGAAAATCTCACCCAGGATGACTTCTATGGCATGGCCGCCTTCCTGGGTCGGCTAAAAGTCAAACACGGCTACGCTCAATACCGGCGCATCTGGTACAACTCTCGCGACGGGGAAGTACTTCATCCAACCAACAAACAACCCGTGAAGCCCAAGTTCCTCGACGGCACAGCTCCCGCGATTGCCGAGAATCAGGACCGGCGCGCAGTGCTTGCTGACTGGATTCTTGGCAATCAGAAAATGCAGTTCGCCCGGGCAACTGTAAATCGCATCTGGGCTGAATACTTCACCGCAGGCATCGTCGATCCGCCCGATGATTTCCGTTCTACCAACATGGCGTCACACCCGGCATTGCTCGACCAACTCGCGCAAGCTTTCATCGATGGCGGGTACCGGTTCAAACCGATCCACCGCCTCATCCTGAATTCTCAGACTTATCAGGCAAGCTCGCGTGCTCCTGGCCACGCCAACGGCGCAGACCCGCTTGAGAAGATACTGCTTGCCCGTTATGAACCTCGCAAGCTCAGTGCCGAAGTGTTGCTCGATGCCATCGGGCAACTCACTGGAGCCGCTCAATCGTTTCCCAACTATCCTGAAGGAACCTCTTCGAAGGACCTCATTGCGAGCATTGGAGCCACCTACTTCCTCACCACCTTCGGCCATCCTCGGCGCGACATCATGGAGCCACGCACGCAGTCGCCCTCGATGGCCCAAGCTCTTCACCTGATGAATGCAGATGCGATTCGCGAGAAACTTGAGGCCCAATCAAACATCCTGTCTCGGCTTCTCGAAGCTTCGATAGACGACAGAAAGGTCTTGAAAGCGCTCTACCTCCGCGCATATTCCAGAGTTCCCACCTCGCTCGAATGGAGTAACGCCGAGAGCTTCCTGACCGCCGAAAAGGAAGCTGGCCGCTCTCGCCGCCGGGCCTTCGAAAACGTTCTCTGGGCACTCATCAACTCAAAGGAGTTTCAGCTCAATCAATGACCTCCCGACGCAACATACTCGGCTTGGGCAGCTCCTTGTTCGGATGCCTCAATCTACCTCGTTTACTGGCAGCCACTGGTGGGCCAGCGCAGAACTGCATTATCTTTTTTCTCGAAGGCGGTCCCTGCCAGCACGACTCTTTCGACCCTAAGCCTGACCAGCCATCAGAAATCCGCGGAGGCTTCAAGACCATACCCACCGCCATTCCAGGTGTCCACTTCAGCGAGCTGTTGCCAAATTGCGCCAGGATCCTACCCAAGTTTTCGGTGGTTCGTTCGGTCTACTCGAGGGAAGCCATCCATGAGAAAGCCAAGCAATATATTTTCTCTGGTGCACGACCCAACAATGCTTTCAAGCACCCCGTCTTTGGATCTGTCGTAGCCAAAGAACTCGGACCACGAAATGGCTTGCCGCCCTTTGTCTGCATCCCTCGAAAGGATATCTGCGCTGACTCCGGCTTCTTGGGCCCGGCCTACGATCCTTTCATCACCGGTGATCCTGCTCGCAAGGAGTTCAAGGTTCAGGACCTCAGCCTTCCAGGCAATCTCACTCTCGAGGAAAGCGCCGCGCGCAGCCGCTTGCTCGCGTCGATGGACCAGGAAATCCGCCAGACAGAGAAGAGCAAGACGATCGAGGGGATGGACTACTTCTACCAGAAGGCCTTCGACCTGGTTTCTTCCACGGCGGCAAGAAAAGCCTTCAACCTCGACGAGGAATCCGACAAGTTACGCGATGCCTATGGCCGCAATGGCGCTGGCCAAGGCGCGCTGCTCGCCCGCCGATTGATCGAATCCGGCGTCCGGCTTGCTGCCGTCTTTCAGGGCGGCTACGACGCCCATTCCAACAACGACGAATCAAGCAAAAAGACCTTCCCGCTCTTCGATCAGGCCTTCGCCGCGTTGATTACCGATCTCGAGGAACGAGGTTTGCTCAAGTCCACCTTGGTTCTGGCAATTGGCGAGTTCGGCCGCACCCCGCATATCAACCATTCCAGTGGGCGCGATCATTGGCCCGGCGTTTTTTCCATTGCCGCTGCCGGCGCGGGCATACCCGGTGGACAGGTGATTGGCTCTAGCGACGCGCAAGGCGGCGCTCCCAAAGATCGTCCCATCTCGATAGAAGATCTCGGCGCAACACTCTACAAGAAACTCGGAATCGACTATCACAAGGAATACCGAACCACCGGACGCCCAGTGAAGATCAACTCAGACGGCTCACCCATCCGCGAGTTCTTCTAATGCAGGCCATCCTGCTCCTGATTGTACTGGCCGCGGAACCCGTTCCTCACGTGGATCGCATCACTCCACTTGGAGGTCAGGCAGGAGCCACGATTCATGTCGAGCTCACCGGCAAACACCTGACTGGCTTTTCTGCCCTCCGGTTTGATACCACCGAGATGCAGTGGCTTGAGACATCCAGTGTGACCGCCGAGCAGGTCCGGGGTCGAGTCCGAATTTCTCCCCAGGCCGCACTGGGTCCGCATCGATTCGATGCCATCACCACCGTCGGAATTAGCAACGGACGCCTGTTCAATGCCACCGAATTTCCTGGTCTCGACGAGTTCGAACCCAATGACAAACGCACTCAGGCCCAGCGCATTCCTCTCCGTCCGCAAGTAGTTCACGGATACATGAAGGGCCTCGCCGATGTCGATCACTTTACGTTCGCAGCCAAGGCCGGTGAACGGTGGGTCTTCGACTTGCAGTCGATCGAGCGTGGCGGTTTTCTCGAGTGCGGCATCCATTTGTTCGATGCATCGGGAAAGGAACTTGCCTACAACGAGGATCAAGACGAATATCTGGAAACCCCTCGCTTGAGCTACCGCTTCGCGAATGATGGCGACTACATTCTTCAGCTCGATCAATACCGGGGGCCGCAAGGTGTTACTTGCGGTGAGAACTGTGGCTATGCTCTTCACATCTCGCAGTTGCCGGTTGTCAGCGGCATGTTTCCGCTTGGTGTAAACCCCGGCGCCAGCTACAGGGTCCGTATCGTTGGAGAAGCACTGGAAACCGTTACCGGCGCTTACATTCAGCGCGCAAGAGGCGCTGAGCACTATCGCCTCACCTTCCCCTACTCACTCCCGATCGATGGCACGGATCGGAACCTTCAGCGGATTGACGCGTCAAAAGTGCAAGCTGCATCCACAACCGTTGAGCTGGAGTTTCAGATTCCAGAAGCCGCCCGGCCCGGACTCTGGCGCTTATGGCTCATCACGGCCAAAGGTATGGCTGAGGCGATGTCGCTCCAAGTGGACCTCGACGGAAAAGCACTCGATGGGGTGCTCGGTCATGGCAACAGTTATCCGGTCCAACTGGAAGCAGGCCGCCCTTTCCATGCCTGGACCCTCGCTGCCCAACTCGGGCTACCCAGCATCGATACAGTGCTCGAACTCTGGGGAGCGGATGGCAAGCTCCTCGCTGAGCATGATGACTTGATGACGGGCCAGGGAACTGTGATCGGCAATCCGGACAGCAGTCTCTACTACACGCCAAAAGAGACACAAATCGCGAAGTTGACCGTCCGGGATCGAACGGATCGTACTGGCCCTACTTACGCCTACCGCCTCCACATCGCGAGCGAGTCACCCGGCTTTCAACTCATCACGGAGCCCGGGGAGTTTACCGTTGCGGCAGGAGGCGAAGGTACTCTCTTTGCATTGTTGATCAAGCAGCCTGGCTTTGAGAAAGCAGTGGATGTTTGGGTTGAAGGATTTCCCGCTACCAAGGCGCACTTTAGAGCAGACATGCACTTCGGCCCCTCGGGCGACGGTGACAACATCAACATTCCGGCGATGCCATTGAAAGTCCAGGTCCCGAAAGGTACTCCACCGGGCGACTATCCGATCAAGGTGTTCGGCAAATTCGCCGACGGGACAGGCGCAATCGTCGAGGCAATCGCAACGCTTTGGATTGGCCCGAACGGGAAACGCAACGATACCCGACGACCGCTTCCGGCCGTCACTGTGCACGTCCCTTAGCTCTTCAAGCAGGTTCTGAATAGCCGCTACAAATTCACAATGCGATAAGCGATTATCACAGCCATAGTCAGCAGCAGGCCTCCCGATGCAACGACCAAACCTTTGATGTAAGGCCGTAGCAAGGCGAGCCGACTGAGAATTCCCTGTTGTTCTTTTTCGAAGTGAGATTCGGTGGCGTCGAGGAAGAGTTGATCATCCTCTTTCATGCTCACGATTGACCTGTAGATGAGCACGAGCGCGAGAAGGGCGGTTACGATACCCCAAGCCAGAAATATCCAGCCCAGTGGTGTCAGATTAGACATAAAGGCTCCTTTCCGACTAATGCCGGTTATATGTAACACTTGAAGCTCAAGCGCCAGCGGTCTAAGCCAGAATTCCCTTGACCACCTCGCCCGACACGCCAGTCAGACGCACATCGAGACCCTGATATTTCACCGTCATCCGCAGGTGATTCACCCCCAGCAAATGCAGCATCGTCGCATGGAAATCATGCACGCTCACCGGGTTCTCAACCGCCGCATATCCAAGCTCATCTGTAGCTCCATAAGTGATGCCACGCTTGATCCCGCCGCCCGCCATGAAATACGAGAATCCCTTGATATGGTGATCCCGGCCATCTCCACCCTGAGACATTGGAGTCCGCCCAAACTCACCACCCCAAACCACCAACGTGTCATCGAGCATGCCGCGCTGCTTCAAGTCGGTAATCAACGCCGCTGTCGCCCGATCCACTTCCTGGGCCTTCGCAGCAATGCCATCCTTCACCCCCCCATGATGATCCCAGTCCCGGTGGTAGAGCTGGATGAATCGCACTCCGCGTTCTGCTAATCGCCTTGCCAGCAGGCAGTTCGACGCAAAACTGCCATCCCCGGGCTTCGCGCCATAGAGGTCAAGTACGGTCTGAGGCTCCTTGGTCATGTCCATCAAATCGGGTACACTCGCCTGCATCCGAAATGCCATTTCGTATTGGGCAATCCGCGTTTGAATCTCGGGATCCTCGATGGCCGAATACTGCTTTTGATTCAACCGGTTTACCGCATCGATCGAATCCTTCTGCATATCTCGCGAAACACCCGGAGGGTTGCGCACATACAAAACCGGATCGCCAATCGAATTGAACTTCACACCCTGAAACTTGGACGGCAACATCCCTGCACTCCATTGCCGGGCGGCGATGGGTTGGTTCTGCCCCCCACG
>Ga0163144_10003392_pt1 | contig 36282 bp, 33 predicted proteins | sample OliLak19BULKMAT1_FD_123175 | JGI IMG/M metagenome (GOLD analysis project Ga0163144, IMG submission 123175) | Freshwater microbial mat bacterial communities from Lake Vanda, McMurdo Dry Valleys, Antarctica - Oligotrophic Lake LV.19.BULKMAT1 | ecosystem: Environmental > Aquatic > Freshwater >...
GCACGTCGCCAGCCGAGCTATCGCGATTCTCGCCGCGAGGGCGTGACCACCCCTCGGATCGCAAGTCCTACGGGAGCGCGGGCATCCAGGCCCGCCATGGAGAGACCTGCGAGATTCACGGATCCAAGCACTTCCCAAGGCGGGCCTGGAGGCCCGCGCTCCCACCTAGGAACGCCTAGGTGAGGCACGTCGCGAGCCGAGCTATCGCGAATCTCGCGGCAAGGGCGTGACCACCCCTCGGATCGGAAGTCCTACGGGAGCGCGGGCCTCCAGGCCCGCCTTGGAGAGACCTGCGAGATTCACGGATCCAAGCACTTCCCAAGGCGGGCCTGGAGGCCCGCGCTCCCACCTAGGGCCAGGACGAGGATCGCGTGGAAACTCAACTCGACCCCGAAAAGCGCGGACCGCCGGCGCCCAACTCCCCATGGCACTCGCCGGGTTACATCCCCCATTTCGATGCCGGCGGTGTCGTTCAGAGCCTTTCGATTCGACTGCACGACAGCGTTCCGGCGGAGCTTGTGGTTCGTTGGCGCGCCGAACACGCTGGCGCAAAGCCTCGTACGAACCGCGCGCTTCTCCAGCGCATCGACGGCTACGAGGATTCCGGTTTCGGGTCCTGTTACCTGCGTGACCCGCAGGTCGCGGAGCTCGTCGAGAACACATTGCTGCACTTTGACGCTCAGCGCTACCGGCTATTCGAGTGGTGCATCATGCCCAACCACGTGCACGCGCTGTTCGAGACCCTCGCCGGGCACCCGATGTCCGCGGTCGTGCAGTCGTGGAAATCCTTCACCGCTCGTCGCGCCAACCGGCTCCTCGGCCGCCGTGGCGCCTTCTGGGCGCCCGACTACTTCGACCGATTTGTGCGTGACGGGCGCCACTTCGACGCTGCGAAGCAGTACATCCGCGCGAACCCGGTGGAGGCTGGTTTGTGCGCGAGCGCCAACCAGTGGCGATGGAGCAGCGCGTGGCATGGGGCGCGCTGAGCGCCCCTGGCGCGCCCGTCCTACGCCTACGAGCGGAGCGCGGGCCTGGAGGCCCGCGCTCCCACCTAGGGCCGCGTTGGGAAGCTCGAGGCTCAGCACCTTGTGGGCGCGCAGAAAGCGGTTCACCGCCCCGACGACGCGTTCGTCGCCTTCCATGGGCACAGAGAACACTTGGATCTGCATGTCAGGTTAGAGGCGAACCCCGGAACACAAAACGGCGTTCGAAACACACCTGCTCGCCCGCCCTCTGGCTCCAGTACCTACGGCCCGGCGACCCACGGGCCTTGAGGGCTTGCGCCAGCGGGCGGGCGTCTCCTGCTCCTCCTTAGGGAACAAGAACTGGGGCGAGCACTACCCGGAACCCGAAATGGTTGCTCGTGTCGCCGGGACTGTCGTTGACCCGGAACGCGGAGCGGCAGAGGTATGAGTTGACGCCCCACCTGCCGCCGCGGAGGACCCGGTTCGGGCCGCCAGTCACAACGGGATCCGTCTTCGGGGACGCCGTGTAGCTGCTAAAGCTATCCAGGCACCACTCAAATACGTTGCCGTGCATATCGTAAAGCCCCAAAGCGTTCGGGGCGTAGCTGCCCACCGGGACCGTACCCGAGGGGTTGGCGCAGCTCGCAGCTGGGGCGGAGTGGTGGCTGTACGAAAATCTCGCCTGATTGCACAAGAGCGCCGGCCCGTAGTGAAACTCCGTCGTCGTGCCCGCTCGGCAGGCGTGCTCCCACTCCGCCTCTGTCGGCAGCCGGTACTGGTAGCCCGCGGGTACCGTGCCCAGTGCGGTCTGCTGAGCGTTGAGAGCATTGCAGTAGGCTCCTGCGTCGAACCAGGTCACGCCATCAACGGGTCGACTTGCTCCCACATAAAAAGAGGGATTCGTCCCCATGACGGCTTCGTACGCCGCCTGGGTGACCTCGTATCGGCCCATCCAGAAGGGCTTGCTGATCGTCACTTGGTGCACGGGTTTGTGCGATGAGTCGCCAAAATAGGGCGCACCGCTCGGAGCATTGGAGCCCATCTGGAATGTGCCGGCTGGTATCGGCACTAGGCCCGGGAAGCTGGGGGCAGCGAGGGTGACGGCGAGGCCGTTGGTCACGCCGAGTGAAGGGATTCCGACGGGCTGCAACAGCGAGCCTTGCAGGTACAAGGTGATCCCGCTGAGCGACGGGAGCAACGGCACGGCGAGCGGGAAGCTCGCGGGCGGTGTGGCACCGCCGCCCCAGGCGACTGGCCCGAGCGTGACAATCGGATTGGGCGCGACGAGGCTGAGCAGCAGTTCCCCTGGCGCGCCGGGCGATGCAAGGCCAAAACCCGGCAGCACTGTCCCTGAGGGAAACGCGGGATCCGGCGCCGTTGCCAGGTTCAGGAACGCGAGCGACGCGGGCGCCGAAACGGTGGCGGTGTTCGACACACCCACGGTGAAGCTCGCCCCCACCGCCGGAACGCCGCTCAACATGACCAAACTGCCCGGCGGATTGACGCCGGAGCCGTAGGGCGTGACCTGGGCGAATGCGTGGGAGCCGAGGGTCGCCAGGGCGACGGCTAGGTGTGCGTGCTTCGTGATTGCAAGTTCAGGCGAGCCCGCCGCGGGCCGGCTGTCCTCAACGGACGCCACACCTTGCCCAAAGGCCACGACGTCGGCGGGTTTGCGCCGCCTCGGTCCCGCGCGTGTCCGCGGTGCGGCGGTGGCGAGCCTGCGAGCTGAGTCACGGATGCTCGCAGGACCTTCGGTGCCGGCTTGGATCCACCCCACGCAAATCGTTTGGGTATTCGGCACCGTGGCACAGGGTGGAAGCAATACGGAAACCCGATTCCTGGGGACGGCCGGGCGGATGATCTACTGCGCGCCCCATGCCCCTGCAAGCGCTGCTGCTCGTGCTGGTCGCGGCGCTCTTGCACGCGATCTGGAACATCGCCGCGAAGCGCGCCGGAGGTGACTTCCGGTTCAGTCTGTTCGTCGCGGTTTTCGTGACCGTCGTCTGGGCGCCTGCGGCGATCTGGGTCGGCGCCCCTGTGATGTCGGATTGGGGCTTGGAGATTTGGGGCCTGTTGACCCTGAGCGCGACGGTGCACCTTGGCTACTTCGTCGTGTTGCTGCGCGGTTACCGCGCCGCCGACCTGACCGTGGTGTATCCGGTCGCGCGGGGCAGCGCGCCCCTCGTCACCGCGTTTGCCGCGGTGCTGCTGCTCGGCGAACGCCTCGACACACCGGCGATCGCCGGTGTGCTGGGTGTCTGCGGCGGCGTGTTCCTGATCGCCGGCGGGCCCTCACTTTGGCGCGGTCAACACGACCCCGCGCGGGTGCGCGCGGGTCTGCGCTGGGGCGCCGCGACCGGACTCTTCATCTCCGCCTACACGTTGATCGACGGTTACGGAGCCAAGGTCCTTGGGATCCATCCGATCCTCCTCGACTACTTCGGCAACCTGCTTCGCATTCCGCTGCTCCTGCCGTTGATTTGGTCCGATCGACGAGCCATTCCAGCCCTGCTGAGGTCCCAGTGGCGCGCAGCGTTGACCGTGGCGGTCCTTGGTTCGGCGGGTTACATGCTCGTGCTCGAGGCGATGACGATGGCGCCGATCTCTCACGTGGCGCCGGCCCGCGAAGTGTCGATGCTGCTCGCCGCGTTGATCGGCGGCCGGCTGTTGGGGGAAAAGGACCGCGGCTTGCGCGTGGCGGGCGCCATCTGCATCACGACCGGCGTCGCGCTGCTCGCGTGGTGATGTCCGAGCGGACGCGCGCATGGCGTTCGGGTTAGGATGGGCCGATGAAAGTCCGCGCTGCCGTCCTCGAGGAGTTTGGACAGCCCCTCGTCGTGCAAACCGTCGATCTCGCACCCCCGCGCGCAGGTGAAGCACTCGTCAAGATCCACGCCTGCGGTGTGTGCCACACCGACATGTACACGGCCAGCGGAGTCGATCCGAGTGGCTACAGTCCGTGTGTGCTGGGCCACGAGGGTGCGGGCGTCGTCGAAGCGGTAGGGCCAAGTGTGACGAAGGTTGCAGTCGGCGACCACGTCGTTTGCCTGTTCAGCCCCGAGTGCGGTGAATGTATCAACTGCAGGAGCGGCAAGACCAACATCTGCACGGCCATTCGCGTTCAGCAGAACCTCGGATACCTGCCGGATGGCACCACGCGCTTCGCGCGCAACGGCGAGCCACTGCGCCACTTCATGGGCACGAGCACCTTCGCCGAATACACGGTCATGCCGGAGATCGCGCTCGCCAAGGTGAACCCCGCGGCGTCGATGGATGCCATCTGTTTGCTCGCCTGCGGAGCGACCACTGGAATTGCGGCGGCGCTCTACAAGGCCGAAGTGGAGCCGGGCAGCACCGTCGCCATCTTCGGGGCAGGCATGGTTGGCCTCGGCGCGGTTCTCGGCGCGCGCCTTTGCGGCGCAGAGCGCATCCTCGTGATCGACCCGAGCGCCGCCCGCCGCGAACTCGCCCTATCGTTCGGCGCAACCGACGCGCTCCCCGGCGGAGCGGACGCTGTGACCGCGGTCCTTGAGCGCACCGCGGGATTGGGCGCCGACTACACGTTCGAAGCGACGGGCATCGTGTCCGTGATGGCGCAGGCCGTCGAAGCCGCGCGACTGGGTTGGGGCCTGTGCACACTTTTGGGTGTCGCGGGACGCGGCGAAACCGTGAACATCGTGCCGCGCTTCCTCATCACCGGGCGCAAGGTTCAAGGGGGTTCGTTCGGCGGCGCGAAGGGCCGCACCCACGTGCCGCGGCTGGTGGACCTTTATCTCGACGGCAAGCTCGACCTCGACGGGTTCATCTCCCATCGCTTGACGCTCGACCAGGTCAACGAGGGCTTCGAGCGCATGCACGCCCAAGACGGCATCCGCTCGGTCATCCTTTTCCAGTGAATTCCTCGATGTACGACGACATCCGCAATCCGCGCCAGCAACTGCTCGACGCTTGCCACCATCCCGCACGCGGCGAACGCCGTGGAACGCTCGTCATCGGGCACGGGGTCACCGCCAACAAGGACCGGGAGTGGGCCGTGGTGCTGGCGGAGCGCGCCGCCGCCGCGGGTTTCGAAGCCCTGCGTTTTTCCTTCGCGGGCAACGGCGCATCACAGGGGCGGTTCGAGGATTCCTATCCGACGTCCGAAGTTGAGGACCTGGGCGCGGTCTTGGACGCGGTTGAAGCCAGCGATGCCGGCCCCATCGCCTATGCGGGGCATTCGATGGGGGCTGCGGTGGGTGTGCTGCGCGCGAGCAGTGACACGCGCATCGCGAAGCTCATTTCCCTGGGTGGCATGGTGCACACCGCGGCCTTCGCGGAGCGCAAGTTCGCCGGCCTGCGGCCCGGGGATTTGATGTGGGACAAGCCGGGCTGCCCGATCTCGCAGGATTTTTTGGACGACATGCAGCGCGTCGACAGCGTGTTGCCGCTGGCATCCAGCATCGCAGTGCCGTGGCTGCTTGTGCATGGCGACGGGGACACCGTCGTACCCCACTCCGAATCCGAAGCAATCGGCAAAGCCGCCTGCGGGCCAACACAGTTCGTGCTGCTGCCGGGTGTCGACCACGTGTTCACGCACGCCGCCGAGCGCATGGCGTCGATCGTCGTCCCCTGGCTGCTCGGACGGTAACCGCCGCGGCGCGGGGCCGGGAGCTGCCGATCGCACGGCCGACGAGCGGCGCGAGTTGCAGGCCGGGCACATGGAGAACATTCAGCGTTTGGCGAATGAGCGCCATCTGCTCGTCGCCGGCCGTGTGGCGCTCCGAATCCGGATCCCACACTGCGCGGCATCTTCATTTTTGATGCGCACGATCCCGAGCAGGTGCGCTCGATGGTCGCGACGGATCCGGCGGTGACCCTGGACGTGCTGCGTATGGAGTGCCACGTGCTGCGCTCCGATCGCGACCTCGTTGCATGCCTGGAGCGCGACCGCGCCGATTACGCCGCGCGCAAGACCGCCGGGACCGACGACATTGCGGCGGGCATGCGCGGGTACGTGTTTGCGCTGGCGGACGATGGAGCCGCGGTCGAGGCCGCGCTCGGCGCGGACCGCCGGCTGCTCCTCGCGGGTCGCTCAAACGGCTGGGCGCGCGGCTTTTATCTGCTGGACACGGCCGATCTTGCCGTCGCGCGCACGTGGCTCGCACCTGCGAGCGGGGGCGAGGTTGTCCTCCACCCGTGGTATGGATCGGTGAACCTGGCCGTCCGCGAGCATTGATCCCTTGACCGCGGTCGGGCGCGGCGCACCCAGCGGCTAGACTCGGTGCGCCGCCATGCAGCACGATCCCAGCGACCCGCTCCACCGCGGACACGATTTCCTCGGCAGCCAGCACGGTCGCAACGAGCGCCGCCTGTGGCTCGTGATCGGCCTGACGCTGGTGATGATGGTTGGCGAGATCGCCGCGGGGATCGCATTTGGCTCGATGGCGCTCTTGGCCGACGGCTGGCACATGGCCACCCACGCGGGCGCACTGTCCATCGGAGCGCTCGCCTACGGCTATGCGCGCCGCCGCGTGGACGACCCGCGTTTTGTGTTCGGCACGGGCAAGGTCGGGGACCTCGCGGGGTATACCAGCGCGGTCGTGCTCGCGGGAGTTGCGGCCCTGATTGGATACGAATCGATCGGCCGCTTCTTCGAACCCCTCGCGATCCGTTTCGACGAGGCCATCGCGGTGGCGGTGCTCGGACTGATCGTGAATCTTGTGAGTGCGTGGCTGTTGCGGGAGGAGCCGCACGGGCATGGCCATGAGCATGGCCACGAACACGGCGGGCACGCCGACCACAATCTGCGCGCGGCCTACTTGCACGTGCTAGCGGATGCGGTCACGTCACTGGTGGCGATTGGCGCGCTCGTCGCCGGTCGCTTTTTTGGTTGGGACTGGATGGACCCCATCGGCGGTTTGTTGGGCGCCGCGGTGATTTTGCGTTGGTCGATCGGACTGGTGCGCGACACGGGCGGTGTGTTGCTCGACGTGCAGCCTCCGGGTGGGCTTTCTGCCGAGGTGCGCACGCGCATCGAGGTCAATGGCGACCGTTTGATCGACCAGCACGTTTGGCGCCTCGGCCCCGGTCACTTCGGTGCGATTCTTGTTGTCGAAAGCGAAGGCAGCACCACCCCGCGCGAGTACCGCGCGCGCCTCGGCGGCCTCTCGATGTTGGCGCACGTCACCGTGGAAGTGCGAAGGCGCGACGACGCGCGGCGCCTAAACATCACGCAGCCGGCGACCCACCGCAGTCCCAGCTGACTCCCGCGCCGCGGGATCCCACCATGTCCACCGAACCCGACGACCACGACGCGCATTTGCCCGAAAGCGCGATCGCCGGGGCGGCGCTGCATGTGGCGGACATCCTCGCCCTGGCGATCGAGCACCCCCCGGGTTATCCCGCGTTGATCGTTGCGGACACCGCGAGCCGGTTGGCCCGCGGTTTGGCTGAGGCTTACCGTCGCTGTTTGCCCGACGCCGCGTACGTGGACTTCGACGCGAGCGGTCCGATCGTCACCCGCGCTGCGCTCGATTCCATGCCGGCGGGCGCGTTGGTGGTGCTCGTTCAGTCGACCAGCTTTCGCCTCGACGCGTTCCGCATCCGCGTCGAGCTCTTCCGGCGCGGCCTGAAGGTCATCGAACATCCGCACCTCGCACGGATGCGCGGCGACGAGGCGCTGGTTTATTTGGATGCGCTCGCCTACGACCCGGCGTATTACCGCGGTGTCGGCGCGGCGCTCAAAGCGCGTATCGACGTCGCTCAAACCGCTTCGATCGAAAGCGTGGCCGGCAGCCTCGTGTTTCCGGCGGGGCTTGAGCCCGCCAAGCTGAACGTCGGCGACTACCGCAACCTGCCCAACGTCGGCGGGCAGTACCCCATCGGCGAGGTCTTCACCGAATCCCGCGTCCTCATGGCCGTGCACGGACGGGCGACGATCGCTTTCTTCGGCGACACGCAGTTCAACGTGCAGCGTCCCCCGCGCCCGATCCACTTGACGTTCGAAGGCGGCCGCGTGGTGGGCGTCGAGCACACCACGGACGAGTTCGAGCGCGTCCTTGCGAACATCCGCGCCGACGAGGTTGATGTGATGGTCCGCGAACTGGGTTTTGGGCTCAACCGCGCGTTCAATCTCGATCGAACCGTCCGCGACATCGGCACGTTCGAGCGGATGTGCGGAGTCCACCTATCGCTGGGGCAAAAGCACGCGTCCTATGCCAAGCCCGACGTCGACAAGAAGACCGCCCGCCACCACGTCGACGTGTTCGTCGCGGCCGAAACCGTATCCCTGGACGGCCAGGTTGTGTACCGCGACGGGGCCTGGGACCCGTAGGAAACCGGCGGCGCGGTCGTGCGCCCCTCGTTCGCCATAAAGGACGAATTATTGGCCTGAATGGCGGCCAACCCCGCCTCTGGGACGCCGGGAAAGCTTCCAGCGCGCCAGTATTATACCGCGTCTTATATTACGCCCATGCAGACCCCCTTTATCGGCCGGGAGCGCGAGCTCGCCGTCCTCGAGGAGTTCGCGGGCACCTCGCGCGCGGAAATGTTCGTGCTCTACGGCCGTCGCCGGGTCGGAAAAACCGAGCTCCTGCAGCGCTTTTGCCGGGGCCGCAAGGCGGTGTATTTCCTCGCCGCGCAGGTGCGCGACAAGGACAACCTCGAGGCGTTCCGATTGGCGCTCAAGGAAGCGATCGACGATCCCCTCCTGGATTCGATCGACTTTCGCGATTGGCCCGCCGCGCTCGCGTTTGCGGCGGAGCGCGCGGGCGACGAGCGTCTGGTCGTCATCCTCGACGAGTTCCCCTACCTGTGCGAAGCCAACAAGGGGCTGCCGTCGCTACTCCAACGCTTTTGGGACAGCCGCGGCAAGCGCTCGCGGCTGATGCTCGTGCTGTGCGGAAGCCAGGTGTCGTTCATGGAGCGCGAAGTGCTCGCCGAAGCCTCACCGCTGTTTGGACGTCGCACGGGACAACGCCGGCTCGAACCGCTGTTGCCCGTCGAAGCGCTCGCGTTTTTCCCCCACTGGACGCTCGCCGAGCGTCTCGTCACTTTCGCCGTTCTGGGGGGCATGCCTGCCTACTTGCAGCGCTTTCGCGACGGCGCCAACTTCGAAGAGAACCTTTTGCGCGAGGTGCTGCGGCCCGAGGGTTACCTTTTTGACGAGGTGAACTTCCTGCTGCGCAGTGAGATGAGCCAGCCCGCGACCTACAACAGCATCTTGCACGCCGTCGCCCGTGGCTCCGAGCGCGTGGGTGACATCGCGGCAGCGGTGGGCGTCGATTCCACGACAGCTAACAAATACCTCTCGACGCTGCGCGAGCTGGGCCTCGTGGAACGCCACGTTCCGTTGACCGATCCCGATCCCCTGCGCTCGCGCCGCGGCACGTACCGCATCGCCGACCGTTTCCTCGCGTTCCACTTCCGCCACGTGCAACCGCACCTGTCGCTGATCGAAGCGGGACGCGGCAAAAACGTGCTCGAGCGCTTCATCCGCCCCGACCTTCCGACGTTGGTCGAGGACGCGCGTGTCGATTTCCTACTCACGCATCTGGGACGGGACGCCGGCGAGCTGCTGGGCGACGAGGTCGTCGAAGTCGGGCGCCACGGGGGAAGCCACGTGCGCGCGCTGGGACGCACGGCCTCGGGCGCGTGGGTGGCCGCGGTGCTGCCGCCGGCGGCGGGGGCATCGGGGGAGGTTTTAGAGCGCGAACTCGCGCAAGTACGCCAGGCGCTCGGCGGCACCCTCCACCGACTGCGTTATGCCTTCGGGCAGGACCCCGAAAACCCCTTGCGCGCGGCGCTCATCGGCCCACAGGTGCAGGTGTAGGCACCATGAGCATCTACAAAAGCTTCCAGGCCTATTTCGACGCGCTTGAGCGCTCCGGCGGCGCCGACCGCTGTTTTCTGTGCCGCCGCACCCCGGCCGACGTGAAGGCGTTTTTCGGATTCCACGAGGACGGAACGCCACTCGAATCCGCGATCTACGGCCTTGAGGACGTGGTGCTCGAGAAGCTCGACATCATGAGCTACCACGGCCTTCGCCCGATCTGCGCCGTGTGCCAGCTTAACGTGGATGCGCTGGTGCTCGCCGACGAACTTCCCCTCTTGCGCGCCCTGTTCGAGCAGATGACGAGCGAGCGCGAGCGGCTCTGGCCGACGGAATAGTCGGGCACGGACGGCAGACGCGACGCCCCAGCGTGGGCCTCCTATACTCCCAGTCATGCCCCGCCACCTCGCCGGACGCCTGCGATTGGCGCTGAAGTTCCTCGGGCTGGGCTCGTTCAGTTTCGCGACGAAGTGGATCGGCTTGAGCGCCCTTGTCGGCGTGGTCGGTGGTCTTGCGGCGTGGGGTTTCGAGCTTCTGACCGAGTGGGTGCGTCACTGGGCCATCGTCGTGCCGATCGGCGTCGAGACCGAGGGCCTGGGCATCATCAACCAGCGCACGGTTTGGATCCTGATCGTGCCTGCGGTCGGAGGTGGGCTGGTCGGCGCGCTCGTGCAGTGGCTTGCGCCCGAAGCGAAGGGCCACGGCACCGAACAAATGATTCGCGCGTTCCACCGCCTGTCGGGCAGCGTGCGGCGGCGCGTGATCGCGTTGAAGGCGGGATGCAGTGCTCTCACCATCGGCACGGGAGGATCGGGTGGTCTTGAGGGCCCGGTGTGTCAGATCGGCAGCGGTGTCGGTTCGATGCTCGCAGGCGCGTTCGGATTGTCGCCGCGGGACCGGCGTGTGTTCTTGCTTGCTGGCGCGAGCGCCGGTATCGGCGCGCTGTTCACGGCGCCCCTGGGTGGCGCGCTGTTCGCGCCCGAAGTGCTTTACAAAAAGCCCGAAATCGAGGGCGAAGCGATCGTTCCGTGCATCGTGGCTTCGATCGTGGCGTACACGACGTTCACGTCGCTGACCGGCAAAGCACGCGTGATCCCACTGCCGAAGGACATCCTCGATCGCCTCTCGTTCGACGGTCCGACGCAGCTCGCGTTCTACCTCGTGCTCGCTGTGGTACTCGCGCTTTTGGGTTGGCTGTGGGTGCGCGGATTCGAGAGCATCAGCCAGCTTTTTGAGCGCCTGTCCACCTGGCCGCTTGCCCTGCGCGCTGGCCTCGGCGGTTTGCTTACTGGCGCGCTGATTCTCGCCATCGCGCCGCTCGCGGGGCCCCACGGCGTCATGTCGGGTGGCTACGGGCTGATCCAAGCCGCGATTTCAACCGAGCTGACGCTCAGCACCATCGCCCTATTGATCGTCGCGAAGATCCTGGCGACGTCGTTCACGATCGGCTCCGGGGGCAGTGGCGGAGTGTTCTCGCTCTCCCTCGCGATCGGAGCGCTGGGTGGCGCCGGTGTGGGCCAACTCGCCAACCACCTGTTCCCGAATGCGGGCCTTGATCCCGCGGCATTCGCGCTGGTTGGAATGGGCGGTTTCCTCGCCGGTGTCGCCAAAACGCCGATCGCGGCCGTGGTGATCGTGTGCGAGATGACGGGGAACTACGCGCTGCTCGCACCCCTGATGCTCGTTTCGGTCGTGCACCTCGTGTTTGCGCGCGGGTGGTCGATCTACGACACCCAGGTCGGCGGTGTATTCGAATCCCCGGCCCACGCAAGCGAGGTCATCGTCGACTTTCTCGCGGGCATCAACGTTTCCGACGTGATCGACCGCGCCGTCCCACCCACGACGGTGCCGGCCAACGCGACACTGCGCAAAGCGCTGGACATCGTGTCCAAAGCTCAAGGATCGTATTTCCCGGTGGTCGATTCCGAGGCGTTGATGGTCGGTATTTTCAGCCTGTCGGACGTCCGCCGCATCTTTATGGAAACCGACGTCCACGACATCGTGATCGTGCGCGACTTCATGATCGATCGTGTCACGACCGTCACTCCCGACGACGCGCTGGACGCCGTGCTGCGTGCGTTGAACGAGCTCAACGTCCACGAAGTTCCCGTCGTCGATCGCGATGCCCCGCGCAAGGTGATCGCGATGGTTTCGCGAAACCAGATCGGGGCCGCATACCATCAGAAGTTGCGCGAGCACCGCGCGCGGCTCGGCTCCGCGTGATCGCGGCTGCCAGTTCAACGCTGTAACGGGATCAGGCTCAGGTCGTTGCTGTGGTTGTTGGCGGCGCCGAGTTATCCAACTGCCCGTCGCGCAGGCCGTGGAACGTTATCGACGGACCGCTTTGCCCGATGACCACCACGCCGCCCGGCACCGCGAGCACTTCGGGGGGGCAGCCCATCCGCGATCGTGACGGTGGAGCGCACCCCTTCCAAATCCACCACGAGCAACTCCCCCGCCGCGGTCGCGCCACGGACGCAGCCCAACCCCGGCTGGCCCCACGCGTCGCCAACCGCCGCCATGGCGCGCGGTGCGGAAGGAAGAGCAACCCGCTCACGCCGCCCCACGCCACCGTCCAAGCCAAGATCGATGTCCACGCACTCGATCGCGGCGGCGCCGCGGAGCCCAAACGCAAACCGCGCGGACGCTGCGTCTGACGGTCCCATCGCAAACGGCCCGAGTGCGTGGTCCTTGAGCGGGATCACATGCGGAGCGGGCAACACGCACAGCGCGGGGACAAGTCCGCTCCAAATCAACAATCCGCCCGGTTCTTCGCTCACCGCCAGCAGTTCGGCGATTTTGTCCCCGTCCACATCGGCGAGGGTGATGCCCCGAGGCCCGCCGGGCGCTGGCAGCTCCAGACGCGCGTGCGCGGTCACGGGGCCCGCGGCCACGGTCGCGGATTGCGCACCGTCGACGGGCGGCGCGGGCGCGCACACAAGCAGCACCGACGCGATCGCCAATGCCCTTGCGACCCCAAAGAACCCCACGCGATGATTGTGTAATATCGGCGCGTCCTCCGCTACCCGCGCCACGCGTCTTTACCACAACCCGCCCACGATGGAATCGAACCCTGTCACGGACACACCCGGCGCCGCCGCGGGATCAAAGCCGCTCGATTTCACCGCAGAGATTGGCGAGTACGTCGTGCTGCGGCTCGAACTCGAGGCTTTCCGCGGCAGCGCACGCCAACTGCCCGCGGGCTTCCAGATGGCGGACCCCGCAGTGCGCGTGGCGTTGACCCATCAAGAGAAGACGCTGCTCCAGCGCTACTTCCGCCATTGGAAGGGCCCCCACCGCGGCAGGCTCAAGGGTTGGCGCGCGGACTCGCCGATCCTGGTGACGAAGGACGGCAACCTCGTGGCGGGCGTGTACCTGTGTGTCGCGAACGAGTTCGACGGCGATCCGGCGTGGGGGCAGCTCCACTACGCATTCATGGAGCCCGCCTGCAAGGGCCAGGGCATCTACAGCGTCATGTTCCGCGAGGCAGTCGAACGCGCGCGCCGCTGGGGCCTGCGCGGGCTCTACCTCAACTCCGACCGCCACCAACTGCCCGAGGTGTACGAGCGCTGGGGTGCTGTGCCGTGGAAGCGCATCGCGAAAGCACCCGTGCTGCCGCCCAAACCGTCGCTGTGGCAGCGCATCTTTCGCACGCAGGGCGACCGTGCGTGATGCGTGGAGCGCCGCGGTCGGCGGCTGCGCGCTCCTTTTGTTGACCCTCGGATCCGCACAGGCTCAATCGGCCCCCGCGGTCGCGGAGCCGCGCCAAACCTTCGATACCGCGCGCAACGGCAATTTCCACGCCCCGGCGTGGCCCGCCGCCTCCGCCGTGCGCACAGCGATCCCGGGCTGGCACAGTGTGCGCGGCGAACCCCGTTGGGACGACGGCGTGGTGGTGTGCGGCAGAGCGGACGTCCTCGCGCAGACATGGTGGTGTCCTGACCCGCGCTGGGTCTGCGACTTCGATTTTCACCTGCGCGCGCGTGTGCGCGGGGCCTACTCGCTGACGCTGGTCCACGACGAGGTGCACGCGCTAATCGCACCCGTGGCCGCGGGCACGATGGGTGGTCGGTGATTCAGCTTGGAGCCGCGCAGATCACCGCGGCGCTCGGCAAACGGCCCGTAGGTCGGCTCGAAGTGCGCCTGGGCACGCACGACGGCCCTGCGGAATGGGACTGGATCCAGTTCCATCTCAAGCTGCCACTGCCGGACCGCGACCGCCTGCTCGCCGAAGCCATCGACGCCGTTGATTTTGCGATGGCGCTGTGCGGCAAAGACCCAGGCATCGTCACCCTCGACGTGATCACCGGTGTCGTTCACGGCGTTGAACCCGCGGGAATCAGCGCGCTCGAGGAAACACTGCTGCTGCTTGTGAACGAGCAGGTGGTCGCGCGCATCGCGCCGCAGGTGCACGCGCGTTGGAGCGCGCAGCTGGCCACGGTGGCTCGGGTTTTCCTGGATCGCACGGCGTGTGCGCGGACTGCGCTTCCGCGGTTGTGGGACACGACGCTTGGCCAACCCGTCGATGATGTCGCGATCGAAGAGGTCGGAACCCTCCACCCGCCGCGGCGCGATGAAGTCGCGGACGTGCTTGCCGACGCTCTCGCCGCGCACCTTGTGGGCCAGATGGATGCGAGCGGCGTTTGGATCGACGTGAGCCACCACCTTTGGGAGCCGCGCGCGAACCTGAAGGTGGGTGACCTTGGCGGTGTGCCCGCGAACCTTCTCGACGGGCTCGCGACCGCGCGCGCAGCCGCCGACTGGCCCGAAAACAGCGCGCTCGATCCCGCGTTTTTGTGCGGTGCATTCGCGGCCGTGCTGCGCACCACGCTGGGCCACTACCGTCGGCCCTACGGCTTCCTGCCCAACCACGTGGAAAACACCGCGGGCAACCCCTCGGGCGCGCAGATGCGCCGAATGCTGCCCCTCGCCCGCTGGATCGCCGCGGACGGGGGCTCCTGAGGCCCCACATGCAATCGAAGACAGGCCCGCGCGGGTTAGGATCACTCCCATGGAAGCGAGTGAAACATCGCGCAGCGCGCTGGCGGAGCGGCTCTTGGACGAGGTCGTGTTTGCGTCCCGCGCCCGCCAAACGGCGCTCAATTCGATCGCCGGCGGGGATGCAAGCTGTGGTCTCGGAGCACGCGCAGAGTTTGAACGGCGCTTTGGAACCCGCGCGAGCGCGTTATGCGCAGAGCTGTGGCCCGAGTGCGCCGCGACCGAGGGGGCCGACCCCGCATCGAACCCCGAACGGGATGCCGCGCTCGCAGCCTGGGTCCGCCGCCAGGACGGCCTCGACCGCGAGCGCAACCACTTCCTCAAAGCGTTCCGCGGCGAACACGGTTTCGACCGCGCGAACTACAGCCCCACCGTACTGGCGGGCTACGAAGAAGGCCTCGCTGCCGTCAACCAAAAGCACACAACCGAACGCCGCCGCGCCGCAGAGGGCCTCCTTTCAGCGGGTTCACCCCCGCGCTGACCGGCACGACTGCGAGATCCACGCGCTTCACCTCGACCCGCTGCTTCTTGGTGCGCAGGCCGTTGCTTGAGTAGTTCCCGCCCGGGGCTTCGGGGTGGAAGCTGGGCACCTCGAAGATGGGCACCTGGAAGCCAGCCACCTCGAAGACGGGGGTCGCCTCTGTGTGGCTGCGCTGATCTAAGGCTTGAGCGCGCCCCGCGTTCAAGGACCGCGCTACCCCCCCGTCCCCCGCGGGGTATCCTTGGAAGACTTACGTCCTGTAGTGCCCCCCACCCGTGGCCCGGCTGTGCCCGGGCGCAGCCCCGCCCTCGGGCCCCATCTCCCTATGTGTGGCATCTTCGGAGCTCTCTTCCGGCCCGGTTTTCCCGCGCCCGCGGATTTCGTTTCCCGTCTGGTGCAAACGTTGCTGCGCGCCTCACAGACCCGCGGCAATGAGGCCGCGGGCTTGGCCGTGCACGACGGGCGCAGCGTGGAGGTGCTTAAACGCGCTGGCTCGGTCGACGAGTTCCTCGCCCATCCCGACCTTAAGCCGCTCCTGACGCACGCGGAGCAAACCCTCGGGCGCGTGCGGGCCCGGGAACCGGGCGCGGTGCTCGGCCTGATGGGCCACTCGCGCATGGTGACCAACGGCTTCCAGTCGGACAACGACAACAACCAGCCGGTGCTGGTGCCAGGTGCCGTGGCGGTCCACAACGGAATCATCGTCAACGACGAGGATCTCTGGCGCGCCCACCCGGAGCTGACCAGGCGGTACACCGTGGACACGGAGGTATTGCTGGCGATTCTGCGCCATCACATGCACGGTGGCCTGGGCATCGGCGCCGCGTTGCAGGCGACCTACGCGCAGATCGTGGGCTCGGCTTCCGTGGCCATCTTCCTGGACGATGCGCCCGTACTGGTGCTTGGCACCAACACGGGCTCGCTCTTCACCCTGAGCACCCCGGACGGCTCCTTCTTGGCCTTCGCTTCCGAGCGATTCACCCTGCAACAGTTGGCCGACGACCCCGAGGTTGGCGCACTGCTGAACGGAGCCAAGCTGGAGCAACTGCGCCCCCGCACCGCGCGGATCCTCCAGATGGCGGACTTGTCCAGCGCGACGATCCAACTGCCGCAGGCCCCGGTGCCCCAGACCCCGGCCTGGTGGGAGCGTCCGGGTGGGGCATCCACTGCGCCTCCCGCTCCGGCGGAGGACGACATACTGCGCCGGCAGGGAGCCGAAGTGATCTTGCACGACCGCTCGCGACGGCGCAGCCGCGTGCGGCGCTGCACGCTCTGCATCCTGCCCGAGACCTATCCCTTCATGGACTTTGACGGGGAAAGCGTCTGTCGCTACTGCCGCCAGTGGCGCAAGATCCAGCCCAAGGGCAAGGAGGCCCTGCTGCGCGCGGTGGAGCCCTACCGCTCGAAGGACGGGAGTCCCGACGTGATCGTGGCCTTCTCCGGCGGGCGCGATTCGTCCTATGGGCTGCACTACGTCAAGCACGAACTGGGCATGAATCCGGTGGCCTTCACCTTGGATTGGGGTCTCGTCACCGACCTGGCGCGCCGCAACCAAGCGCGGGTGTGTGGCAAGCTCGGCGTGGAACACATTCTGCGCAGCGCTGACTTAACCAAAAAGCGCCGCCACGTGCGCAAAAACGTGCAGGCCTGGCTCAAACAACCCGACGTGGGCATGGTGACGCTGTTCACCGCAGGGGACAAGGAGTTCTACCACCACGCTCGGCAGTTGCGGCGGGAGACCGGCATCCAACTGGTCATCTTTTGCACAGGCAACATGATCGAAGACACGCCCTACAAGACCGGCCTGTGCGGCATCCGCGAGGACGACCACGGCATGACCCTGACGGGGCTCTCGCTGCGCAACGAGATGGCGCTGCTTTGGTACTACTTCCGAAACTACGTCAAGAACCCGAGCTACTGGAACGAATCGCTGTGGGACACGCTGAAGGCGTATTACTACACGTTCGTGGTCAAGGATGACTTCCTGTACCTGTTCCACTACCTGCCGTGGGTGGAAGAGGAGATCGTCGGCACCATCCGGCGCGAGTACGACTGGGAAGTGGCCCCGGACACCAAGAGTACCTGGCGCATCGGCGACGGGACCGCGCCGTTCTACAACTACATCTACACCACGATTTGCGGCTTCACGGAAGACGAGGTCATGCTCTCGAACATGGTGCGCGAGGGCCACCTGTCGCGGAACGAGGCCCTTGAGCGCGCCGCCGAGTACAACCGGCCGAGGCTGCCCACTATCCGCGAGTACGCCCAACTGGTGGGCTTCCAGTACGAGGAAGCTCTGCGGGTGATCAACAGCGCCAAGAAGCTCTACTGAGAACCGTGACGGTTGCCGCCGTTGGAATCGTGCGGCGCGCCGTAGCACTCCCATGGAGCTAGCCCAAGAGGAGCGGGAGCTGAAGCGTGGATTGGCGTGGAACGCCAGTTCCCTCGTGATCCTGGGCCTTTCGGGGTTCGCGATGCTGGCCGCGATCGAGCGGCTTTTCGGCGGGGAGGTGCTTGGCCGATTCCAACTGGTCTGGGGAGCCTATGTGATTCTCTCCCAGCTCGGCGTGGGAGGGCTCGACCGGTCCGTCCTGCGCGCAGTGGCGGAGGCCAGGGGCAATCGCAGTCGGGTCGCTGCCCTCGCGTGGGGTGCGCTGCTGCCAGCCGTGTGCCTGGCTCTGCTGGTAGGTGCACTGTTTGCTCTTGCCGCCCAGCCGTTTGCAGCGGCCATGGGCAGCCCGGATGTGGCCACCGGTGTGCTTGTGGCAGCGCCGGGGCTGGTGTTTTTCAGTGTTAACAAGGTCCTGTTGGGCGTGGTGAATGGCTTGGGACGCATGCGCGCCTTCGCCTGCTACCAGGCCCTGCGGTATTTGCTCATGCCCGCATCGGTGGTGGCCATGCACGGCCTTGGATGGGAGGGCGCCTGGGTTCCCGCCCTGTTTTCGCTGACCGAAGGCGCCTTGCTCTTGGTCCTCGCCGGGGAGTTCTCGGCCACGGTGGGTCGCCCCGAGCCTGGGGTGCAAAGGGAAATGGGGCCGCACCTGCGCTTTGGACTGCGCAGCGTCCTAGCGGGCGTGATCCTCGAACTCAACACGCGCCTCGACGTGTTGATGCTCGGTTACTTCCTCACTTCCGATGGTCCGGTTGGCATCTACAGCCTCGCCGTCGCTGTCGCGGAGGGCGTGTTCCAGCTCGTTGTGGTGATGCAGAACAACTACAACCCGATCCTGGCCCGCCACCTCGCGGCCCGAAGGCACGCGGAGTTGGCCTCCGTGGTCGCGGTCGGAAAGCGGCGGGCGTGGACGGCGCTGCTGGCGGTCGGAGTGGTCTCGGTGGCCCTATTTCCCCTGGGCGCGGAGCTGCTGATGGGCGGGCCCGGCTATCGGGATGCCTGGCTGCCCTACGCCATCCTCATGGGTTCCATCTGCCTGGCTGCCGGCTGGCTGCCCTTCGGCCAGATTCTGCTGATGGGGAACCGACCGGGCTGGCACACCCTGCTGATGACCGGGGTCCTGGGGATGAACTTTCTCGGCAACGCCCTTTTGATCCCCCACCTAGGCCTCGCGGGGGCTGCCGTGGGGACCGGTTTGGCGTTTTTGGTTTCCGCGGCCCTCACCGTTTTGTTGAGTCGAAAGGCCTTGGGATTCAAGTTGTAGTATGTTTGCTTAAACTACGTCTTGGCAAGTAGTCTTTCCCTGCTGGTGAGGTGATTCGCGTATGTCTCCCGTGGATCCGTCCAAACGCGTTCTTTTCGTCGAGGTGAACGAGGCGGAGCGTCACTTCCTCATCTCCCACGCGCGGGAGGGCCGCTTGCCCGCCGTGCAGCGCGCCATGGACGAAGGGGTGCTGCTCTCGACCCGCGTGCCTGGTTGGGATCCCACCCGCGAGCGCGCGTGGCGCCACATCAGCCCGTGGATCATCTGGCCATCCGTCTACACCGGGCTCCTGCCACAGGAGCACGGAATCGTCGGCTTTGGCCAGGACACGTCAGCGCTGCGCGGACGGTGCATCTGGGACGTGCTCGCCTCCCACGGCGTGTCGACGGGTGTGTTCGGCTGCTTGATGAGCTACCCGCCGCGCAACCAGGACAGCGCCGCCTTCTACATCCCCGAGGCCCTGGCGGACTCGCCCGAGTGTTTTCCCGCCGACGCGCGTCAGGTGCAAGAGTTCAGCGTGCTGGCGGCGCGCAACTACAGCGAGGGCTTTGGCTGGAAGGGGGTGCAAGCGTTGGCCAGTCTCGTCCGCTCGGTCGCCGCGGGGGTGAGGCCGTCCACTGTGGCACGCACGGTGTGGCAACTCCCTGCGGAGAAGCTGATCGGCACGCACCGCGAGCCGGAGCGCGCGATGCTCGCCTCCTACATCGCCGTAGAGGCTTTCGAGCGGCTGTATCGCTCGACGAAGCCCCAGTACGCCGCGCTCCACTTGAACCACGTGGCGTACATGCAGCACCGCTACTGGAGAGCTGCTGAGCCCGAGCGATTCTCCGACCAGCTCTCCGAGACGGACCAGCGGTTCTTCAAGACCGTCGGCCAGCGCCGCGCGTACGAAGACCGCTTTGGCGGCTGGATCCGACGCAGCGTTGAGTACACCGACGAAGTCCTAGCCCGATTCATGGATCTGGTCCCCGAGGGAACGCTGGTGCTGCTGGGGACAGGACTGGGTCAGCGCCCCATGGACCCAGCCAAAGAGATCCACAACCCCGTCGTGCGGCTGGTGCGGGAACGTGAGTTGTTCGACAGCCTAGGGCTGCCTGAGTACTCCGTCCTGCATCAGATGAATCCCGATGTGACCGTCAACTTAAGGAACGACGAATCGGCCCAGCGAGCGGAGCAGACCCTGCGCGGCCTCCAAGTCGAAGGAGGCGAGGCTCTGTTTGACGTACAGCGGCGCGGTCGCCAGCTCTTCTTGGAACTGAACGTGCCCCGGCGTCGCGAGCGCAAACAGGCCGTGGTCCTTGTCCATCCCGAGCGGCCAGCGTGGCGCGCAGATGCGCGCCGGTACATCGCTGAGCACGGCAACAACGACCAATCGACCGCCCACCACAAGGATGTGGGCTTCCTGCTGGCCTGGTGCAAGGGCACGCGGCTGCGGTCGGACACGAAGTCCATCCCCGTAACCGACATCGCCCCCAACATCCTGCATCACTTCGGGCTTCCGCCCGCGGCCTGGCACCGTTCGGAAACAGTGCCCGCCTTCCGCGTCGACGGTTGAAGCACGCATATGAGCCAGAACACAACCAGTTCAGGGGCGCTCGATCCCGTCCGGTCTGCCTCGGCTCCTCGCCCTTTCGGGGCGGCGGTGGTCTGCGTGGTTCTGCCGTGTTACGGCGTGGAGCGACACATTCGCGAGGTGGTGCACTCCATTCCGCCCTGGGTCGACCACATCGTGGCCGTCAACGACGCCAGTCGTGACGCCACCGCCGCCGTGCTCGCCAGCATCGACGATCCGCGACTCGTTGTGCTGCACCACCCTAAGAACCGCGGCGTCGGCGGAGCGACGCAGACCGGTTTTGCCCAGGCGCTCACACTCGGGGCCGACGTCGTGGTCAAGATGGATGGGGATGGGCAGATGGATCCAGCGCGCTTAGAGGCGCTGATTGCACCCGTCGCCCGGGGATTCGCGGACTTCGCCAAGGGCAACCGCTGGGCCGACCTGAAGGCGCTCAAAACCATGCCGCCCCTGCGCCTCGCGGGCAACACGGCGCTGGGCTTTCTGGTGCGCGCGGCCTCTGGATACTGGTCCACGTTCGATCCCGTCAACGGCTTCCTGGCGATCCGCGCCGATCTGCTGCGCCTCTTCCAATCGCCCCTGCCCGAGCGCTATTTCTTTGAGTGCGGACTCCTGATCGAAGCGGGCATCCAAAGAGCGGCTGTCGTGGACGTGTCCATGCCCGCCCGTTACGGGGATGAGAACTCGTCTCTGTCCATCCCACGCGCCGTGATCGGTTTCCCGCCCAGGCTGCTGCGAGGATTCGTGCGTCGTGTTTTTTGGCGCTACTACATCTACGATTTCAGCGTGACTTCGCTCCTGCTCGCCACGGGGCTGCCGATGTTTCTGTTCGGCCTGGTGTATGGTTCACTGACGTGGGCCCAGCACGCCGGTCAGGATTACGTCAGCGCGGGGCAGGTCATGATCGCCGCCATGCCGATGATTCTGGGGTTCCAACTTCTGTTGCAAGCCTGCGTGCTGGACATCGCCAGCACACCGCGCACCCCCGTGACTCGTCCGCTGCGCACAGCCACCTGAGCCACCCGGTCCTCCCGCTGGAACAAGCAAGGTCGAAAAGTCTAGCCCGGGTTATTCACCAGCTTTGCGATCGGGCGGCCCAACCGGCGGCCTTCGGCCGCCTTTCGCCCTCTGGCGGCACTTTGCGACCACGGGCGTCCCTCGTTGACCTGTTCAAGGTCGCCTGCGGGTCCCGCGGCCGCAGAGCACCACCAGACGGCGGTGGGCCAAACGGCACCTGACAGGCACTGCGTCCCTTAGTCCGGGCCGAGCCGATTTGTTTCCAGCCGGTCAGCGCGCCGGCAGTCGCAGCGGCGGCAGGTCACGCGCCGCGTAACGGTGGCTGTAGAACACCCCGACAACTGGGCCCCAAACGTTCCGCCCGAGGACCCGTCGCAGAAGCTTATCGTCCTGATAGTCGTCGCTGACCGAGGCCAGCTCCCACGGCGTCGGCGTCGGGTGCCACTCACTGTAGGCGGACAGGGGAGCCATAGCCTGGGCGAAGTTAGCCATCAACTCAGGGCTGGGCGGTGTCTCTGTCAGGTAGAGGTCCGCGCGCTGTTCAGCCAGCCAGCTCTGGAGCGTCTTGACTCCCTCAGGATTTCGCAGCAGATAGCTCGGAAAGCGGCCATCGATCTGCAAAGTCTGCAGACGCGGCCCAGGAGCCCGAAAGTTGTCGGGGGTACACCGGTCCACGTAGACCAACCAGGGGGCGTGCTGAAGAGTGATGCGGTTCTGCACGCGCGCGATCAGATCCTGGTGGACGAAGATCGGCAACGTTACCGTGGTCTGGGCAGCGATGACCAACCGCTCAACCTCGGGCAGTTGCCAAATCTGAGTGGCAATGTTTTCCAGGGTGTCGGGCTGCGAGTGCAGCCAGAGCAACCGTCCCGAGACGTAGGCGGGAAAGCCAAGCACTGCGACAGCGCCAAGCGCTCCGACCCACCAGCCCGCACGCCCCCGCAGGCGACTCACCCAGAGGTCGAGGGGGTACGCCGCGGCAATCACCAAACATGGCAGGAGGGGCAGCAGGAAGCGGGGAAACGTCTTCTGGAACGCGCCGATCAGCGTGACGTACGGCAGCGCAAACACCATCGCGAGCAGCGTGTTCGGGTTGCGCAGGATATTTCGGCGCTGCACGAGCACCGCCACGAGCGCCACCAACACCAGCGCGGCGATCAGGGGGTCGTAATCCCAAAGGAACTGCGCGTTCTTCGCAAATCCACCCGCGTCGAACCAATTGCGCTCCACCCTGTGTGGGAAGCGGTAGGACTCGCCCTCCCTCCATTCCCCCTCCGGGCTGGGCTCGTAGAGGAACGGCCAGAATGCGAGGGCCGCAGCCGCGGAAAGGGCGATTGGGATCGCGATCCGTAGGGCGGTGGGACGCTCACTGGAGCGATTGCGAAGCAGCAGGGCCGCTGGCCCAAGCAGCACGACGAACGCGGCGGTGTGCAGCGTGCCGATAGCGACGCCGAGCGCCAGACCAAAGGCGATGTAGGAGCGTACGCGACCGTCTTCCCGAAGCTGCAGGGCCGTCAGCAGGCACAGGGCGACCGCAGTTGCGAAGGGGCCGTGCGGACGGGCTTGCTGGGAAAGGCTGACGTGCAGGAGGCTGGTTGCGAGCAGTGCAGACGCGAGCAGGGCTCCGTAGACCCCGAGCCAGCGACGAGCGAGGAAGTAGGTCAGCGGCACGGCTAGGGCCGAGAGCAACGCACACAGATGGCGCGCCTGCAAAAACGGCGCGGCCGCGGCGCGGAGGTGGCAGTGTAGGAACGCCGGCTCGAGGGGATGTTCGCAGGCGGCGGACGGGAAGAGCGACAACAGCCGAGCCAGTAGGTGCGGGTAAGTGGAGCGAATGAACTCCAGTTCCATCTGACCGGTGCGGAACTCCCGTGCCTGCAGCACGATCTGGGCGTCGGGCTCGGGCTGGTGCGGCAGCAGGTAGTCGATGCCGATGGTGCGCGGCAGCCAGGTGAGGAGGCCCAGTGCGACAAAGACTGCGAAGGCGGACGCGCGTGTCATGTGGATCCTCGACGGAGCCGCCGTGATTCGCTCGGGGCTAGTTGGACCGAAGGGCGCCGCCGGACGTCAGAAAGAAGGCTCTCCTGCACCTTTGGTGGAATCCGCTCGACCGGGATCTGCGAGGAAGCCGGCATCCAGAGGCCGTTTCCGAAGGTTCTGGCCTTGGAGGTTGATGCGCGCAGCGGGGACGCCGGACGGCGGGTCTCTACGTCCTCAGCTCCGGCCCCACCTTGCGCACCACCACAGTACTCCGAACTCGCCTTGGCAACCACGACATCGCCGTTCGCGACTTCCATTTCGGTCTTACGGGCTGGACCGGGAACGTGGCCCCGGCCCGGTCGCTCCCGCGCTGCGGGGAATGCGGTGCTAAACGCCGCTCGATCCATGAGGTCCGGCAGAGGCGCTGGCGGCACGACGATGGGCGGTCATGACGCTGCACCTGCGCTACCGCGTCAAGCGGGCTAGCCCGCGCCTTTCGTCAGGGTGTGAGCGTTACCTCGCCGCCGAATGCCTCGACGGTGACGTTCTTCGAGCCGAGTTCGGTGGCCGAGTAGGTGCCGCCCAGCAGGGTCGCGATGCGACCGCCGGACGGCACGTTGTTCCACGCGGCGGAGAAGGTGAAGTAGGGGGCCGTAGCGACGTTGAAGACGTTTCCGAAGTCGCTCGAAAGCCACACCGTGCCCCACGCGTGCGGCGCGAGCACGATGCCGCCGTTCCCGTAGACGGAGTCGTTGCCAGCGGCACCCCAGTCTTTCCACAGACCCGCCTTGGTGTTCAATACGGAACGCACCGAAACGGCGCTGAACGCTGTCGACGACCAGAACACCGTGGCCGCGCCCGCTGCGTTGGGCGTCGAACAGCTCGTGCCCGAAAAAGCCCCCCCAACGTGGGTTCCGGTGTTGGTGGGGCCGATGAGGCGCGGCCGAATCAAACCTCCATTGGACGGGCCGCGGCTACTGTATTCCGTCACCACGCCGGTGGCTCCGTTGCCCACAGCGTATTCGTCCCACGGCACCGCGCCGACCGAGATCACGTTTGCACGGGTCGAGTTGCTCGGCGAAGTGATCGAGCCTTCGCTCATGTGATACTCGAATGTGTCCGAGAGGTTGCTCCCGTGCATGAAGACCTGCAACGAGGTGCTGGCCCCGGAAACCCGCTGCACCGCGAATTGGACAAACGCAGTAGAGCTGGAGCTGTTGTTCGTGTAGGAGAACTCTTCGAAGTTTTGACCGGAGTTGGTGCTGCTGGCAAGCACGATTGTGCCTTGGGAGTTGTACAGATAAAGGTCGTAGTTCGCGGCGCCGGCCGAGGTGTCCCACTGCAGGTAGAAGGATCCACTGGCTCCCGGCGAGATGGGAATGGTGTTGGTGATGTCCGTACCCGACCAGCGGTGCCAGTTGTTGGCGTCGCCGCTGAACGGTCCCCGCCAGTGCTGCAGCGCGCGATTTCCGGCGGATGTGAAAAATAGGATCCCCGCATCCGCCGCCTCGTTGGCGATGGCGCAGGCGTCACCGCTGTTGTCGGCCCAGCCCTGGTTGTAGTTGCTCATGGAGTGGGAGATGACGTTCACTCCATTGGCGATAGCGTCCTCCACGGCCTGGCCCAACTGCGTGATTCCCGATATGCGAAAGAGCCAATACGTCGCACCCGGTGCGTGATCGAACAACGCCTCGGTGCACGCCGTGCCGTGGATGTTGGAACCGAAGAACGATAGTCCAGAGTAGTAGTGCGCGTAGTAGCCGGCGGGTGCGTCGCCCGAAGTTTGCGAGCTGGCCAATGACAAGAAGCCGCTGTCGATGATCCCAACGGTGCGGCCCGAACCATCGGCGCCCTGGGCTACGTAGGTGTCGGATCCGATCACCGTCGCTCCTTCACCGCCGGTCTGGTCGGGTGAGGCCACGTGGGCGCGCGACATGAAGTGACCCTCCGGGAGCCGCAACGCGAGCTCGGACAGGCGTTCAACGGGCGCGAAAACATCCGCGCGATGGCGCCACGTACCCTGCAGTCGGGCGCCGCTTTCGGCCATCCGCTCCGCGGTGACCGGTTCGGCGCCAATGGGCCCAACGATCTCGACGTGCACCAGCCCGTCCGCGTCCATGGCGATCATGCGCCGGTCGAGCGCTTGCCTGAGCTGTGCACGTCGCGCCGGGCCCAGGTCCCGCGCCAGAAGCTCCGCCTCGTACAGAATCGTCTGCATCGGCGCTCCGCTCGGCGGTGTGATGCGCGGCGGCGTCGCGGGCAGGGTTGGCCCGGATTGAGGGACCGGCGCGCCGGCGGCGGGCGTGTCCTGCGCGAGCGTGTGGGTTCCGAGCGCGAAGATAAGGGTCGCGGAGAGGCGTGCGGCGCGGTGCTTCATGGGTTTTGGCAGTTGGAAGGACTGGCGCGCGGTTCTCCCCGCGCGGGCAGACGGAGCTGGGGGAGCCGGGCGTCGGCACCCCGCGGCGGCGCTCCCCTACCCATGGGGGCGCGCGCGGCTGCGTTACCGCCCGCTTCCAAAAAAAAAAAGAGCCGCGCCTCCAGCCCACCCTTGGGTGCGCCATCCACGCGCTCTGCCGCCCCACGGCCGGCCGCACGGCCCCGTCAGGAGCGGCCCGATGTGCTGTTTGGGGCGTTTGAGAGGAGCGGGCCGCTGCCGGGCCAGTTGACGAGTAGGCCGCATGCGCTGCAGGGGCTGCGGCCTTGGGGAAAGTGGTTCTTCGCGCCGCAGCGGGGGCAAGGAGCGAGTTGCGCGGGGCCTTCGGGGCGCACGCGCGGCAGGACCAGCGCCACGGCCGTGGCCGTGAGGATGAGCGCGATGCCTGCGCCGCCCCATGCGGCGCCCGCGGGACCCAGCCAGAGCGCGAGGCCCAGTGCGACGCCCGCCAGGGTGCCGGTCCAACGCCAGGCCGTGCGCAGGGGAGCGCGCTCGAGCGACCAGGGCGCGGCGACGGCCGCCAAACCCGCGGCTTCACCCGCTCCCACGCAAAAAAGCGCAGCGATTGCGAGCAGCCAGGAGTGCTCCCCGGTGGCGATCGGGCTGGCGCCACCCGCCGCGAGCAGCGCCCACGCGAGCGCGCCGAAAATGAGCGCGAGCAGAGCGCGGCTCGCAGCCCGCCGCCACAGGGGCAAATGCAACCGCGCGCGGAACAACCAGGTCCCGGCGAGCAGCGCAACCGCCCCGACGGCGCCGATCTCCGCGATCGGATTCACCGTTGCCACGAGCTCCCACAGCGGCCCAAGGAGCGCGCCCACGACCGCACCCACCGCGGCGGGTGCCACAAAAAGCGCGGCCGCGAACAGGAGATCCCGCCCGCGCGGCGCGACGGGATCGGATTCCGCGTAGATTGGAGGCGCGTCCAAGCGAAGGAATGTTCGCTCGGAAGCGACCTGGATGCATCCGCGGAAGTGGCGAAACCGGCAGACGCGCGGGATTTAGGTTCCCGTGGGGCAACCCGTGGGGGTTCGAGTCCCCCCTTCCGCACTCCTTTTCTCGACCGTGCCTCTCCAGGGCGCCTCTCCAGGGTGCCTCTCGAGCCTGCCGCGCGCGCTCCCGCCGTCAGCGCAGGAGTGCCGCCTCGGCAAAGAGCCCGGGCCCAAACGCGAGCAGCAGGTAGGGCGGAGCGGTGCCCGCCCGACGCAGCGCCTCGGTGAGGAAGAGCACCGTCGGGGACGAAAGGTTGCCGAGGTTCCGCAGGAGCTCGCGGGAGTGCTTGAGGTCCGCTGGAGCGAGGCCAAGCCCGCGCTCGACGGCATCGAGGATGCGCACACCCCCCGGATGGACCGCAAATCCGCGGATGTCCGCCAGGTCGAGTTGCTCCGACGCGAGCCAAGCCTCAAGCCAGGGCCGCAGGTGCTTCTCGATGCGCGCCGGAACCTCGGGCGACAGGGTCATCTCAAAACCGTGGTCACCCACGTCCCAACCCATCAGGTCCGCACTGTCCGGCAGGTGCATGGATCCCGTCGCGACGATGTCGGCGAAACCGCGCTCGCCATCACCCGCCGCCCCACGGATCGCGAGCGCGGCCGCGCCGTCAGAAAACAACGCGCTCGCCACCACCTGACCCGGTCGCTCGCCACGGCCCAGGTGCAGGCTGCACAGTTCGACGGCGATCAGCAGCACCCGCGCGTTCGGGTTAGCCGCCGCGAGCCCACGCGCCGCGCGCAGGCCGTTGATCGCACCGTGGCAGCCCATGAACCCAACGTGCGTGCGCGCGACCGTCGGCGCGAGCCCGAGGTGTTCGATGAGATAAAGATCGATGCCCGGCGCCGCAAAACCCGTACACGAAACCAGCACCACATCGGTGACGTCCTGCGCGCGCCACTGTGCATCGTCGAGCGCGGCGGATGCGGCTTGACACGCGAGCGGAGGTGCAAACTCGCGCCACGCCACCATGCGCACCGCGGTGGTGGGCGACGGGGCATCCGCTGCAAAAAGCGCCACATCACCGCCGGGCCCCATCAAAACCGATCGCCGCGACTCCACGCCGGACCGCTCGACAAGCGCCGCAAAACCGCGGCTTTCGCGTGCGTCCAATCCGAGCAGCGCCGGCAAAAGCCGCGCGGTTGTCGCCGCGTCGATCGAACCCGCGGGCAACGCCGTGCCAAGGCCTTCGATGCGCGCGCGGTTCACGCGCGCGCTCCCGCGGGCACACCCGTCGCACGCGCGGCGCCCCACGCGCGCCCCACACCCCGCGTGGCCAGCCGCGGTGCCGCGCGCGCGGCCTGCGCCAGGATTGAAACCGCCAGCGGCGAACGCACGAGCGCCGCGATGCGCGCGCACGCGCGCTGGCGCGCATCCAAGTGGCGCGCGCGCTCGCACTGCCAAAGTTCGCGCACATCCGGCGAATAGCGACCCACCGCCGCATGTGCAATCGGCGCGAGCGCGCGCGCGCCGCGCAGAGCCCACGCGATGCCTTCGCCGCTGAACGGCTCGACGTAACCGGCCGCATCGCCGATCGCAAATACACGCCACGCAGCCGCAGGGCCGCGTTTGCGCGCAAGCGGCACCGTGCCGCGCCAGATTGCGTCCTCCAGGCGCGCATATGCGGGACCACCCGCCGCGCGAACGATCCGTGCGATCAAGGCCGGAGCTCCAAAACGCGTCAACGCGTGCGCATCGACCGCGGCGGCGACATCGATACTGCCGTCCTCGAGCCGCGCAGCACCCGCGTAACCCTCCGCCGCCACCGCGAGGCGCACTTCGCCGACGGGCACGTCGCACGCATCCGCGGGAAGGAGCGCACCGATGCCGATGCGCGCGCCGCGCCGCGGGGGAAGCTCGAGTTCCTTGGTGCGTGCGAGCAGCGCTCCGCCCAAACCGTCCGCCGCGACAACAATCGACGCGCGCACGTCGAGTTCGCCGATGCGCAGGTGCCGCGCGACCGCGCCCGCTTCGCACGCAGCGAGGGTCGCAGCAGCGCCGAACATCCCGTGCGCCCCCGCCTCGAGCGCAGTCGCAACGAGCGCCATGTCGAAGGCGCTGCGCGAAAGCACGGCGCCGGGGCGCTCCAGCGCCACACGCAGCTCCCGCCCCCGCGCGCGGATCGATGCCACCTCGAGGTTGCGACCGCCGATGCTCGCGACCAGATGTCCCAGGCCCGCGGCGTCCAACTCGTCTAACGCGCGCGGGTGGAAACATGCGCCACACACCTTCGAGCGTGGAAACACGCGACGGTCGACGAGCAGCACGCTTGACCCCAAGCGAGCGATGTCACGCGCCGCGAGCGCGCCCGCGGGCCCCGCTCCGACCACCAGCACGTCGAAATCCCACGGGTCGCCGCTCATCGCGCGCTCCCATGCAGCTCGATGCGTGCGGGAAAACGGCGCACAACACGCGCGTTCGCGATTCCCGCGTCGCGGGCTGCGTCCATCAACTCTGGCGCCGTCAACGCCGCGCGCACCGAACACACCGCGTCGAAGTGCACGACGGATGAACGCGTGAGTACGCGCGGAACCCAGCGCGCGAGATGGAGTCCGCGGGCGGAGCGCTCAAGATCATGGATCACGACCCGCGCGGCACCGGATTCCGCGCAGCGCGACAAGAACGCACGAACCCGTCCATCGTCGAGGTGGTGCAGGAACAGCGTACTGACCACGGCGTCGAATCCGCGCGGCCATGGGGCACCGAGCAGGTCACCCACCTCGAACGTCGCACGCCCCCCATCGATTTCGTTCCGCGCGCGCTCGCGGGCGAGTTCGACGGCGATCGAACTGCTGTCGATGCCCACCACGTCGAGCGCTATCCCATGGCGCCGGGCTGCGCGCACGAGCGCCAACGCGTTGTCGCCACCCCCGGACGCTGCGTCCATCACTCGCAACGTGCGCGTGCCGCGTTCACGCGCGAGGCTCAAGAGCGGCGCGAGCAGCCGCGACGTCACTCCGGCCGCGCGGTTGAGGCGCGCGAGTCCGCGCAGCGCATCCCGGTGGACCTGGGGATCGATCGCCGGATCGTCCATGCGCTCCGGCTCGCACACACGCTGACCCAAGCCCCAACGACCGTGGGGCCGTGCGCGCTGGGTTACCGGCGGGGGATGCATTCCGTCTTTGTCGCCCCGCCGGGGCTCAGGTTCAAGCACGGAGCGTCCCGAGGGTTGAGCGCGGTCAAGCGCCGCGGCGCTGGGCGGCGCTGGGCGGCACCGGAGCGCCCGAATGTGCCATCGATGTTCCGCTCGTGCGCTATTTTCAATCGGGAGCAAAACCCCGTGCAGAATCCGCAGAGGCCGAGCGCGGCGATGCCGTTGCATGCGCGTTTGGCGCCGGAGCGGCCGGAGGCGCCCACGGGCCCGGAGAACCCGAAGATGTCGTCCGGATCGTTCAAGCGTTCGGCGTCGGCGCCTCAAGGTCGCTGCGGACCAGTTGGCTCACCGCGGCCCCGGATGCCAGCGCCGTCTGACTCGAAACGAGCCCGAGATAATCGCCAGCAAGATACAGGCCTTTGGAGGCGCGCAGCGCGGGCTCACCCACGGGGCAGTTGCCCGGTAGCTGCTCCACGAGGGCCCGTTCGATGGCGAGGGCGCGCAGGGTCCGCCACGTATCCACCTCGCCCCCGAACCATGTGCGCAACTGCGCGCGCACGGCAGCTTCAAGCTCGGACCCCTTTGCGCCGCGGGAATCCAAAACGGTGGCGCTGACGAGCGCCCGTCCTGGCGGTGCATAACCAGGTTGGACTTCGCTCGGAACACACAGGTCATTGACCGGGCCCGCGCCATCGCCGTCGAGCACCAACCAACCGCCGCGCACGGGCGAGCGCGGCGCGTCGAACGCCATGTGGATCACACCGCGCCAGCGCACAACAGGAAGCCCTGGCACCCATTCCGCGGCGGTTTGCGCGTCCGTCGCGACCACTACCGCTCGGGCCATGATCGCGCGTCCGTCGCGCAGCACGACCTTGCCGGGCTGCACGCTTTCGACGGGGCAACTCAGTTGGAGCACACCCGCTGGCAACGCCGCCGCCAACGCAGCGGGCACCGCGCCCATGCCCTCCGCGGGCAATATGGCGGCGCCCTTCGCAAACCAGCCGAGCGCAAACGCGGCGCGGCGGCTCGACGCCTCCAACGCAGGATCGAGGAGGATCCCCGCGAGCAACGGCCGGAAAAGCGCTTGGACGAGGTCGCGCGAAAAACCGAGCTGCGCGAGCCACTGCGCCGTCGTTTGGGGCGCCTTGGAATGCGGCGCCGTCGTTTGGGGCGTGTCCTGCACAGGGTCCGCGGCGACGCGATTGAGTTGGCGACGCATCGCGAGGAGCGGCAGCATGTCGGAGAACGCGACGAACGGCGCGCGCAGGGAACTCACCAAACCGCGCGGATGGCGCAGCGGATCGCTGACCGCGTGCATGCCGCCCTGCCAACGCACACGCGCGCCCGGCTCGAACGCACGGCAACCGAGCGCCGCGAGGTCCACACGCGCGCAGAGCGCGGGATACGCGTCGTTCAGGACTTGGAAGCCGCGGTCCAGCAGGAATCCCTCCACCCGATCGGTCGCCATGCGCCCGCCGGGCCGTGGGGCGGCCTCGAGCAGCGCGACGTGCAGACCCGACCGCGCGAGATCCCCGGCCGCCGCGAGGCCCGCGAGCCCCGCTCCCACCACGACGACGTCGACGGCTTCACGCAGGCTCATTGACGGTCGCCTGTGTGATCGAGATCCGCCTTCGATGCTCGCTCGCGGGCGTGTTCTTTGAGCCAACGCCCAAAGTCGTCGAAGCTCTCGACATAGTGGATTCCGCGCAGCTTGCGGCGCGATCCGCGCGCACCCCGGCCTCCGACCACCAGCGCCACGCCCGCGGGCAGCGAACGGCGCAAATCGGCGAGCACGCGGTCGGTCTCCACTCCCCCGCTCGCCAACGAAACACTGATCGCCACGGCTTCCGCGCCGATTTCGCGCGCGGCGTGTGTGATTTCGTCGTTGGGTGTGTCCACGCCGAGTATGCGCGCGCGCGCTCCTGCGAGGCTTGCGGAGAGAGCGCCCATGAGTAGCCCGAGGCCGTGCTGCTCGTGTCGCAACGTCGCCAAGAGCACCAAAGGGCCGTCGTCGGAGCGCGGCAATCCTCCGCGCAGCGCACGTAGGACGTCAGTAATGACCTCCGACGCCACATGTTCGTGTCGAACGTCGATGCGGCCGTCGGACCATGCCGCGCCGATTTCGTCCAGGAGCGGCCCAGCAACTTCCTGGAGAAAAGCTTCGGGCCCGCGCTCGCGCCAGTCCGCGAGCAAACTGCCACGCAGGCCCTCGTCGTCGAAGCTGCTTACGCAGCGCAGGAGCGCTTGGATGCGGGGGGATTCGCGCTTGGGCGGCCGCATGGCGATCAGCAGCCGGTCGAGCTCGTCCGCGGGTGCGGAGACAACCTGGCCCGCGCGCAGTCCAAGCGCCAAACCTTCGGCAACCCGGCGCAGCCAATCCAACTGCTCCTGTGTGAAACGTCGGTGGCCGGACGCGAGCCTCACCGGCACGGGACGCCCGTAGCGGCGCTCCCACAGCCGCAACGTGTCCGTCGTGATGCCCGTGCGCTCCGCAATCTCCCCGATCGAGTAAACAACCTGCGACGGGATTTCCCCCTCGGACGGACCGCTTTGCGCATTCATAGGGAGAGGTTCCGACGGCGGAGCGGTCGCATGGTCGGGAGCGCCGCAGGGCCCGTCAATCCGCGAGATTCAGGGTGCCCTGCCCTGCCGAAGCCCACGGAGCCATGCCGAAGCCCACGGAGTCCGCCCCAAGCCCCCAGGCCGAATCCGCAGAGGCGAATGCCGCGAAGGGTTTGCGAGCGGGTCCGCTCCCCGGGCGGCCGTCCGCCGACTCGCTACCGGGGGTCGGGCAAGCGACGTGCCATCCCGGCGCCGGCCCCCGATCGCTACCGTCCCATCCATGCCCACCCTCGGCCTGCCCGCCGCCTCCAGCCACCCGACCCGGCGGTCCCATCAAACGCGGCCCGGCGGCGCCGGGGCGTTGCACCCGGCGGGTGCGCGTGGGACCATTCCGCCCGATCGCAGTCCGTTCCTGCGTCATCGAAAGACTCCCCCCGTGTGGAGCGGACAGACTCTCCTGTGACAGGCCTCGATCCTCATCAATCGCAACGCCTCGACGACTTGCTCGCCGACGCGGCCCTGGGTTCGCTGGAAGCCAGCGACGGGTTAGAGCTTGAGCACCTTGTGGCTCGGCGCGGGGCGATTCCGACCGATTTCGACGGCCTCACGCGGGCCGCGGCGGGCCTCGACCTTGCTCTTTTGCCGCCGTCGGCGCCGCGGCTACCCGGGGCGCTGGCCGAGCGCATCCGAGCCGAAGGTGTGCGGCGAATCGCCGGCGCGGAAGGAGCGTTCGCGGACGGCCCGACCGAACAGGACGAGGCGCGACAGACCCTGCCGACGCGGAGCCGCGCACCGTGGCTGGCCGCCGCCGGTTGGCTCGCCGCGGCGGGGCTTTTGATCTGGGGAGTCGCGACGGACCTCGAACTGCGCAGACTGCGGGGGGCTACGGACGAGGGTCTTGCGGCGCAGCGAGTGGAGCTCGAGCAGCGGGTCGCCGCCGCGGCGGACGAACTGGCCCAAAACCGCGCGTCGGCGCGCGCCGAGCAGGACTTTCTGCGCGCCGAACTTGCACGGCTTGAGCGATTGCACACGCAAACACTCACCGCGGCGGCCACGGCGGCCGCAAACCGCCTCGCCGCGCGGGAATCCGAGCTGACCGCCTCCTTCGAAGGTGCGGCGGCTGACCGGCGTTTAGCCGTTCTCGAGCGCGAGGACGAGTTGCTGGCCGAGATCGACACCCTGCGGCGGCTCCTGGACGCGGTGGACCCATCGATCCTGCGCGAACGGCTCGTCAACGAAGCAACCGACCTCGTCCGCTGGGACTGGGCCACCACCGACGACCCCCTCGTCGCTGCGGCGGTCGTTCGCGGCGACGTCGTGTGGAGCCCGTCGCGACAGGAGGGTTACATGACCTTCCGAGGCCTGCCCACAAACCGCGCGGATGAAGAGCAGTACCAACTGTGGATCTTCGACGGGACACGCGACGCCGCGATGCCCGTGGACGGCGGTGTGTTCGACGTCCGCAACCCCGAGGGGGCCCTCGTGGTTCCCATCGACGCCAAACTTGGGATCCGCGAGGCAACGGCCTTTGCCGTGACGCTCGAGCGCGCAGGAGGCGTCGTCGTCAGCAACCGCGAGCATTTACTGCTGCTTGCAAGCGGCTGAACGGTGTTTGCCGGGTTTCTGTGCGCCGGGACCGGACCGGGATTTGCAGGGATCGAGCACCCAGATCGGCGCTGCGATGGCGCCGGGTGCCAAATAAGAGCCAGGATTCTTTTTTCTCGACAAGTGGACGCAGGACCGGATGCTCGCAGTGTTCGCCGAATCCTGCCCGATCGCCGCGGCCCGCCCCGCGGGTACGCTCCACGTCCGTGACACCCACGGCTTTATCGAAGCCGCCCCTTTGCACGTGGACCCCGCCGCACTCCCCCAACCCCACCACCCGGTTCGTGCCGAGGTCGGATATGCCGCGCGCGGCCCGCGGGCAGCCGTGCCTCCTGCGCACGACAGCCCCATCCTGCCGCGGGTCGCGGCCGGGGACCAAGCCGCCGTCGGGGAGTGCCTCGAGGTCTACGGACCCCTGGTTTGGGCGATCGCGCGCCGCATGGCGCTGACGCCGGCCGACGCCGAGGACGCTGCCCAGGAAATCTTCATCGACCTTTGGAAGAGCGCGGCGCGGTTCGATCCCGCCGTCGCATCGGAAGCGGCGTTCGTGACGATGATCGCGCGGCGCCGCGCCATCGACAGACGCCGGCGGGCCGTGCGGCGCGGTGTCACCGAGGAAATAAACGATTTCGTCGCAAGCTCCGAAGTGCCCTTCGACGAGCGCATCGCCGAAAGCGACGAAGCCGAGGTCGCCCGACGCGCGCTCGCCGAGCTACGGCCAGAGCAGCGCGAAGTGCTCGAACTCAACCTCTCCGAAGGTCTCACGCACGTCGAAATCGCCGCGCGCCTCGACATGCCTCTTGGCACCGTCAAAACCCACGCACGGCGCGGACTCCAGCGGGTGCGCGACCTCTTAGACCGCGCAACCCGCCGCCCCCCTCCGACCGAGCACCCCGCCCCATGAAACGACCCCTTTTGCGCCGTCTGCGCATCCTTGCCAGCGCCGCCACCGCTGCCGTGCTTTCAAGCTGTGGCCTCTTTTCCGCCCGTGAAGTCCCCACCACCGCAGAGGCCCAGATGACCTCCTTCTACGACTTTGAGACCCGCACGCTCGCCGGCGAACCCGCGCCGCTCGCCCAGTACCGCGGCAATGTCGCCCTCGTCGTGAACGTGGCGAGCAAGTGCGGACTCACACCCCAATACGAGGGCCTGCAGAAGCTGCATTCCGAGTTGCAGCCCCGCGGCTTCGTCGTCCTCGCTTTCCCGAGCAACGATTTTGGCGGGCAAGAGCCCGGCTCCGCGGAGGAGATCGCCACGTTTTGCAGCACCAGCTACGGGGTGACGTTCCCGATGTTCACCAAGCTGCAAACGAAGACCGGCGAGGGCCAATCGCCGCTCTACGCGCACCTGGGCGCCGCGACCGGATCCCTGCCCGGCTGGAACTTCGGCAAGTACCTCATCGGGAAAGATGGCCGTGTGATCGCGTTCTTCGACAGCCGCACGGGTCCGAACGATCCCGAGCTGCGCAAGGCGATCGACACGGCGCTGGCGAGCTAACGGTCCCCGCCGTCGGCCACCCTCGCTCCAAGGCGGGCCTGGAGGCCCGCGCTCCTGGGAGCGCGGGCCTCCAGGCCCGCCTTGGAGCGTGCACCGTAGCCTGCGCACCTCGTCTCCCTTCCCAAGGCGGGCCTGGAGGCCCGCGCTCCCAGCGGGTCAGGGGCCGATGGTGACGGGCACGGCGTTGCTGGCGGATTCGAGTGCGAGTGTCGTTTGGTCGAACACCAAATACGCGTGGTGGAACGTCAAGCCGATGGTGCTCGCGGGAGTGGCGGGCGGCAATTGGAAGGACGCGTAGGCCCGGCCCCAGGGGTCCAGTTGGCCGAGGGACGCGGGCAGCAGCGCGGAGTTGGGCTGGCTCAGGGTGAACTGCGTATAGAAGTCGGGCACCAGCGGCACCGACACCGCTCCAAGCGGTAGCGCGGGCTCGGCGCCCGAAAGTGAACCCAGGATCAGATAGAAGTCGCCCGCGTGGCTCTGGCATGCGCCCAACTGGAATGGCTGCACGCCGCCGGCGGCGTTCGAGAGCGCAATGGGTGCGCCGGAAAGCATGGGCGCGCCCGCGAGCGAAAACATGTGCACACGGCCGTACATCGTCGAAGGGACGGCCGGCGCGCCCACGGC
>Ga0163144_10003394_pt1 | contig 36280 bp, 34 predicted proteins | sample OliLak19BULKMAT1_FD_123175 | JGI IMG/M metagenome (GOLD analysis project Ga0163144, IMG submission 123175) | Freshwater microbial mat bacterial communities from Lake Vanda, McMurdo Dry Valleys, Antarctica - Oligotrophic Lake LV.19.BULKMAT1 | ecosystem: Environmental > Aquatic > Freshwater >...
ACACGGCCACGCGCGGCGTGCCGACGCCCCAGCAGCCGGAATCGGGCTGGCGGACACTTCGAGGGGCTTCTCATGGCCCCTTCGTTCAATCTTCAGAACGTCAGGACGTTTCGGGGGCGTGGTCAGCGCCGCCGACTTCCTAGACAATCAAACGTCTTGTGTTCGATTGTCTATATACTCTCGCGGTGATTGAACGTCCTGGCGCCATGGATCGGCTCGAAAGAGCATTCAGATCCCATCCCGCAGCGGCCATCGAGGGGCCGCGGCAGAGCGGAAAAACAACGCTGGCGCGAAACTACATGAAACGTGAAAAGGTCTGCTCGTTCTTCGACCTCGAGAAGGCGGTGGATCGGCGGCGCCTGGAGACACCCGAGCAAACGCTGGGCGGCCTGCGCGGCCTGGTCGTACTGGACGAGATTCAGCGCGCGCCCGTACTCTTCGAAGTGCTGCGTGTCCTATTGGATCGCCCAAAGAAGCCCGCTCGTTTCCTGCTCCTTGGGAGCGCTTCGCCAGCTCTGGTGCGGGGTGTCTCGGAATCGCTTGCCGGTCGCATTGGTTTGGTTCCCCTGAGCGGTTTCGACCTCCGCGAAACCGGCGCCCTCTCCCTAAAAACTCTCTGGCTGCGCGGCGGATTTCCCCGTTCATTTCTCGCCCCGGATAATGAAGCGTCTGGCGTCTGGCGGGAGAGCTTCCTGCAGACCTTCCTTGAACGCGACCTGCCCCAGCTCGGGGTTCGCATTCCCACCGACACACTTCGTCGCTTCTGGACCATGATCGCCCACTACCACGGCCAGACCTGGAACGCGGCGGAGTTTGCCCGTGCGCTTGGGGCCAGCGAACCCACGGCCAGGCGCTACCTGGACATTCTGTCCGGCGCCTTCATGGTCCGGGTGCTGCCCCCTTGGTTTGAAAACGTCAAGAAGCGACAACTGAAGGCGCCGAAGATCTATGTCCGCGATTCCGGTCTCATGCACACGCTTCAAGATATCGAGTCCATGCATGACCTTTCGGGCCATCCCAAGCTCGGCGCCTCCTGGGAAGGCTTCATTGTCGAACAACTGATAGCCAGCTTCGAAGTGAAATCGCCCACATTCTGGGGAACCTACGCCGGTGCGGAACTCGACCTCATGTTTGCGCTTCGCGGAAAACGCTACGGTTTCGAGTGCAAGTACGCCGACGCACCCGGCGCAACGAAGTCGATGCATGTGGCGCTGCGAGATCTGAGCCTGTCCGATCTGTTCGTGGTCTATCCGGGAAGCGATCGCTACCAAATCGATGATCGAATCACCGCGTTACCGGCTTGTGACATCCCGGCGCTTGCGAAAGAACTGAGCCGGAGGTAACCCGAGCGTCCCGCCCACAGTGCCTCAAGCGTTTAAGGCTGGGATCGAAACTCCGCTGACAAGTCGGGAGAGAAGCATTCGCTGCTTCTGGATGTCACGCCAAAGCCGGAACTGACGAGAAGTAGTTAACGTGCGGGGCGCTGAAACCGGGCCGGGCTGGTGAGACGCCGATGAACCAGCTCCGACTGCCGGGAGGTGTCGGTTTTCCTGAAGATGCTGCGGAGCTGGGTGCGTACCGTGTTCATGCTGACGCCCAATCACTCGGAGGCCGTGACCAGCTCTTCCCCGCCCACCAGGAGTGCGGCGAGCCGGGCTTCTGCGGGTGTCAGTTGATGGAGTGCGGCCAGCACCTCGGGCGAGAGGGGTTCGGCGGCATCAGGATCGAGGACGAACACGGCCGCGCGCGACGTGCCGACGCCCCACATGCTGGGAGCAGCCGGAATCGGGCTGGCGGACACTTCAAGGGGCTTCTCATGGCCCCGTCGTTCAATTTGTGTAGACGGACCCGATGCGGCCGTTTCCCATCAAAAGGCTGGCTTGGCCAGAGCGGGACGCTGCAGGAGGGACGGAGTCAGGAACCGTGCTGGAAGCGGGCCGGACTGGTCAGAATCCGGTGGATCAGTTCGGATTGCCTTCGGGTGTCAGTTTTCGCGAAGACGTTACGAAGCTGAGTCCTCACGGTAGCCGAGTCAATCCGCATACCCTCGTCGACCACAATGACGGCCACGGACAGGCGGTCGAGGAGGTGGCGGGCATCGTCGGCCCGGATGGATGCGGCCTGGAACTAACGGTGCAGGGCGAACACGCGCCGGAGGTGAGGTGCCAGGCGGCGCAGAGCCGCGACATCGGCTGAGCCAAATCGTCCCGCGCCTTTCGGGCGCAGGAAGGTGGCCGTGGTGGAGACTCCTGCGTCCATACCCAAGACCACACCGGTCGAGTGAAAGAGGTTCTCGGGACGAAGGAAGTCCGAATACCACTCGGTGTCTTCGAGGCGCTCTTCGGGGAACATCGCGTGGCTGAGCAAAATCCGCCCGGGCGCCACCTTGTCGCGGCCCTGAATCATCCAGACGTTGAGAGACGAGTAGTGTTCAGCGTAGCGGCGAAGGAAGGCATCGCTCAGCTTCAGCATACCGCGGCCCTTCTTCAACCCGAAGTCATACTCGTGCACGCCCCCCGCCTCGGCCCGGAGGAGATCGCCCACGCTGGCCACCGAATGTCGTAGCGCGTCCGCATCCCCAATCGAGGCGTAGAGGCGTTCGATCAGTTCCGCGGCGCCGCGGTTCGGGCGCATGGTCAGGCCTCGGGTTCCTGGTCGGAAATGCGTGAAAGCCAGGCCGTCACGACCTGGGCGAAGCGTTCAGGCTCTTCCATTAACGGAAAGTGGCCGCTGTTCTCGAAAATTTCCACGGTGGAGTTGGGCAGATGGGCTGCCAGCCTCTGAGCCCCCGGCTCCACGGGGGTGATCATGTCGTGACGTCCGGTGATGATGAGCGCCGGGGCCGATACCTCATGCAGCCACCCCAGGGCGTCAAGGGCCAGGAAGATGTTGTTCCGATACTGAACCCACGCCGGCCCGCAAAAAAAGTGTCTCGTCCCACGCCTTCTGGCAGGCAGGCGCATAGGTCAGGTAATAGAGGGGCAGCACGCGCAACCAGGCCTCGCGAAACTCTTCATCGCTGAAGCTGGCGCCGGACATGAGACGCCCCACGGCGGCCATCTGCTCAGGTGTCCCCCGTCGGTCGAGTTCTGCCATCAACGACTCGATGTAGTCGAGCCGGGGCGTGCCTGAAACCAGCACAAGGCCGCGGACGCGATGGGGATAGCGCCGGGCGTAATCAAGGGCGATGGAAGCGCCTCCGGAGTGGCCAAGGATCGCCATGCGCTCAAGGCCGAGGGCGGCCCGAAGGTTTTCGACACCGGCGCAGAGGCTGTCGACGCTGATGGCGTCGCGAGAGCCCGAGAGCTTCGAGCGACCGTTGCCGCGGGAGTCGTAGCAGATGACCTCCGCGTGACGCGTGAGCGGAGCCAGCCAGGGGCGAAGATGAGTGTGATCGATGCCAATGGCTCCGTGCATCACCAATAGAGCAGGCCCCTGCCCCTCACGCACGGTGTACAGCCCGTCGATCTCTCCCACCCAAGCGCTCATCCGGTCGCCCTCCTCGACTTCGCAGGTTCTGGGATTATGGCCCAATCCAGGGAGAATCAGCTAGTGTGGTGAGGCAGCGGACGGACGCGGGGCGACTGCGCAAGACAGTGTGGAGGCCGTGGATCTTGGAGACGCGAGGGTTCGTCAGCAACAAGCCCGTCCCGCACCCCGGGGATGGTTGGTCAGGCACAATGGGTTCCTCTTGAGGGTGTGCCTTGAAGTTTGCTTTTGGTTGGAGACTTATGGGTAAACGCCAACCACCCTGAGAACCGAACAAAAAATCCGAACGTTGCGTTAGGCTGCCCCCAAAGGGGTGGCGCGATGGGGGCTTTCAGGTGAATCTTCGGGCACCGTCTGACGAGGCCACGGGCGACCTGCTCATGCGCGCCGCGTCGGGGGGGACGAAGCGAAGTCGGCGCTCCTGAGCCGCTATCTCGCCCCGCTTGAGAGGTTTGCGCGCGGACGCCTGCCCTCCGCGGCTCGTGACATGATGGATACCGGCGACGTGGTGCAAGAGGTCCTGATCCGGGCGCTCAACAACGTCGATCGGTTCGACAACCGTGGCGCGGGCGCGCTTTTCGGTTATCTGCGTCAGGCGATCCTGAACCGGCTGCGCGATGAGGCGCGGCGCGTCTCGCGTGCTTCCCGCCGCGTCGTCATGGGCGATCTGCGCGATTTCCAACCCTCGCCTCTCGACGAACTCCTCGGCCGGGAAGCCATGGACCGGTTCGAGGCGGCCCTTCAAGTGCTGGATGCGGACGAGCAGGCCGCGGTGGTGGCACGCATTGAGATGGGCCTGACCTACCCCGGAGATCGTCCGCGATCTGGCCAAGCCGTCGGCCGATGCAGCGCGGATGTTCGTGGGCCGCGCACTCGCGAAGCTGGCTCATAAAATGGGGTGCGCGCGCGAACCCGTCCAGGCCAAGAGTCAGGGCTGACCCCCCATGGTTGACAGACCAGATACGGACGGGAACGTCGACGATGATTTCCTCCTCCTAGCCTAGCTGCTCTGGCGGTTTCCGACGGGTCCTCACCGCTGGACGTTGCTCTCGCTGCCGACACCTCCGAGCGTCTGCGCGGCCCCCTCGCCGCCTTGAAGACGGTCGAACGACTGCGCGCAACCCTCGCCCAGGCGACGGAGATCGAGCCTCAGCTCCCAGTCGGGAGCATCTTCGGGGACTATGAAATCGGGCCCCTGATCGCCGCGGGGGGAATGGGCGAGGTTTATCGGGGACACCACCGACGCCTCGATCGCCCGGTGGCCATCAAAATGGTTGGCCGGAAGTCACGTTTCGACCCGCAGGCGGTGGCGAGGCTCCAGCGCGAGGCCAAACTCGCGGCGAGCATCGCGCACCCGAATCTGGTCACCCTGTACGAGATCATCGACCTCGACGGACGCTTCTGTCTCGTCTTCGAACTGCTGAAGGGCGAAACCCTCCGGTCCCGGCTTCTACGGGGGAACCTCTCCCTGGACGACGGCGCCTTGCTGGGGGAACAGATGGCGCGGGGGCTGGCCGCCTTGCATGCAGCGGGCGTCACCCACAGTGACATCAAGCCTGGAAACATCTTTCTCTGCGACCGCCACGTGGTCAAGCTGCTCGACATGGGCATCGCCCGACCGGTCCTTCGGGCGGAGGACGAAACAAAAACCGGTCAAGCGCTCCTCGGCACTCCTTCGTATATGTCACCCGAAAGGATCCGGTCCGGCACCCACGCGCCGGCCGGCGATGTGTTCTGCCTCGGCGTGGTGATTCACGAGGCTCTTACCGGGGAACACCCCTTCCGGCAGGACGATGTCGAGGGGACGCTGCACGCGATAGTGAACCAAGCACCTGGGCCCGGAAATCTTCCTGAAAGCATGACGCGCCTCATCTCGAGCTGCCTCGAGAAGGACCCCAACCTCCGGCCGTCGGCGGAAGAGGTGGCGGACGCGCTTTCCGCGATCCGTTCGGGAAGGGACCCAAGGATCGGCGGTCGAGGGCCCTCCGTCGCGAGACGGGTCGCGGTAGGCGCAGTGCTCGTCGCTATCGTTGTCGCCATGACGGGCTGGTGGTGGCAAGGAGGCGAGAGTGCTTCTCAATCGACGAGCCAGCGTGCGGTGTTGACCGCGCGTCCTCTGCCGAGTCCGAGCCCTGAGGTCTACCGGATGTACCTGGATGCCGAAGGTCTGGTCGACCTAGCTTCGCCCGATTCTCTGAGCCGGGCGAAGGTCCTGCTCGAGCAGATCATTGACCGGGCGCCCGACTTCGCGGCCGGCTGGGCCTCTTATGCAAACCTGCTGCAGATGATCTCCGCGTTTGTGGACGGAGTCGATCCGGCGAAGAGTCAGCCGCAAGCGATGGACGCTGCTCGGCGCGCCCTGCGACTCGACCCCGATCTCGCCGGGGCCCATCAGGCCATGGCTGACCTCCTCGCGCGGCAGAATGACTGGATCGGCGCGGAGGCGGCGATACGCCGCGCGCTCGATCTCAACCCCGGCGCCGCTGAGGTCCACCACAGCTACGCGATCAGCGTGCTTGTCCCCACCGGCCGCCTCGACCAGGCGGAGCGGGAGTCCCTTCGTGCCGTGGAGATTCAGCCTTCAAGCGGCATCTATGGCGAGGCCCTCGGCCGTGTCTACTACTTCAAGGGCGACCTCGTCACCGCTCTCGACCAGTGGACGCGGGTGCTGGTCCGCCACCCCCGCGAACTGGCCTCGCTGTGGCGCAAGGGCCTGGCCGAAGCCTTGCTCGGTCGCCCCCTTGACGCTCTCAAGACATTCGCCCTCGCCAACTCGTTCACGCCAGGCATCCACAAGGGTCAGGCGCTCATCGCCTTCGCCCGAGCCCGGGCGGGAGACCTGGAAGGGGCGCGGGCGATCCGCGACAGGCTTCTGGCCGTGCGGCAAAAGGGAGGGTACGTTGCCCCTCTATTGCTTGGGGTGATCGAGGTCGGCCTCGGCGACGCCGATGCGGCCTTCCCACACTTGATGGCCGCGTGCGAGGCACATGCCGACTGGATTCGCTTCGCAAAGGTAGACCCGATCCTCGATCCGATTAGAGGAGACGAGCGGTTCGGGGAGTTGCTGCGCTGCTTGAAGCTCGACCCCGCTAAACGACCCTGACGTTCCCGCGCAGGGCGAATCGTCGCAGACATTTTCGCTTTTTCCTTCGCCGGCGAAGCAACACCCGCGCGAGCGCGGAAGCGACTTAAGACCGTCTTCAGACTCCGCCGTGCGCGTCTGGCATGGGCCTTGCTCCTTCCTGGTTGTGTTCCGATCAACCCGTCATCAGGAGGAGTCACAATGAAAAAGAAGATCAGCAGAATCGCATTGTTTTCCATGGTCGCCTTCACTGCGGTCAGCGCCGTCGAGGCGACCCCAAAGAAGGACGTCACGGTCGAGCCGGAAGTGTCGAAAGGAGTTCGCGAGAGTCTCGAACAACTGCCCTACTACGGTGTCTTCGACATCCTCAACTACCAGGTCAAGGACGACGGAACCGTGGAACTTGGCGGCTACGTCTTCCGGGACTCGCTCAGGCAAGAGGCGGAGCGAGCCGTAGAGAAGGTCTCAGGTGTGAAGCGGGTGGTGAACAACATCGAGGAACTACCCTGGGGAGTGCTCGATGACGAGGTCCGCGCCAAGGTGTATCTCAACATCTATCGCGACACCTTCCTCTCCCGCTACGGCACGGCCGCCGATCAGGCGCTGGCCAACGGCATTGGCTACCCCGCGGGTGGACGCTTCGGAAGGTTCGGAGCGATGGGCATCGGCAATCCCTACTTCCCCGGGTTCAACCCGGCCGGGGCCTACGGCATCCACATCCTGGTGACCAACGGCGAGGTCATCCTGATGGGTGAAGTGGACAACCTGGGCGACAAGCACCTGGCCGCCATGAAGGCGCGCGAAGTCTTTCCGGTGAAGAAGGTGTACAACGAACTCACCGTGCGGGGCGAGAAGCCCGAGCCCGGCCAGGACACGGGGCCGAAGGTCAAGCCCGGCAAGCGGGGTGTGGTGACGGTGGCCGACGCCAACCCGCAATTGTAGGGGCCAGGCCACCATCACGAGGATGCGGCGAGAAAAGGGCAGGCACAAGGCCTGCCCCTACGCTTCCGGGGCGGCCCTCGTGGCCGCCCTGTGAGTCTCGGAACGGACCGCCCCTACGTCTCGGGGGTAGCAGCTAGAGTCCGAACCACCGCGGAAGCCATAGCGAGAGGCCGGGAATGTAGGTGATGAGAAGAAGCGAGACGGTCATCGCCAGGAAGAACGGGATCGCCGGGATCGTCGTCTTGGCGATTGTCGTGTTGCCAATGCTGCAGCCGACGAAGAGGCAGGTTCCCACCGGCGGCGTGCAAAGGCCGATGCAAAGGTTGGCGATGAGGATGATCCCGAAGTGGACCGGATCGACGCCGATGCCGGTGACGACCGGGAGGAAGATCGGGGTGAAGATCAGGACGGCCGGCGTCATGTCCATGAATGTCCCCACGATCAGCAGCAGTACGTTGATCAGGAGCATGATCACGAGCGGGTTGTCCGACAGCGTGAGCATCGCTGCGCTCACCGCCTGCGGCACGTTCTCGTAGGCGAGGACCCAACTCATCGCCTGGCTGGCGCCGACGAGGAACATGACGACCGAGGTGGTTTTTGCGGCCTTCAACAGAATCCGTGGGAGATCCGTGATCTTCAGCTCCCTGTAGATGAAAAGAGACAGCGCCGCCGCGTAGGCGACCGATATCGCCGAGGCCTCGGTCGCGGAGAAGATGCCACCGAGAATTCCGCCGAGAACGACCACGATCAGGAACAGGCCGGGAGCCGCACCCCAGAGTGCCTTCCATACAAGGTCCACGGGAACCGCGTCTCCCTTCGCCATGTTGGCGCGACGATTCACCACGAAGCTGACGGCCATCAGGGATACGCCGACCAGCACCCCGGGAATGACGCCCGCGAGAAACAGCGCGGCAACAGACACGTTCCCGGACACGACCGCATACACGATCATGATGTTGCTGGGCGGAATGAGCAGACCGGTGGTCGCCGACGTGGTGGTGAGTGCGACGGCAAACTCGCGCTTGTAACCCTTCTCAACCATCTGGGGGATCATGAAGCCGCCGATCGATGAAACCGCGGCCGCGGCCGAGCCGGAGACCGCGCCAAAGAGCATGCAGGTCACGGTGTTCACATAGGCGAGGCCGCCCCGGAACCGTCCGACAAGTGCGAATGCGAAGTCCATCAGCCGCCGGGCCATGCCGCCCTCGCCCATCAGGACACCGGCGAGCACGAAGAAAGGAATTGCGAGAAGCGGGAAACTCGCGATGCCCGCGGACATGCGCTGCGCCACCATGAAGCCCGCGGGAACGTCACCGAGGGTCACAATCGTGGCGACGGTCGCGAGCCCGATGCAGACTGCGATGGGCGTATTGATGAAGAGCAGGCCCGCGAAGACGATGAGGAGAATGAGGACCTCGGCGCTCATCGCCCACCTCCTTCGCCCGCACCGGCCGCCGGCGGGGCCCGCCACAACCCGAGCAGGTGCTCGAGAGCAAAGAGGGCGATGAACACCCCACAAATCGGGGCCGCGCTGTAGAGGTATCCGACCTTCAGGCCGAGCGCGGGTGTCACCTGGTTCGCCTCGAGGTTCCGCAGCACGAGCATCATGCCCCCGTAAACGAGGGCGAACACGGCAAAGAGAAGGACGGCAATCTCGGCAACGAACGTCATCAATCGCTGGAGCCCCTCGGGCAGCTGGCCCACGAAGTAATCAACCCCCAGGTGACCCCGGTCGCGATACGTGAGGGCGGCGCCAAGCAGCGACACCCACAGGAGCAGGTAGATCGCGACTTCCTCTGTCCACTGGCTCTGGTGGCCGATGACGTAACGGGAAAAGACGCCCCACAAGACATTGACGGTGAGCACGGCAAAGAGAAATATGACCACCCACTCCAGCAAGCGCACGAGCGCACCCATCGCACCATTGCGATTCAGCGCGTTCATTTCACTTCCCGGATCCGGCGGGCTACGTCCCCCACTGGCGTTCCCTTGAACTGGTCGGTGAGCGGCCGCGCGGCCTCCGAGAACAACGATTGGTCGGGGCGGTAGATGGTCACCCCGGCCTTCTCAAGCTCGGTATAGGCCTCCGCGGTCTTCTCGGCCCAAAGTTTTCGTTGAAAGACCGAGGATTCCTGAGCGGCCTGTTCAACCCAGGCCTTTTGCTGCGGAGTCAGCTTCGACCAGATGGCCTGACTGATGACCAGCAGATCGGGAATTCGCGCGTGTTCATCGATCGAGAAATGCTTCGCCACCTCGTAGTGCCGCGTCGCGAGAAGGGTCGGCGGATTGTTCTCGGCACCGTCCACCATTCCCTGCTGCAGCGCGGTGTAGAGCTCCCCGAACGGTATCGGCGTCGGGGCCCCGCCGAGGCCCGAAATCATGTCCATCGACATCCGGCTCGGCATGACCCTTATCTTCATCCCCTTAAGGTCTTCAGGAGTGAGGACGGGCTTCTTGATCGTGTAGAAGCTACGGCTTCCGGAATCGTAGTAGCACAAGCCGTGGATTCCCGTGCGGTCACCGGCGTCGAGAAGCTCCTTGCCTATCGGGCCATCGAGCACGCGCCAGTATTGGTCGTGGTCCTTGAAGAGATAGAAGAGCCCAAAGACCGCCATCTCCGGGACGAATCCCTCCATCGCCGCGGCCGAGGTCTTCACCAGCGCGAGCGCGCCGCGCTGCGCCTGCTCGATGGTCTCGGGCTCGGAACCCAGTTGGCCATTTGGAAACAACTGCACCTCGACCATGCCGCTTGACAACTCTGCGACCCGCTTCGCCATGAATTCCATGCCCGCATGCACAGGGTGCGACACGTCGAGAACGTGGGCGAGTTTGAGAACCGTCTTCTGGGTACCGCCGGAAGACGCGGAATCGCGCCGAATGATGCCGATGAATGCCGCCGTCGTCAGCAGCGATCCGAGCACGACTCCAAAAATGAGGGTCCAGACGGTATGTCGATTCATTGGGGTTCCAAACGGGATTGGGGAAAGCTGGGGCTACCGATCGTGGAGATCAGGGGGCATGGTCTTCCCCCCCCCCCCGACTTCATTCCTCGAGGTAGACGAGCTTCACTGCGCCAACCTGAATTTCGTCGCGCGGCTTCAGAACCGCGCTCTGGATCTTCTTGCCATTGACGTAGGTGCCATTGGTACTGGTGAGGTCGAAGATCTTGAAGCCGTCTCGCGTGAGGTCGATGCGGGCGTGGAACGTGGACACCACCGAGTCTGAAATCACGATGTTGTTCTTGGGGCTGCGGCCGAGGGTCTGACTCTCCATCGACAGCGGAAACGAGCGCGACTGTCCTTCGCGCTGCAGCAGGAGGCGGGCCCAAAGCGCCATGGTCTGAGAGCTGTACAGCACGGCCTTGCGACTGACCACCACGTCGGCGTCGTTGCGGGCCCGGGGCTCCGCGGGCGATTGGGCTTCGGCCGGCAGCCGGGGTGGGGGTGGCGAAGGCGGGAGAGGGGCCTGCGGAGCCGGAGCGGGAGAGGGAGGAGAGGTCTTGCTCTGAGCGGGTGTTGACGCTAGAAGTGGAGGACTTTCCGAAGGCGGCATGACCAACCGGCTGATCGAAGCCGCGGTGATCATTTCCGCAGGCAGGGGCGTGGGGCTCGGTGCCGCCGCGAGCCGCAGTGCCGCGAAACCGACGAGATTGGCGCTGAACAACCGACCGAGAACCTCCAGCGAGGCCAGTTCATCCGGATTGCCGGCGAGTTGACAGACTTCCCGCAAGCTGCGACGCCCGTCGACCAGGAAAAGAAGCCGCCACTCCTCAGGGGTCAGCGTGAGGCTCTGACGCAGGCTCTCACGATTTCCGAAAACCTCGACTACCGCATCGAGGTCCGGGAACACTTCGGCGAGGCGTCCGCGCTCGTCTATGCGGCGCACTCCTTCCATGAGCAGGTTCTGGAGATCCATCTCCAGGGTCACCGCGTCCTGCGGAGGAAACACATCGTCGTAGAAGGCGAAGGAGCCCTGCACCCATGTGAAGGTATCGAAGATCACCTCCGACACCTGAACCTTGAGCAGGGGCGAAAGATCGCCCTCGGTGATGAGACCTTCAGATACGAACACCTGTCCCAGATGCGGTCCGCCGACCCGGTGTCGCGAAACGCATCGGTCGAGATCCCGGGCGGTGATACGGCCCATTCTCACCAGGAGATCTCCGAGCCGAAGGCCCGGCTTGTCCGAGGTGGCGAAGACTGGATTGCCCTTCTGGAAGAAGATCCGGGTTGACTGATCGCTGCGGGTAAGTTCGGTGAGGCCGGTGCGCCGTCCGAGATTGATGAAGGTGAGGAGATCCGGTATCTCGACCGCTCCGATCAGCCCCTGAAAAGACGCCTGCATGTTGTCGAGATTGTATGCCTCCGAGGGTGGACGACCAAGGCGACGGGTTCCGGCATCTGCGTTTCGGCGCCCCCTCGGGGGCCGACCGGTTCCAGGAGGGGTGGAACCGGCCGGAACCGTTGGCGGTGTTTGGGAGCAGTTACATCTTGGGCAGAATGACGGTGTCGATCACGTGGATCACGCCGTTCGTGCACGCGATGTCCGTCTTGACCACGTTCGCGCCGTCCACCTTCACGCCCTTGGTGGTGTCGATGGTGACGCTGCTGCCCTGAACGGTCTTCGCGTTCTTGAGCTTGACCACATCGGCGGCCATAACCTTGCCCGGAACCACGTGATAGGTGAGGATGGCGGTGAGCTTGGCCTTGTCCTTGAGCAAAGCATCCAGAGTGCCCGCGGGGAGCTTGGCGAAGGCCTCGTCAGTGGGCGCGAACACCGTGAAGGGGCCCTTGCCCTTGAGGGTATCGATGAGGCCGGCCGCGGTCAGAGCGGTGGCCAGAGTCTTGAAGCTCCCTGCGGCGACCGCAGTGTCCACGATGTCCTTGGGGGCATCGGCGGCGTAAGCGGAGTTGCCCACGAGGGCCACGGCGGCGAGTGCGGCGAGAAGAGTGCGACGGTTCATGTTTTCTAATCCTATTTTCGGTTGAAGGGTGGTTTGGCGGGATTCGGATCGGCCACGACCCGCCCCGCATTTTTCGATGAGGCCTTTTGGTTTCAGGACTCACTTTGAGTCAGCCGCCAGCCTCAGAAGGAGAGTACCAGTCTGAATAAGTACTTGTCAAGCTTTTGCGCAGGTTTTGAACAATTCACCTGCGGCCAGGGCCACAAGCGACGACAAAACCTCGCGGTCCCTTCGACGGGCTGCGAGAAGAGTTCCCTCAGGGACCGGCCATGAAGCCCAAGACGCCGCGTTCGTTTCCCGCTGGAGTTTCTGATTCAGTGAAGCGGCGCTCGTTTGGCGCCCTTGAGACGCCCTGCGCCGGAGGCAGGACCCTACGCTGCGCGTCGGAGAAGGGCGGTGCGGGCGAACGGGGCCTCGGGGCGATTGGACCCGGGCGAAGGGCCGCCACCTTTGCCGCTACGAAACCGGATCGCCCAGACTTCCGAGAGTGAGACCGAGGTAAGCCTTCGCGTTGCCGAAGCAGACGTTGCGGACCGCCTGGCCGAGCAGGTCACGATCTTCCGGCAAGTAGCCGGCACGCACGTCGTTGCCAAGAAGGTTGCAAACGAGGCGGCGGTAGTACTCGTGACGCGAGTAGGAAAGGAAGCTGCGCGAGTCGGTGATCATGCCGACGAAGCGGGAGAACAAACCCAGGTTCGAAAGGGCTTGGATCTGCGCCTCCATTCCGTCCTTCTGGTCGAGGAACCACCACGCCGCCCCATACTGCATCTTCCCCGCCACCGACCCGTCCTGGAAGTTTCCGATCATCGAGGCGAAGAGCTCGTTGTCTCTGGGGTTCAGGTTGTAGAGGATGGTCTTCGCAAGCTGGTTCGAGTCGTCGAGAGCATCGAGGAAACGAGCGAGGGGAGCCGCCTGGTCGAAGTCCCCGATTGAATCGAAGCCTTTGTCGGGCCCGAGGGTGCGTCGGGCCCGCGCATTGGTATTGCGCAGAGCGCCCAGATGGAACTGCTGGACCCAGCCGCGCCGATGGTCGAGCACGGCCAGGTGGTGGAGCAGGCCCGACTTGAAGCGCAGGGCGGCGTCGCCTTCAAGGGCGCGTCCGGCGCGAAGACGCCCGAAGGAAACCTCGAGCTCCGCGTCGGTAAACGCCTCCGCGTACATCTGCTCAAGGCCGTGATCCGAGGCGCGACAGCCCATCTCGTGAAAGGCGGTGTGCCGGCTCTCCAGGGACGCCATGAACTGTGGCCAGGTCCCGATGCTGGTCCGGTTCGCCGCTTCGAGAGCCTCAACCCAGGAATTCCACGGGGTCGGGTCGTCAATGGCGATCGCCTTGTCCGGGCGCCAGGTCGGATACACGCGAGTCTCCGGATGGACGCGCGCGGCCAGAGCCTTGTGATGCTCAAGGGAGTCTATGGGGTCATCGGTGGTGCAGACCACCGCGACCTTGAACTGCTTTAGGAGCCCTAGGGTCGTGAAGCCCTCCTCCTGAAGCCGCGCGGTCGTACGGTCGTAGATCGAGCGCGCGCTCTGCTCATTAAGCAGCTTGGCGATGCCGAAGGGCCGCTTCAACTCCATGTGCGTCCAGTGATAGAGAGGATTGCGGATCGTCTGCGGAACGGTTTTCGCCCAGGCCTCGAACTTCTCAAAGTCGGTGGCGTCGCCCGTGCAGAAGCGCTCGGCGACCCCGTTCGCCCGCATGGCCCGCCACTTGTAGTGATCGCCATCCAGCCAGATCTCGGTGATGGACCGGAAGGTGTGATTCGACCGGATCTGATCCACCGGCAGGTGGCAGTGGTAGTCGATGATCGGCAGGTCCTTCGCGACATCGTGGAAAAGATGCCGGGCGAGGTCGGTCTCGAGGAGGAAGTCCTCCTTAATGAAGGCGAAGGCGCTCATGCTAGGTCTCCTGACGGTTTCGCCCCCCCAAAGAGGTCAGGCGTCGAGCTTGGCCGCGTCGAGCTTGGCCGGTTCGGATGTCGGAATCAAAAGATGAATGATGAGGAGCGCGAACAAGTACGCCGAACCCGCGATCAGGAAGATCAGGAAGTAGCTGCCCGTGCGGCGCAGGATTTCGCCCACGACAAGGGCGATCAGCATGCCGCCGATGGCGCCCGCGGTGCCGCCGATGCCCACCACCGATCCGACCGCGCGGCGAGGGAACATATCGGAAGTGAAGGTGAACAGATTGGCCGACCAGCCCTGGTGGGCGGCCGCGGCCAGGCTGACGAGGGCCACCGAGGCCCACAGGCTCTTGACCTGAGAGGCGAACATAATGGGCACCACGCAGAGCGCGCACACCAGCATCGCGGTACCCGGCCCGCGACGACGAGGCCGATGGCGTAGGCCAGCGAAAAGCTGAAGATGATCGCGGCGTAATCACGTTCGGTCCAGGAGAACTCGGTCTGGAGCGTGCCCTTCAGGATGGCAATGATCTGCCGGTCGAGATAGTTGATCGCGGCGGCGCCGAAGAGGAGCGCGCAGATTATCCAGCGAACGTACCCAACGCGCTCGGTCGTCTTCTCAGTCATTCGGAAAGGTCTCTTTCGGACTTGACAGGAACGGGATTCACGCGACTAGGCGACGAACTTCTGCCAGGCCCGGCCGGTCGGGAACTCGAATTCCGCGATCGACTGGGGCCTGATATCGATACTGTACCCCGGCCTTAGGGGAGTTACATACCGGGCGTTTTTCGCGATGCATGGATCGACGAAGTGTTCGTGCAGGTGATCTACGTATTCGCACAGCCGGTCTTCGAGCGAGCCCGAAACCGCGATGTAGTCGAAGATCGACAAGTGCTGGACATACTCACAAAGGCCTACTCCGCCCGCGTGCGGACACACCGCCTTCTTGAACTTGTTCGCCATCAGAATGACGGTGACCGCCTCGTTGACTCCCCCCATGCGGCACGAGTCGACCTGAAACCGCGTTCAGAAGCGCGCCGGTCGCCATGTGGAGAATGCCCTTCTCCGGCCCCAGCCAGCGCAACTGCTTGTCTACGGTCAGATCGCGGTAGAAGGCGCGCATGTTGGTCACGAGGTCATTGAGACGCCGGCCCACCACATGGTGTTTCAGGGCATGAACGGCGGCCACGCAGAGCTCGTTGCCGCGGCCGTTGGTGAAGGTGAGCCCATGGCCCGCGAGCCCGGTCCCCGTCTCGAGAACCACGTAGGTGGCGGAATAGTCGCCAAGGTTCAGCGCATCGGAACCGTCTTGTTGCAAGGACGTGGGAAACCGGATATCGCGGACAACGACGTTTGTGATCTTCACTGGTTGACACCACTCGCCAGGAAACCGCCATCGACGGTGAGAATTTCGCCGTTCACGAAACTGGCCCCTTCCGAGGCCAGGAACACACAGGCGGGCGCCAGCTCCTCGACCCGGCCAAAGCGCTTGAGGGGGGTGCGGGCGAGGAATTCCTGGCCGCGGCCCGACTCATCGAGAAGCCTGGTGTTGAGCGCGGTCCGGAAAACACCGGGCGCTATCGCGTTCACGTTGACGCCCCGCGGGCCCCACTCCACCGCCAGGGCCCGGGTGAGGCCGGCCACCCCGGACTTGCTCGCGGTGTAAGCGGCCACCTCGTGCAGGCCGATGAAGGAGGCGAGGGAAGCGATGTTGATGATCCGCCCGTAGCCCTTCTCAAGCATGGCGCGGCCAAAAACCTGAGAGGCCCGGAAGGTGCCGGTCAAATTTGTGGCGATGATCGAGTCCCACTCGTCGTCGCTCACCTCCAGGGTGGGCGTGCGCTTGGTGATCCCCGCGCAATTGACCAGGATATCGACCTTGCCAAAGGCCTTCAGAGTGGCGTCCAGGGCGCCTTGAAGGGCGGCCCGGTCAAGAGCATCAGCACGGAGGCGCAGGCTCTTGCGACCCATCTCCTCCACCGAGGTTGCGGCCTGGCCGACCATGTCGGCACGGCGGGAGACCGGGACCACGTCGGCGCCCGCAGCCGCCAGCCCGTGAGTGAGAGCGAGGCCAATGCCGGAGGTGCCGCCAATCACCACGGCGACCCGACCGGACAACTGAAGCTCTTTCATCGGAATCCTCTATTTTTCGCCGGTGGAGCACTTTCGCCCGCGACAACGCGTTTGCCCGGGCGCGTTTCTTCTTCGGTGGCCTGGGCCTGGCGCGCGAGGGCCAGGTGCATTCCCATTTCGTCGCGGGCCTTCTCGGCATCACCCGCCTTGATCGCCCGGTAGATGCGTCGTAGAGAAGGTCGATGTCGATGGCCGAACCCACCTCGCCGATCTCGATGTCGCGCACAAACATGTTCTCGATGACACCCCCGCGGCGGGCGTTGCTCTTGAAGCGGATCCCCCGCGGGGACCACCACTCGCCCGCCACCCTTTCGCGCACAATCAGCGATGGCCTGGCGAATCGCTTCGGCTGCTTCGGTCACGCCATCCGGCTTCGCACCGAAACTGGTGATGACACAGTCGCGGGCGGGGAACGTGGGGGCCTTGATCGCGGCCAGAATGGCCGGAAGGCGGTCCCAGGGGTCGGCGGCCTTTTCCTGAGCGCGGGTGGGCGTGTTGAGGGATGACAGGGATGACAGGAACGCCAGGGTCAGTAGACCAGGGAGAATGCGCCCGACGGTTTTGTTCATCTTCACTGAGATCGAGTTCATTGGGGTCAAAGATCAGGGGACCCCGTTCAGCGCAGACGATCCAGAGTGACACCGTGCATGTCCTCGAACTCCTGGTTTTCCCCGCCCATGCTCCACACAAAGGCGTAGCGGCTGGTGGCGGCGCCGAAATGCATCGACCACGAAGGCGACAACACGGCCTGGAAGTTCCGCACCACCAGGTGCCTGGTTTGCTCCGGCGGCCCCATGAAGTGGAAGGCCACTGCCCCAGGGTCGAGATCGAAGTAAAGATAAATCTCGGTGCGCCGGATGTGCGTGTGGGGGGGCATGGTGTTCCAGACGCTGCCGATGTCGAGGTCGGTGATGCCCATGACCAGCTGGCAGCTCTTCACTCCGCGCGCATGGATGTAACGGCGCAGTGTCCTCGCACTCGCGGTGGCGGCGGCCCCGATCGACAGGGTCTCCGCTTCCGCCGGACGGATCCGCGTGGTGGGGTGAGGGGCATGGGCGGGGTGGGAGACGATGTAGAAGAGTGCGGGAACATCGACGACGTCGCTTGAAAAGACGAGGTCGGTCGGGCCCCGGCCCACGTAGAGGTGGTCGCGAGGCGCCAGTGCGTGGGCAACTCCGTTCACCGTGACCTTGCCCGCCCCTCCCAGGTTCGCGATCCCGATCTCGCGGCGATCCGAGAAATGATTCGCCTTGATGTCCTGCGGGCTTTGAAGCGGCAGCGGCCGATCGAGAGGCACCACCGAGCCGATAATGGTGCGCTCGCCTTCCCAATGAAGGAGCTTCACCTCGCCCGGAGTGAAAAGATCCTCGACCAGAAAGCTGCGGCGCAGTTCCTCCCCGCTCATGCGGGCGTAGTGCTCGGGGTGAACAAGTCGTCGGGTTTCCATAGTGGTCAGTCTCCCTTGTTTTCAAACCGCCGTAGTCGCGTCTTCAGCGAACGAACTCAACCTTCAGGGGAACCGCGAGTCGCTTCGCGACGCCGTCCACGTGGGCGTCGAAGTCCGCCATGGTCTTGAAGTCTCCGCCACGATCCCACCCGGTGCCCGCATAGTAAGGAGCGGGGCCGCGGTATCCGATCAGCAGGTTCCCGTCGATTTCGGGGGTTTCGGCGAGTCGCGCGGGATCGACCATGGCTGCGCAGCCCAACGAGCCGTCGTCGCCGAACGAGGCCAGGGCCTGCCATTGCCGGATCAGGCCAGACTTCGGGTCAACGCGAACGTCCGCGCCCTTCTCTTTACGGATGCCCATGGCGTAAAGCACCGTTTCGGGAAGAGGCGCTCCGGATTCGGTCTGGTAGAAGCTCTCGAAGCGATTGAAGTGAGACCCCGCATCCAGCGTCACTCGCTTCGTCTCCCTTACCATGATCGAGCCGACCTCCCACGGCTCGTAGGTCAACTCGAACACCAGCCGGATCGGACCCCGCGAGAGTACGCGCGAGCCGCGGAAGTTTTTCGATACGAAGAGCTTCCCCTCGCTCATCAGGCCGTTGCCCCCGCAGCCCCGGGTGCGGCCCGCAGAGTAGAAGTCGCCGCCCTCGCCGTGATCCTTGTGATAGTCGTCCACGTGGTACCAGTCGTTGACCACGAGTCGCGAGGTCTTCTTCACCCACGCGTCGACCGCGCTGCTGGTGAGGGGCTCGCGCACCCAGGTCTCGAGGGCCTGGCCGTACATGCGGAACGCGACCTTGTCGTTCTCCCACGCGAAATCGTCAAAGCGCTCTCGATTGAAGCGCCCATAGACCTGGAAGTCCTCTTTCTTATAGCGACGTCGCTCGCCAAGAGTCACCGTGAAATCCGCAGAGGCCGAAGCCGCGATATCGACGGGAAAGGCCAGGGTGTCGTCATCGTAGTCGCCATTCAAATCGATGGGCTGGACCACGAGATCCCGCCCGCCGCCATCCTTCACCCACACCCGTGCGGCATCCGCGGGCTTGAGGTCTCCGCCCAGGGAGGCCAGAGACACCGTAACCACCTCGGCGCGTCGCGCGAGCGCGCTGTCGTTGCGGACGCTCACCCGGCCCAGAGCCCTCGCCGCCGCGGGCGGAGCGCTCGTCTGCGCGAGAAGGGATGTCGCGGCGACCAAAAGGACCGCCGCGAATTTGAGGGCTGCTAAGGACTGAATGTTCATGAGCGCGAAGGGTACCTCAGAAGGTGAGCCGGGCGCCGATCTGAATATCGCGGTTCTTCGATGGTGCTTTATTGGTAATACCACTCAGACCCTCGTCGAGAGACCGGGGGAAACGCCCAAACCTGCGCCACGACCTTTGTGGACCAAAGTTGAACCGCCCGAAGCATCCGCGATAGCGTCCGCACGGCGCGAACGCAATCGGGCTCGGCCGCCATCGCTCCGACCAACCTGGAACTAAGGACCCTGACCGCACTATGACCAGCACCCTGACCATCAAAGATCAAGCCTCCTGCCGCTTCGACATCGTTTGCCTGGGCGAGGTCATGCTGCGTCTCGATCCCGGTCCCGGCCGGATCCACACCACGCGCTCCTTCGAAGTCTGGGAGGGCGGAGGCGAGTACAACGTGGCCCGGGGCCTCAAGCGGTGCTTTGGCCTGAATGCGGCGGTGGTGACAGCACTCGTGGACAATCCGGTGGGCCGGCTGGTCCAGGACCTCATTTATCAGGGCGGAGTCGACCAGACCTACGTGCGCTTCGTTACCGACGACGGCGTCGGGCGGAAGGTACGCAACGGCCTCAACTTCACCGAACGCGGTTTCGGCGTGCGCGCCGCCCTTGGCTGCTCCGATCGCGGCCACACCGCGGTGTCGCAGTTGAAGCCGGGCGACATCGACTGGAACCAGATCTTCGCGAAGGAGGGTGCCCGATGGTTCCACACCGGAGGGATCTTCGCGGCTCTGAGCGAAACCACCCCCCTCGTGGCGAAGGAGGCCATGGAGGCCGCCCACCGTAACCGCGTCATCGTCTCCTACGACCTCAACTACCGCCCGTCATTGTGGAAGTCGATTGGCGGCGAAAAGAGGGCGCGCGAAGTCAATCGCGAACTGGCGCCTTTCGTGGACGTCATGCTCGGCAACGAGGAGGACTTTCAGGCCTCCCTCGGGATCCACGTGGAGGGTCTGGACGAGAGCCTCTCAACCCTCGACGTCCTGAACTTCCGGCGCATGATGGAAAAGGCCATCACCGAGTTCCCCAATTTCAAAGTGGTGGCGACCACCCTGCGCGCCGCGAAGACCGCGACGGTCAACGACTGGAGTGCCGTGGTCTATGAGGACGGGAAGCTCTATCGGGCGCCCGAACGCCCCGACCTCGAGATCTTCGACCGCGTGGGCGGCGGCGATTCCTTCGCTTCCGGACTCGTCTACGGCTTCCTGGCCGGAAAGGGTCCGCAGTACGCGGTCGAGTGCGGTGCCGCTCACGGCGCCCTCGCCATGACGACACCGGGCGACACTACGATGGTGAGCCTCGCCGAAGTCGAGCGGGTGATGAAGGGCGGAACCGCGCGGGTGTCGCGCTGAGGCTCCGCGCCCGCGTAAAGTCGGCGTCACATAGGCAGTTACCTGGAGGTCGAAATGGAAAAAAGTGAAGTCCTGAAACGCATCGCAAGGGTCGGGCTGGTGCCGGTCATCCGGGCGGAATCCAGGGACGAGGCCATCAAAATCATCGACGCGATCGCCGCGGGCGGATTGCCCATAGTGGAGGTCACCATGACCGTCCCGGGGGCGATCTCGATCATCGAGGCCCTGCACAATCGCGACGCCTCGCTGGTGGTGGGCGCTGGCACCGTGCTCGATCCGGAAACCGCGCGCGCCTGCATTCTGGCCGGGGCTCAATTCGTGGTGAGCCCAGCCCTCAATCTGCGGACCATCGAGCTCTGCCGCCGTTACGGCGTGGCGGTTATGCCCGGAGCGCTCACCCCGACCGAGGTGGTGACCGCGTGGGAGGCGGGTGCTGACGTGGTGAAGGTCTTCCCTTGTGGAGCCTTGGGCGGAGCCTCGTACATCAAGGCCTTGAAGGCACCCTTCCCCCAGATCCCCCTTATGCCTACGGGCGGGGTTTCGATGAAGACCGCGGCTGACTTCATCAAGGCAGGCTCGATGGCCCTTGGCGTCGGATCCGACCTCGTCGACGTGAACGCGATCCGCGAAGAGGATTGGAATACCCTCGCCACATCCGTTACCGTCCGGGCCCGCGAGTACGTCAGCATCGTGGCCGAAGCAAGAAGCGGCCGGGCGCGGGACTGAGCGCCAAAACAACCCGCGGATCGCGGATCCGCTAGAGTAAAGCGATGGGAACGTCCGCGGTCATAGCCGTTGTCGCCGTGTTGTTCCTGGTGCTGGCCAATGGCTTTTTCGTGGCCACGGAGTTCGCGGTGGTTGCGGTTCGGAAATCCCGCCTCGACGAACTGGCCCGCGAGGGTCGTGCGGGTGCTGCGGCCGCCAAGGATGTGGTTTCCCACCTCGATTCGTACATCGCAGCCTGCCAGCTCGGGATCACCATGGCCTCTCTCAGCCTCGGCTGGATCGGCGAACCCGCGGTCGCCCGCCTGCTGGCGGGGCCCCTGACCCTGGCCCTCGGTTCGGCGACCGGACCCGCCGCCCATGCCATCACCATCGGCGTCGCCTTCTCAGTCATCACCGCACTCCACATCGTCATCGGCGAATTGGCGCCCAAGGGCCTGGCTCTCCAGCGTGCGGAAGCCACGTCCTTGATGGTGGCCCATCCAATTCGCCTGTTCTACCGGGTGTTTCGCTGGCCGATCAGCGCCCTCAACGCCGTGGGCAACGGTGTGCTTCGGCTGGTAGGCCTCGACGGAACCTCCGGGCACGAGATGGTTCACAGTGTCGAAGAGCTGCGAATGCTGGTCCGCGCCAGCCAGGCCGGCGGCGCCGTCGAAGCCTCGGAAGCGCGGATCGCGAGCCGCGCCTTTCAGTTCGCCGACATCACCGCCGGCGAACTCATGACCCCGCGTCGTGACCTGGTGGCAATCTCCGCGGACGCCACCCTCGAGGCTCTGCTCCAACAGGTGCGAAAGACTCCGCGAACCCGGCTTCCCGTCTATCAGGGCTCGCTCGATGATGTGATCGGTGTGTTGCACGTCCGGTCTCTGGCGGGGGTCGCCCCGAACCAGCCGTTCGATATTCGGGCTCTCATTCAGCCGCTCCCTCTGGTGCCGGTGCCGCGCAAGGCGGACGCGGTGCTCGAGGACATGCGTTCCAAGGGACACGCGATGGCGGTGGTCGTGGACGAGTATGGGGTGACCGCGGGCGTCCTCACTCTTCACGACCTTTTCGAAGGGCTGGTCGGCCGGATCGAGGCCGAAGGGACCAGCAAAGCGGTAGGCCTGCCTCTGCCGGACGGGAGCCGTCTCTTTGCGGGCGTGGTCCGGCTGGGAGAGTTCGAGGAAGCAACCGGCATCCGGATCTCGGGAGAGGAGCGGGAAGAGGCCGACACCCTCAACGGCCTGTTCATGTTGCGCCTCGGTCGGATTCCGGCCCCCGGGGATGAAATCCGGCTTGCCGGTCAGAAACTCGTGGTGGAGACCATGGTCCGGCAGCGAGTCGACCGCACCCGGCTCCTGCCTGTGGAACCTACTCGGAGCACCTCCGAAAACTGACCTATCCCTGCCCCCTGGGCGGCGACAGGGGGGTCCGGAGTTCTGCGCCGCGAACGCGAAGGCCTACTTGGCCGACGGAGGCTTGAGGTCGCGGACCGCCTTGACCCCCCCCGCTCCGGTGGCTTCCCGAACTGCGGCGAGCAGAGCGTCGGCCATCACTTCCGCGGCAAGTGCCCCGATCATCGACGCGTTGACTTCGCCTTCGAAGCGCCCGGTGGCCACCGCGAAGACCGTATCGCCATCGCCCAGGGTGTGAGCGGGATTGATGGCGCGCGCGAAGCCGTCATCGGCCATCTGCGCCATCTTCGTGACCTCCGCTTTGGTGAGTTTGGCGTTCGTCGCCACCATGCCGATGGTGGTGTTCTCCCCGGCCCGCGTCCGCTGCGGGTTGGCGCCGGTCCGCATGAGCAGGCGCGCGTCGGCAAAGGTGTCGTCCGGATTGAGCGTCCCCGCCACAACCTTGCCGGTGTAGGGGTCGATGATGTCGCCCACCGAGTTCACGGCCACGATCGCCCCCACGACGAGGCCGCTCGGCAGCTTTATCGAAGCACTGCCAAGTCCGCCCTTCATGGGACGCCGTCCCGGACCACCGGACTTCCCGACCGTGGCCCCCGCCCCCGCCCCGACCGTACCCATGGCCACCGGGTCCGCGGTGGCTATGGCCGCAGCCTTGTATCCGCAATCCGCACCCGGACGGATCTTCGGCTTGCCATCGAAGGGCAGGTCGAACAGGATGGCTGAGCCCACGATGGGCACTACACCGGCATTGCCGACCGGCCAGCCGATTCCCTTCTCCTCGAGCCACTTCATGGTGCCCGAGGCCGCATCAAGACCGTAGGCGCTGCCGCCGGCGAGAACGATGGCGTTCACTTTGTCCACCATGTTCACGGGATCCATGAGATCGGTCTCGCGGGTGCCGGGCGCCCCGCCGCGTTGTGCCACACCCGGCGTCGCCCCTTGAACCCCACCCGCGGCGGTCGGCGGACCCTCCGTGAGGATGACGGTGCACCCTGTCGGCTTTTCGGTCAGGGTAATGCTGCCCACCTTGATGCCGGGAACGTCGGTGATCGATCCGTCGGCGAACGAGGTGGTGGCGATAAGGATAAGAAGCAGAGTAGCGGTGCTTTTCACGGGACGAACCTCGATGTCTCTAGTTGAAGATGTCGATCAGGCGGCTGAACTTGATGACCAGGCTGCGGTCGCGGACCAGGCCGAGGGAGGAGTTGTCACGCAGGCCTCCCATGACCGCGTCGCGTTCACGCCCTTCGTTGTAGACCACGAAGATGCCGGCGTTGGCGCTTTGCAGCCAGCCGAAACGGAAGTTACCGGAGAGAAGTCTGGTCTGCTGGTTGTATTGCATCAGAGACTGAACGAACACCCGAGGCGAAAACGAATAGGAGGCGCGGAGACGGAAGAGGTTCGCTTCGAAGTTTCCGGCGGGGAGCGTGACCCGGTTGTAGTTGATGTTGAGCGTCCCCGAGAGCTTGTCACCCGCGCGAAAACGAATGGCGGGAGCGATGGCGAGACGATTGCCGCCATAGTAACCGCCCACATTCGTGGTCACGTTGATGTTGACGGGCTTGGCCTGTGGAGAGATCAAGACGATCTGCGCTTCGGCGTGGTCGTAGTCTCCCACCGGAACCGTGATGCCCGGAGCAATCGCAAACGGCGTGCGCAGGCCCTCGTGGACGAGGTTCAGGCCGGTGTGCACCTCCCACTGGCTCTTGAACTCGAAATGATTGTCGAAGTGAGCAAAACCGCTTTCATGGAAGCCATCGGGCTTGAAGTAGCCGCGATAGCTCATGTGCGGGCGCAGCTCCTGGATCCCAAGCCAGTCCTTCGGGCGGGTTCGGTTCAGGATGAGGACATCAACCTTCCGAAACGCAGTGCGCCGCAGAAAGCCCACTTCCGGATTGAAGCCCTCCCCCACGTCGGTGTACTTGGCCCTCACGTCGAAGCGCGGCGACTCCCGCAAAAACGCGCCGTCGAACGCGCGCGCGCGCCGACTGCTGCCGGGAGATGACGTCCCGGCCAGGAAGCCGGTGACCTGCGCATACCGGCCGAACCCTTTGCGGCCGTCCAGGGCGAGGGTGCGGTTGTAGTCGGCCACCCCGGCCACCGAGGTGTCACCGGTCTTCTCCCGGTTCACGAAAAGCGCGCCAAAGCCCGACCGGTTTGGCATCTCCCTCGACAGTCGGGCCACTGCGAAGTTGTTGGCGGGTGCCACACCTTTGAGGGCCTTGGTCTGCATGTCGATGACCCCGATATTCCAGCCATTCACCTTTCCCGAGATCCGCGCTCCCGCAACGATAGGAAGTTGCTCCCCGGTGCGCGCGATGCCGATACGGCGGGAGAAGAAGAGGTCCACCTCGCCACTGTTGCCCGCGGTGAAAAGCCCTGCATTCTCGAGGAAAAAAGGCCGCTTCTCCGGAAAAAAAAGGGAGAAGCGATCCAGGTTCACCTGCTGATCGTCCACCTCCACCTGGGCGAAATCGGTATTCACGGTGGCATCCAGGGTGAGCGAAGGCGTGATCGAATACTTGAGATCGCCCCCGATCTCCCCACCGCGGTCGAACTTCGACTGAGTACGATATTTGCGCTGAGTGTTGCCCAGCAGGTAGGGGGTGACCTTCAGGTTCCGCTGCGCGGGTGTTTTAACCCCGTTGAGAAGCCCGGCCTGCGACACCCTGAGGATGTTGTATTGCCTCGGTAGCGGGGCCCAGTAGGCGACCTCCTTCTTGCGGCGGATGTTCCTCTGCATATTGAATCCCCACGACTGTTCGCCTCCCTTCGCGTAGCGAAGGTTCTTGAAAGGGATCAGGAACTCGGCGCTCCAGCCATAGTCCCCCACGTGGGTACGCACCGTCCACACCGCGTCCCAGTTGAGATTGAACCCCCCCCCGGCCCCCGACTGCTGCCGGGCACTCTGGTCGCCCTCGCGGCCTTCCAGCGACACCTGGGCATCGTACTCGCCACCCGCGGGCGAGGTGCCGAACACGAAGCCGTTCTGTCCGTCTTTATAGGTATCGAGAATGAACCGGAAGCTGTCCACGTCGTCGAGGGGAGAGTCGCGGCGGGAGTCGGAGACCACGAGGCCCGAAGGGTCGGAGTCGTAGCAGATCACTCCGACGATGAGTGCCTCCGCGGTGTAAGCGATACGCACCTCCGTTCGCTCCGAAACCGCGGCGCCGTCGTTGGGGGTGGTCTGTCGAAACTCGCTGATGGGCTCGATCCCTTGCCAGCCAGGGTCGCCCGCAACTGTCCCATCTATTGCCGGAGCTTTGGCCAGGAAGGTTGCGCCCCGCGCTGGTCGGGGCGAGCCGGAAGGGCCTTCCCGAGAGGACTGGGCCGAAGCCACCGAGCCGACATCGAACACGAGAGCCAGGGTCAGACAACCCGCAGCCCCCACAAAACGCGCACACCTGGTCAATCGAAACATCTCCCTTTTCTGGAAAAGGCCCGCCTGCCCAAGCCCGTTGCCGAGGATACCCTTTGCCGCGTGGAGGCTCTTCCATCAAAAGAAAAACGCCAGGCCGCAGCGATTGCGCGGCCTGGCGGAGGAACGACCGCAGGTGTCTTCGGAGGCTACTTCTTGGGGGGGGTGGCCTGCTGGGACCAGATGTAGTGCGTTATCCGCTTGACCGCGGAGGGCGCGTCGGGAGCATCCGTGCCCGAGGTGAGAGCGAAGATCTCGCCCCACACCGGCATGTCGGGCGTGCCGTGGGTGCGGGTGGTCTGCCGGCCATCGATCGCGGTCGCGGTCTTTTCATAGGGGAAAACACCGCCATTCTTCTTGGCCAGCTGGCTCAGGTCGATCGGTTTTTTGACCAGACCCGGAGCCACCGGCCCATCACCCTTGAGCGACCTTCCGTGACAGGCGGCGCAGTAGCGGAAATAGATGACTTCCCCGGCCGCCGCCTCTCCAAGATCCGGACCGGTTGCGGTCTTCATCTTCTCGGTGGAGGGCGCCGGAGTTCCCTGCGGTGGCGCCTCCTGTGAACTCTGGGCAAACGCTCCCCCACACAGGGTGAGCATGGCAACGACAGCTAGGGTTTTCTTCATGGCGATCTCCTCAATTTTCCAAGCGACAACAACCGGCTTTCCGACGAATCTCGTGGGTACGGCTGTCAATGACTGCAAGTGTCCTTCATTTCTTCCCCTGAGCCGGGGCCTGCTTCACCTGTCGGGACCAGACATGATGGGTGATGCGACGGACCGCGGCTTCCGCGGTGGGGGCTTCCGTTCCGGTGGTCACCGCGAAGACCTCGCCCCAGACCGGCATGTCCGGCGTGCCATGAATGCGGGAGGTCTTGCTCCCGTCAATGATCGCGGCCACCTGATCGTAGGGGAACTTCCCGCCGTTCTTCGCGGCCAGCGTGGTGAGATCCGTAGCCACGTTCAACAGACCGGAAGCGACCGGGCCGTCTCCGAGCATAGTCCGGCCGTGGCAGGCCGCGCAGTATCTGAGATAGATGACCCCGCCCGCCTTCGCCTCGGCCGGATCCATCTTCGATGGCGAAACGGCACCCCTGAAAGGTGGAGTCGCAGCCGGCTTCTGGGCGAAGATCGGGGCCGTAAGAGCCAGGAACGAAAGGACGGCTAAGAGTTGCTTCATGACGAACCTCCCCGCTTGAGCCTGATTCAAGCCTCCACGACCGCGGCCAGGTTCAGCCTTCGTCGCAGCTCGGCCTGAATCTCGGCCGCTTTTTTGGTGCCATCGACCGCCACCACCAGTTCTTTGCGGCGGAAGAGATCGATGATCGGTTGTGTCTTTTCGCGATAGTCCTGAAGCCGTCCCTTCACCGCGTCCGGATTGTCGTCCGCCCGCGCCACCAGCTTGCCCTTGCAGACGTCGCAGACATCTTCCACCGCCGGCCGGTGGAAAATGAGGTTGTAGTCGAGACCGCAGTTGGAGCATAACCTCCGGCTCATGATCCGCTCGAGCACAACCGCGTCCGGGACCTCGATAAGCAGCACGGCGTCGACGTCGTAGCGTTCCAAAAAGAACACCGCCTGGTTTTCGTTCCGCGGGAAACCATCGAGGATGAACCCGTAGTTCCAGTCGTGCAGATCGAGGCGTTCAACCACGACCTCGTTGACCAGATCGTCCGGCACCAGAAGGCCGGAAGCCACGATCCTCTTCACCTTCGCTCCGAGTTTTGTGTGGTGCTGCACCTGCCAGCGGAAGATGTCGCCAACGCTGATGTGGACGAGGTCGAAATCCTTCTCGAGCATCTTCGCCTGAGTTCCCTTGCCGCATCCTTGCGGGCCCATCACTATGTACTTGCGCATGGCGACTCCTTAACCCAGGACCTTTTCCAGGCGCCGGCACACGGTGTCCAGAACCTGAATCCGGGCAAAACGCTTGTCGTTCCCCGCAACGATCACCCAGGGGGCGCCCCTCGTGCTGGTGCGAACCACCATCTCGTTGATGGCGCTCTCGTAGGCCTCCCACTGCTTCCGGTTCCGCCAGTCCTCATCGGTGATCTTGTATTGCTTGAACTCCGTCTTCTGGCGCTCCTTGAACCGGCGCAACTGCTCGTCCTTGCTGATATGCACCCAGAACTTGGTCACCATGGTGCCATGTTCCACCAGCTGGTCTTCGAACTCGTTGATCTCCTGGAACGCTCTCTTCCACTCGTCTTCGCGCGCGAAACCCTCGACCCGTTCGACCAGGACGCGGCCGTACCAGGAACGGTCGAAGATGGTGACCCGGCCAGCCCGCGGAATGTGCCGCCAGAACCGCCAGAGGTACTGGTGGGCCCGTTCCTCGTCGGTGGGTGCCGCGATCGGAACCACCCGATACAGCCGCGCGTCCATGGCGGAGGTCAGACGGCGAACCGTACCGCCTTTGCCGGCCGCATCCCATCCTTCAAAGACCAGGACGCTCGATACCCTCTTTTCCCAGGCCGCGCGGGACAGCCGGCTGAGCTTGCCTTGAAGCTTCGCGAGCTTCTGGTCGTACTCCTTGGACGAGATCGTCTGCTTGAGGCCCACCCGATCCAGCACCGAGACCACATCGGTTGCGGGCGCTAACTTCCGTGCTTGAACGACCTCGACCTTCTTCGCGGCCAGACGGGCGTGGATCGCGGCGAGAATGGTCTTCCCCACCGCAACTTCGCGATATCGATCGTCGGTGGCCTCGATCACGGTCCAGGGCGCAAAACCGGTGTCGGTTCGCTGCAGGGCTTCTTCGGAGAACTTGACGAATCGGTCGTAGAGCTTGAAGTGTTTCCAATCGGTGGGACCCACACGCCAACGGGTTTTGGGATCGCTCTCCAGTTTGCTCAGCCGCCTCTTCTGCGCGCGATTCGAGAGATGAAGCCAGAGCTTGACAATGAGGGCACCGTCCTGGGCCAGCTGCTGCTCGAAAAACTTGATCCTTGAGAGGTTGCGGTCGAACTCGGCGCCGCTGCTCTGTCGGTAGGTGCGCCGGATGATGGGGTCGGTGTACCAGGAGCCGAAGAAGATGCCCACCCTTCCGCGCGCGGGGAGGGAGAGCCAGAACCTCCAGTAGGCCGGCCGGTCCTTCTCCTCCGCGGAAAGAGGGCCAAAGACGTTGGTTTCCAGGCCACGGGGGTCGAACCACTCGTGAAGGCGGTTGACGGTTTCAGACTTGCCACCGCCATCGGCGCCCGAGACGATGAGGATGAGGGGAACCTTCGCGGCCTGGAGCTCTTGCTGCGCTTCGAGGAGCCCCGCCCGCAGAAGGGGGACCTCCTTCAGGTAGTCGGCCTTGGGGATCTGGTGACCCAGTTCAGCAGCTTCGAACATCTTTTCGCCTCCTCAGATGGCTCGGATTGGCTTTTCGCCACCTCCATTCTGTTCCCAATCAAGGGCTTTTGGGCGTGAGCCGCCAGCCTCATTGGAAATGAGCCACTTGAACCATGCCCAGGAATGCCGCGGGAGCGCTCATCAAGTTGGCGGTCGCGCTTCTGAAGGTCCTGGCGTAGTACCATTGCATGGGCACAGTGAAACGCGCCGACCCAGTCATTCCGCTCCCAGATTTAGCCTGGGCGGGGATCGACCAGTCCGTTGAGGCCTCGGCCACTAAAGGAGAGATTCCCGAAGGAGCTTCTCGAAGAGATCGCCGCGCAGCGGGAGCATCTCTTCAAGGAGCATGGGCTGTTCCCTGACAGCTCTGAGGGCCTCCGGGAGTTACGCGATTCCATGTCTGGTTCCTGACCCTTGCGGCTGGTGCTCGACACTTCGATAGCCGTCAAGGTATTCCTTCCCGAAGAGTGGTCGCTCGAGGCAAATGTTCTGCTGGAGGGGTTCCGGACCGGAAAGCACGAACTCATCGCTCCTGAGATCCTCCGAACGGAATTCGGCAATGTCATGAGGCGTGAGATGGGACGGGACAGGCTCAGCGAGGCCCAAGCCCGCGGTACTTGGCAACGATCCCTTCAGATCCCCATTCCCACGGTCCCCGAAAAGGACCTCGACCGAACCGCTGTCGAACTCGCCTTGAAGCACCGAGGGGGCGCTCTGGACGGCCTCTTCGTAGCGCTCGCCCTTCGCGAAGGGATCTCCTTTGTCACCTCAGACCGGCCGATGATCAACGCGTACGGTAGCCTCGGCTGTCTCCTGCACATCAAGGACTTGGCCCCTTGACAAGGCCCAGCGACCTTTCTGGCCTCGCAGGCCCTAAAGCGCCTTCAGGACCTTGGCGGCCAGGTCGGTTTCGAAGGCCAGGAGTTTCGCGTGTCGGGGCGCGGCGTCGCCTTGCTCGGCTTTGATCGCGGCTCGCGCCTTCGCCGCATCGTCCGCGTTCGCCACCCGGTAGAACGTGGCGAACACCTCGCCCACGTCCTTGCCACTCGCCTTCATGGCGCGGGCCACAAACGCAACGCCTCCGGTGTTGACGATGTGGTTGACGGCCACGGTGCCGACAATCTCCCGCTTCAACGGATGGGCCGCGAAGTGACTCGCGTGATCGCGCTGCAAACGTTCCGGGAAATAGGAGGCGAGAAGCGAAGCGCCCTCGGCCGAGTCCGGGAACGTCGTCGGCAGAATCGCCTCGAATAAGTAGCGCTTCGTTTCGCCCAGGAGAACCGACAGCAGAGGCCGCGGAAGACCACGTTCGGCCCCGTCCTTGCGGAGGACGTCGCGGGCCGGGATCGAGTCGTCCACCGGGTTCAGGAACTGGGCGGCCACCAGGGCATCGATGCAGTCGAGGTGCTCTTCCAGAGCCGCCTTCGAACGCATCGCGTCCAGGGTAATCGCGAGGGTCTGATGGTCGTTGTCGGCGAGGCAGAGGTCCGCAACCTCCTCGGTCATCTCCGCGAGCAAATGGTTCCGCGCTTCGGTGTCCTTGAGGGCCAAGGCCTTGAGCAGAATACTCATCAGGATCTTGATGTTGACCTCATGGTCGGACATGTCGACGCCGCCGGAATTGTCGATGGCGTCCGTGTTGAGGAGGACTCCCTGCCGGGCGAGCTCGAGACGCGCTTTCTGAGTGAGGCCCAGGTTGCCGCCTTCCGAGACCACCTTCGCGCGAATCTCGGCCGCGTCCACCCGAACACGGTCGTTGGCGCGATCACCCACGTCCTGATGCTCTTCGGTGGAGGCCTTCACGTACGTCCCGATGCCGCCGTTGTACAGGAGATCCACGGGGGCCCGCAGAATGGCGCGGATCAATTCCTCGCCGGACATCGCGGTGAGCCCATCCGCCACCCCAAGGGCCGCGCGCATTTCATCGGTGATCGAAATCGACTTGGCCCCGCGATCGAAGATCCCGCCTCCCTTGCTGATCAACGCGGCGTTGTAGTCGCGCCACGAGGATCGCGGCAGTCGGAACATTCGATCGCGCTCAGCGTAGGAGGAGGCGGCGTCCGGCGAGGGGTCCACAAAGATGTGAGCGTGGTTGAAGGCGGCCACCAGCCGGGTGACCCTGCTCATCAGCAGGCCGTTGCCAAAAACATCGCCGGCCATGTCGCCGATGCCCGCAACCGTGAACGCTTCCTTCTGGCAATCGACCCCGAGGTTGGCGAAGTGGTGCTTCACACACTCCCACGCCCCGCGGGCCGTAATCCCCACCTTCTTGTGGTCGTAACCCACGGAACCGCCAGAGGCGAAAGCGTCGCCCAGCCAGAACCCGTACTGGTTCGAGACGCCATTGGCGGTATCGGAAAGATGGGCCGTGCCCTTGTCCGCCGCGACCACGAGATAAGGATCGTCGCCGTCATAGCGAACCACGTCGGGCGGATGAAGCACCGCGCCATCCACGATGTTGTCCGTGATGTCGAGCAGACCCGAGACATACTCGCGATAGCGGTCGATGAGATAGCCGTCGAGGGTCGGCCTCGTGGGCAGAGTTCCCTTCAAGACGAAGCCACCCTTCGATCCCACGGGCACAATGATCGAGTTCTTGACCATCTGGGTCTTCATGAGGCCCAGCACTTCGCGACGGAAGTCGTCGTGACGATCGCTCCAGCGAATGCCGCCGCGCGCCACCTTGCCTCCGCGCAGGTGCACGCCGTGGACCGCCTTCGAGTGGACCGCGATCTCGAACATCGGCTTCGGCGAGGGCACAAGCGGGATGTTCTTCGACTCGAACTTGATCGAGATCACCACCCGCTCGGGCCGCTGGAACGTATTAGTGCGCAGAGCGGCGGTCACAAGCCCCGAAAAGCCGCGCAGGATCTCGTCATCCTGAAGGCTCGATATCGCTTCGAGGGCGTTTTGGAAGTCCTGGCTGCGCGCGGCCAGAACCGTCTGACGCTCGGCGCTGTTCGCCTCGCCAAAACTCGGATCGAACTTGGCCCCGAACCAGCGGGAGATCGCACTGGTCGCGACCAGGTTTCGAAGCAAGGCCTGATTCACCGTCTCCACGTTGTAGTGGGTCCGGAGTTGGAGCAGATGATTGCGGAGGGCGCGCATGACCTCAGTTTCACGCGCGGTTAAACCACCGGCCAGCACCAGGCCGTTGAGGGCATCATCGGTGGATCGGCCATCCTCGATGCGACGGAGCGTGTCCACCACCCGAGGCATGTCGGAGGCGAGGGCTCCGATCACGCGACTGGAGGCCTGGGTTTCGAACTGATAGATGTGTCCCTTGCGGCCGCCCGGCAGCGACACCGGCATCGAAACCTCTTCGGTCACGTTGAGGCCAAGGTTGGTGAGAGTGCGGAAGATCTCGGAAAGCACGAGCGGACGGCGAGAGAAGATCTTCAAGGTGGCCTCTTCCGCCGACCGGGGCAGAGCGCGGGCGCCGAGGCCGTCGGCCATCTGCTCCAGGCAGACGATGTCGTGCGGCACCTGCTCGGGCGGGGTCATTTCACGGTACACGCCGCTCCGCGACTCGGTGCGGACGTAGCGATTGAAGAGCTTGCGGCCGTTCTCCTCGCCGAAGTGGCGAACCATCTCCAGGGAGACGCGGTCGGACCAGGTGTTGGCCTCCTGCGCCGCCATATCGCGGGCCAGGTCGACATTCACGGGCTCGCTCAAACGGTCGCCGTCGAAGTAGAAGACGATCATCGACGAGTTGCCGAGATCCGACGACGACACGAAGGTGATCGGGCCGAACTGATCCTGGTAACGGTGGGTGAGATCGCGCTCCATCTGACCCGAGTAGCGCAGGCGGGAGAACACCAGATAGAGAGCCTGATATCCCGCGCCCTGGCGCAGGTGCACAAAGATGTCGTCATCGCCGGTCGCGAAGACGATGGTGTCGACGATGTGCTTGAGCGAGGCCCGGTCGGTGTACAAGAGCTCGCGCTTCGGCATCCGGTTGAAGATGGTGCGGGTTTCCCGATAGGCGTGGGAGTTCTTGATGCCGCCGCAGTTTGCGAGCAGAAAGTCCTGCTTTTCCCGCAGCAGAGGGATGTCCGCGGGCCGCTCGATGAGAGCGGTCATCGAGAAGCGGCCGATGAGCAGGGTGATGGCCTTGAGCGACCCGTCGCTCGCCCACTCGCGGATCACTATGTCGTCGACGGGGTCGGCCGAATGGATGGAGGTCGCGTGGTTCCCGTAGTCGATCACGATGATCCGGTCGTCGTCCGGGGCCGGAAGCAGTCGCAATTCGATCTCTTCCAGCATGTCGGGGAAGACGACCGCGAGGAGGGGAGGGTCGCTCAGCACGCCGAGGGAGACTTCGCCCTTGCGATCGAGTTCGCCCGAGGGGGTCACCGCGTAACGAGCCACACCCTGCAGGATGTAGTTCTCGTCCATGAGCCATTCCACGAAGGCTTTCGCGGAAAGTCGCCGGTCAGAGTCGCCCTTACGGTCGGCAAGGCGGCCCGCCACCTCGGAGACCGTGCGCTGCATGTTCGCGAAATCGCCCACGGAGATGAAGATGGCCTTCAAGACCGCCTGAACCTCGTGCTCGATCTCGCGCAGCCGGTCCTTGTCCTCGATGCGCTCGACCCGGAAGTGGCACAGGAGTTCCCTGGTGCCCTCTTCGGAGGCCGAGCCAACCGTGGTGACTTTCCCCCACTGTCGCTTCACCGAAAGAATGGGGTGAATCGAGGAGACCACCCGAAGACCGGCTTTCCGGAAGTAGTTCTTGAGGCCCTCGAAGATGAAGGGCGCGTCGAGGGTGTGGGTTTCCACCACACTCACTTCGGAGGACACCGTCTTCCCGCCGATCACGCGCGTTTCCGAAGCGCCGGTGTTCCGGGCGCGGGCATGAAGGCCGGGGACGCTCGACCCCGTCTGGTGGGCCTCGGGCACTTCGTGAACGAAAAAGTTGAAGTGCTGGGTGAGCCGCTCGGCCGTGCGCTTCGCATTGCCCTCGAGTGCTACCGAATCGGTCATCTCCGCGTATACCGCCCGCGCGAAGCTCATGAGCAACGGCCCCTCTTCCGGCTTCGCCTGGGCCTTCAGAATCTCTTCAACTTCGGCCAGGCGAAAAGCCCGGGCGCTTGGATCTTGGGTGATCATGGACAAACCTCAGGGGGAGGGGCGTGAAGCCTTGAGCATGGGAGTCATCGAACGCCTTGATGGGCCGTCTGGCCAGGGCAGGATGCTACACCGGCCGGAACGGGGAAGGACAGAGATGCGAATGCCTCATTCTCAGGGGATGAATGCCTCCGGCTGAGCCTTACCCCGGTGGCACATGGCGCACTGGATGGCGTTTTCCTTGACCGTGGCCTTGAAGTAGTCGGCCTTCTTCGCCTTCATGTCGAAAACCAGCCGGATCATGCGGCGGGCGTCCGATTTCTGTTTCCGGTCGTCCTTCTCGTATTGCTCGCCGACGTGGCAGAACGTGCACTTCACACCGAGCTGAGCCGCGAAGCCCTCCATCATCCGCTTGAGGTCGTCTTTGGAGATGTTCTTGTCCAGAACCTGGAGGTTTTTGGGTTCGGAAGCCGCCTGCAAGGGGGCGGCGAGAGTGGTGAGCACGGCCACGGAGAGAAGGGAAGAAGCCAGTTTGAGTCGCATGTACTTGGGTCCTTGGAAGAACGAGGGGGGACATCCTCTGAATTGGTGAACAATGAAGAATAAATGCCGAATGCCGAATGCCGAATGCCGAATGATGCGGGGGAACGACGATTGGGTGGCAGCGTACAAGGAGCCGGAAGACCTCGGCAACCGTTGGACCCCATAGAATGCCCCAGTCCGACCATCTCATGACCCTGGAGACGCCTGCCCTGCCCCGGTTCTTCGCCGCCGCCGAACCGCATCGACTCGCGGTGCTGAAAGCTCTGTGGCCGGCGATCGCCGGCGACGCAGTCGCAAACCACAGCGAGGTGGTGGGCATTCAAGACGACGTGATGCGGGTGCGCGCCGATTCAACATCCTGGCTGAAGACAATCCGCGACCTGAAGGGAACCCTGGTCATGCGACTACAGCGTGCGGCGGGGCCTCTGGCCCCAAGGGCGCTTGCCTTTGTGGAAGGCCCGGTCCAGCCCCGCGCAGCGCGCCCAAAGCCTCGCCCGACTCCAGCGCCCGCTTCCCTTAAGGCCTTGCCCGAATCAGTCCTTGCAGCCGTCGAGGAAGTCCCGACACCCGAAGGCCGCATCGCGTTCCTGCGCGCCGCCGCGGCTTTCTACGGGCGGTTCGCTCACTCGTCGAAGGGCGATGCCCTGAGGGAACTCCGTTGACCGACCGTCGAAGGGCGATGCCCTGAGGGCACTCCGCGCTCAGCCAATCTTGAAAGTCGTGAGGAGGCGTTCGAGGTTCTCGGCCTGCTGGCGCAACTCCTCGGCGGTTGCAGACAGCTCTTCGGACGCCGACGCGTTCTGCTGCGTCACCTGGTCGACCTGACCCATCGCCCGGTTCATCTGCCCGACACCCGCGGCCTGCTCCGCCGACGCCGCCGCCAACTCCTGAACCACTTCCGCGGTCCGACGGATCGAGGGCGCCAGTTGCTCGAGCTTCTTCCCCGACAAACCCGCGATCTCGAGACTTCCTTTGGTCAGTTCGGAAATCTGCTTCGCCGCGGTCTGCGACCGTTCGGCCAGACGGCGAATCTCCGCCGCCACCACCGCGAAGCCTCGCCCCTGCTCTCCCGCTCGCGCCGCTTCGATCGCCGCATTCAAGGCCAGCAGATTGGTCTGATAGGCGATGTCCTGGATGATGCCGATCCGTTCCGAAATCGTCTTCATCGCCTGCACGGTTTTGAAAACCGAACCCGCCGCTTCCTCCGCGTCCTGGGCCCCCTTCATCGCCATCTGCTCGAGA
>Ga0163144_10003398_pt1 | contig 36252 bp, 22 predicted proteins | sample OliLak19BULKMAT1_FD_123175 | JGI IMG/M metagenome (GOLD analysis project Ga0163144, IMG submission 123175) | Freshwater microbial mat bacterial communities from Lake Vanda, McMurdo Dry Valleys, Antarctica - Oligotrophic Lake LV.19.BULKMAT1 | ecosystem: Environmental > Aquatic > Freshwater >...
CGAAATTTCGGCGCTTGGTTTTTGCATCTCGTAGACAAGCGGGCACACGCAAGAAACTGCTTTGAAGTAGGTATTTCCCGAGGAAAACCGGAAGTCGCGTCCAAAAAAGTGCGAAACTTGAACCAAGGCAGTTGATGAAATAACATCCAGCGAGATTCCGCACGAGCAACCGAATAATGAACCTGTCCCCTTTTTTCCAGCGGCGGAGATAACGCAGACAACTTCGATTTCGTGGAGCTTCGTTCGATGCGCAACTCGCTCGCCTGCGTCGCGGCACTGCTGTTGATTCGCGCGTCGCTCGCGCAGGCCGCTGAAAATGTCCCCCACTTTCTGGCCGTGCGCGCGCCTGCCTCGCCGGGCGTGCAGCCGCCCGAACGCTGGTCGGCCACGGAGAACGTCCGCTGGAAAACCGACATCGCCGGGCTGGGCTGGTCCTCGCCCATCGTGTGGGGCGATCGCGTGTTCCTCACCACGTGCGTGAACAAGGGCGCGACGGCCGAGCCGCGCAAGGGCCTGTATCTCGAGGACGTCGACGCCCGCAAGTATCCCCCGCCCAGGGAGACGCACCAATGGAAAGTGCTGTGCCTGGATTTGGGCACGGGCAACGTGCTGTGGGAACGGTTGGCCCACGAAGGCGTGCCGCCCAAGCCGCACCACATCAAGAACACGCTGGCCTCGGAAACGCCCACCACCGATGGCGAGCGGGTCTACGCCTACTTCGGCAACGTGGGCCTGTTCTGCTACGACATGTCCGGCAAGCCGCTCTGGTCGCAAACGATCGGCGCGAAAGACACGCAATACGGCTGGGGCACGTCACAATCGCCGGTCGTCGATGGCGATCGCGTCTACCTGGTGAACGACAACGAAGAGCAATCCTACCTTTCGGCTTTCGACAAGAAGACGGGCGACGTCGCCTGGAGCGTCCCGCGCGAGGAAAAAACCAACTACGCCACGCCGTTTGTCTGGAAGAACGCGCTGCGGACCGAGATTGTGACCTCGGGCATCGGCTATGTCCGCTCGTACGATCTGGCCGGCAAGCCGCTGTGGCAACTCAAGGGCTCGTCGATCCTGGCGATTCCCACGCCGTTTGAGCGGTTCGGCAATCTGTACGTCACGTCGGGCCACGTCGCCTGGGGCGGCAACCCGTTGTACGCGATCAAGCCGGGGGCCGCGGGCGATATCACGCTGGCCGAAGGTCAGACGAGCAACGACCAAATTGTATGGTCGCAGAAAAAGGCCGGACCCTACCATCCCACGCCCATCATCCACGACGAAACGCTGTACATCTTGTACGACCGCGGATTCATGGCCGCCTACAACGCCAAGACCGGCCAAGAAGTGTACGGCCGCCAGCGGATCCCCAACGGCAAAGCCTTCACCAGCTCGCCGCTGGTCTATGGCGACAAGCTCTTTTGCCTCAATGAGGACGGCGTGACGTTTGTCATCAAGACGGGCCCGCAGTTCGAGATTCTCTACACCAACGCGCTGGCCGAGGACGACATGGGCATGGCCACGCCGGCCATCGTCGGCGACAAGCTGCTGGTGCGCACGGCCGCGCGGATCTACTGCATCCAGCAAGGCGCGCAGTTAAAGGCGGCGGCCGGCGGGCGATAGCAGAAGCCGACGACGTTTAGCCGCGAGCCAACGGCGAGTGCTGCGCAAGCCCCTTCGTCGGCCCGAATTGACGCGATCGCGCGCATCTTGAAAACAGCCGGCTTACGCCGGCCGCTCGCCTGATTGTGCTCCCCCTTTCCTTGTGCCGACCGATCTTGCCCGGTTTTGGCCAAAGCGTTAGCATGCGTCGCCTCGACTCGACTGATCCCTAGCGCCCCCCCGGTGCGCACCACCCGATTGCGCTTGCACCCACAGCCAGGCACGGAAGGATTCCGAAACATGGCGACTCGCCTTGCCGACATCGCGGAGCTTGTCGGCGGCGCCTTGCTGGGCGACGGACAGTTGTTAATCAATGGTGCGGCCGCCCTGGCCGACGCCGGTGCTGGCGACATCACGCTGCTCGATACGCGCGAACGGGCGGAGAAGCTAGCATCGCCCCTGGCCGCGGCGGCCATTGTGCCGCGCGGCGCTGCACCGCGCGGTATCGCGGCCATCCAGGTCGACGACGTTCACGCCGCGTTTGCGACGATTGTCGCGCATTTTCGCTCGTTGCGTCCGCGCAAGCGGATCGGCGCCAGCGGCAAGGCCACGATCAGCGTTACGGCGCGCTTGGGCGAAGACGTCGACGTCTATCCGGGCGCCACGATCGGCGACGATTGCGAGATCGGCGCCGGGTCGACGATCCACGCCGGCGTCCACGTCATGGCCGGCTGCAAGCTGGGCGACCACGTCACGGTCTTTCCCAACGCCGTGCTGTACGAAAACACAATCGTCGGTCCACGTTCGATCGTTCATGCCTGCGCCGTACTGGGCGCGAATGGCTTTGGCTACAAGCTGGTCGACGGCCGCTATCAGTTGGCGGGACAACTGGGCTGGGTCGAATTGGGCGCGGATGTCGAGATCGGGGCAGGCGCTACGGTCGATCGCGGCACCTATGGGCCCACGGTCATCGGCGAAGGAACCAAGGTCGACAACCAGGTGATGATCGCACACAACTGCCGCATCGGCAAGCACAACATGCTCTGTTCGCAGGTGGGCATCGCCGGCAGCACGACCACCGGCGACTACGTGGTCATGGCCGGACAGGTTGGCGTCCGCGATCACGTACACATCGGCTCGCGGGCCGTGCTGGGCGCGATGGCGGGCGTGATCAACGACGTGCCCGAGGGCGTCACCATGATCGGCATCCCGGCCACGCCCGAGCGCGATCAAAAGGTCAAACTGGCCGCGCTGGCCAAACTGCCTGAAATGCGGCGGCAGCTCAAAGCGCTGCAAGCGGCCGTGGATCAATTGCAGCGCGAGCATGGTAAGCAAGATCCACAAAAGGATGACAAACAAGCGGCGTGATGCGTGACGGTGGCACGGTCGGGAGACCGGCCACAACAAGCGCGGCTCGCGGCTAAATGAATTCTGATTTAAAGACTCCATGTAAATGACCCTTCGCTTCGATTTACCCGAACGAGCTCATTCGCCCGCGGCGATTGCCGCGCCCGCGCAAGCCGCTAGCGGCAGCGCTGGGCGAGTTGGCATCCTCGCCGGCTGGGGCCGCTATCCGTTGGTCGTCGCCGAAGGCATGCGCCGCCAGGGTTTCAAAGTCTACTGCCTGGGCGTCAAGGACCATGCCGACCCGGCGCTGGCCCATCTGTGCGACGACTTCGAGTGGGTCGGGCTGGCCCGGCTGGGCCGCGCGATCCGCTACTTTCGCCGCCACGGCGTGGACAACATCACGATGGTCGGCAAGATCCACAAGTTCCTGCTCTTTCAGCGCTGGGCCTGGGTCAAGCACTTGCCCGACCTGCGGACCCTGCGCCGCTTTTATCCGCATTTCGTTGCCTCGCGGAAGGACCGCAAGGACGACACACTTTTGTTGGCAATCGTCGACGAATTCGCCAGCGCCGGCATCACGTTCTCGCCGGCCACCAACTTTGTTCCGGAGTTGCTTGTGAAATTCGGAAATCTCACGCGCCGCGACCCCTCGGCCGCGCAGCGCAAAGACATCGAGTTTGGCTGGACGATGGCCAAGGAAATTGGCCGGCTCGATATCGGACAGAGCGTGGCGATCAAGGGCCGCGCAACCCTGGCCGTCGAAGCCCTGGAAGGCACCGACGAGTGCATTCGCCGCGCCGGGCAGTTGTGCCGCGCCGGCGGCTTCACCGTCGTCAAGGTCGCCAAGCCGCAACAAGACATGCGGTTCGACGTGCCGACGATCGGCATGGGCACGCTGGAAACGATGGTCGCGGCCGGCGCCAATTGCTTGGCCATCGAGGCGGGCCGGACGATTGTCATCGACCAGGAGCAGGTGGTTCGTTTCGCGGATCGGCATCGGCTGTCGATTGTCGCGGTTTCGGCCGCCGGAGTATTGCCCGAGTCGGTGGAAGAAGCGGCCTGATGTGGACGCGAACCATGCATTTTGTGCGGATTTTGAGGCAAACAAGCGTGCCTGCCGCGACGTAGGACTTGCAGACCCACTAGCTTTACTACTCGGACGTCATTCCCGCGCAGGCGGGAATCCAGGGACTCGGGGAGGGTGGTTGCGATAGTGACCTGTGTTCGGCGGTTGTAAGTCTTGAGGTGCATGGCCGTCTTGTGGTGGACTGGATTCCCGCCTACGCGGGAATGACGGCGTGTTGGTAGGTTGAGTTAGGGGCTCTCAGATCGCTTGAATTTACGAAAAAGGGGATAAGTCGAATAATCGTGCCGCTTAGCGAAGCTGCCGAGATCATGCGATTATTGGACTCATCCCCTTTTTGCTCAGACCACTCCCGGAGACGGTGTGCGATTCAAGGGAAAGGTAGAAGAAGAAGAAGGGACAGGCCATACGACCCTCCCGCGGTCGAGCGTCTGTCCTCCCGCTAGTAACCCATCCCCTTCTCTCTTCGCAGAATCCCGCCTCGACACTCTTTGACCGTCCGCCGCTCCGGGAATTTTTTCTCTTCGACCGCCGGGTGCCACTGGCTCTGCCAGTGCTCTTTCCGCCAAAGCTGTTGTGCCCAGTCGGCCGACGGTTGTACTCGTAGGCGAGCCGGATGCGTAAGCTTCCGGGTTGTCTGCGCCGCAAGTGGGCGCAAATGTGCGCGAGTTGCTTGACTCTTCAGTCGCGTAGGTCACGCACTCCGTGCGTGACACCGAAAGCACGTTCGACGTGATTTTTGCCGACAGGTGGAATGGGACGCGGGCGCCGCTTCTTGTCACGCACGGGAGTGCGATGACCTACAAGGCTACGGCGCAAGTTGCTTGACTCTTCCGCCGTGCGCCGCGAGATTGGGGCGATCTCCATTCGACCTTCTCGGGAGGCACGCATGCCATCGATCCTCGTCCATCGCGCACTCGACGCCTTTGCGGCTTCGCGGAAGATCATCAATGGCATGTTCGAGGGCATCCCCGCGGACCAATTCTGCCTGCAGCCGTTGCCGGGCATGAACCACGCGCTGTGGACGATGGGCCATCTAGCGACCGTCGATCAGTATTTCTTAAAGCGCCTGGCCGGGCGGCCGGAGACCCGCTTCGACGAGTTCCGGCAGTTGTTCTTCATGAAAAGTAAGCCGCTGCCCAACCTGAGCGACTACCCGCCGCTGGCCGACGTGCGCGCGTATTTCGACGCGGCACGGATGGAACTGCTCGAGTGGCTACGCTCGCTCGACGACGAGCAATTGGGCAAACCGTTGCCCGAGCCGTTCGATAAGTTTCAGCCGAATCTAACGATGCTCTTCGGGCACCTCACCTGGCACGAGGGCTTTCATGCAGGGCAGCTCTCGGTGATCCGCAAAAGCTTGGGCGTGACGCCGATGTTTGGGTAGGGACTGATTGTAGGTCACGCACTCCCGTGCGTGACACTGGAAGCGCGTCAGACTTGGATTTCGGGCCGACGGGTGGAATGGGGCGCGGGCGCCGCTTCTTGTCACGCACGGGAGTGCGTGACCTACAAGGCTCGACGAGTAATTGGCCAAAACCTGCAATGGCGGAGCCAGTGGCGCACGACGCTTCCCTAATCATTGGTCGGTTCGAATGACGACATTCATAATGTGGCTGCGAGTTGAACTGCTTCGCTTGCGAAGTTTCGATTGGGGTCCCGGATCGCGGGGAATGCATTGGCTAAAAGATGGCGTCGCAAAGTTTAGTTCGTACTATATCGCGAGTCGCTTGGCGGCGAAGATCGGTATTGCTGAGGAGGAGATTCTCGCGCTCATCGACTCTCCTTCCGTACTAAACGAACTTGAGGAGAAGGGGTTCACAATAAGCTGGAACGAGGAACGCATTTCCCTGACTTGGTTGGAAGCAGGGATCAGCGAACATAAAACCGACATCAACCACAACTACTACGAAGACGACGGCAAGTTTTACTTGGAGCTTCGGATTACGGAGAGAATAATCTATCTAGATGGGTCGGAACGAATTGTCATGGACACGGGAAATCCGAAACGTATCTGCATCACAAAAGAGGCCTTCGCAGCGGCTGTAGATCGGACACGTCGTGGCGAGTGAGGCATGATCATCTGGACGGGCCGATTGCCACTGGCTCCGCCACTGCTCTTGCTGCCAAATCCTTGCCGCCGGTTGCTTGATTCCAACTTTCCAACGTCGGAGGTTGTCGAGCACGGGCAGCAATCGACCGCAATCGAAAGCTCGTCAAGCAGGACTATCAAACCGACGCTGTACGAAGTGGTCGAGTGCAAGCTGCTACCTGATCGATGCGCCCAGGCAACAATTAGTGGATCTTCCCTTCGTCCGTGGCCTGCAGGTTGGAACACTCGACCAGGATTGTAGGTCACGCACTCCCGTGCGTGACAATACGCTGAGGATTGGTGTGTGCCGTGAATTGCTGTAAGTGCTCGCGATTGTGCCAAGTCTTGTCACGCACGGAGTGCGGTGACCTACGTCGTTAGGTCGCACGCCTCGATTCATAAGTCGTGCTATTTTGAAACACTGCCAAGGGGCCTCCAGTGACCGTTTCAAAAGTGCCTGACTTTTGAAACATTCGTTTTGAATGCACTGCCAAGCACAGCCGGAACGAAATACGACAAAGAACCGACGAGTATTGGCGGTTGTATCCCAGCGACGCCTGATCGTCAGCGCATTGTTGCCTCTTAAACCATGTTGGCCTGTAAACCATCAGGATCACGAAAGTGCGAAAGGTCGAAAGACCGAAACGTTTCGCCTTTTCGTCCTTTCGGGTTATCGCGATTTCCACGTACATTGCGAACCAACCAAATCCATCGATGTTGATGCTGGTATTCAACCTTCGCTGACAACGACCGCATGTCGCGACGACACACGTTATCGCATGCATTTTACCGCACGAGGTGTGCCGCGATCAAAGCCTGTTTTTGGCCACTTGCCGCGCGACCAAAAAGAGCGGTTGACAGCTCAGTAGGTCAGGGCTCGCCCGGGCTCGCCCTGACTAGCGGCGCGAAACCGCGGCCCCGTCAGTTGCGTAGGTCACGCACTCCGTGCGTGACACCGGAAGCGTGTTAAAGGTGGATTTCGGCCGACGGGTGGAATGGGACGCGGGCGCCGCTTGTTGTCACGCACGGGAGCGCGTGACCCACAAGGCTCTGACTCGATGGATGCGCCGCTTCCGGCAAGCCCCAACGGGGCGCTCCAGCACCAGCCCAGGGCAACGCCCTGGGGACGTTGTCCCCACAGATATGAAAGCCCTGAAAGGGCGGACAAGGCCATGGCGCAATCCGCGCCGATGGTTGCAACTTCGAACCGATGTGGTGCGACGAATGACGTCGACCCATACTCGTTTCGACTGGAACGCCCTTCCAGGGTTGAATCGAAATTTGCCATCGCGGTTCCCCAGGGCGTTGCCCTGGGCTGGCGCTGGACTGCCCCCGTGGGGCGAAGGGTCCTGCCAAGTGGCACGATCTGGTTTCCTTCCCGGTAAACCTACTTGTCAACCGCTCTTTTTGGTCACGCGGCGGAGTGGAGTGGAAGATCGATTCCGCTGCGATGAGAACGGGGGGCCGACGTCTCACGACGTAGCTGAAGTCGTAAGACTTCAGGCACGACCGAAGTCTCACGACTTCGGCTACGGTGACCAAAAACGGCCTTTGAAGTCAGGCCAACGCCTGTGGTAAAATGCAGCTAACGCCAGCGCGCGAAATGAGACTGCGGTTATTAAAGTGCGTCGCGTCTTCCCGTTTTTCCTGGCCCTCGTCCCGCTCTTGGTGGAAGACCCGCGGGATGATTGTGGGTAGGCGCAAGATCGCGTGTACTCGCCGTAGCCGCACCTCGCTTGCCCAATCTCTGAAGAGCGTGCGCGTGTCCGCCGATGCGGACGCGTGCATGTCGTGAGTCGCGACGTAGGGCGTGCCCCCAAGGATCGTGCGGACCTTGTCGCTAGCGCCACTGGCCGTGCCAGGCACAGAGCGGTTCGGCAAGGCGACACCTGCATCGGTGGTGCTCAGCGGCCGTGGAAGCGGCCAGTGAGAGAATCGTTGTGGCCGGTCTCCCGACCGTGCCGCGATAACAATTGTTGTGGCCGGTCTCCTGACCGTGCCACAATGATCTGCGCGCTCCAAGGAATTTTGATACTCCTTCGCCGTTGGGATTGTGATCAAAACATCACGTCCCGACGGCGAACCCGGCCGCGCTTTTTAAAAGCGCGCGGCCAAGCCGGCGCGGTTCCGCGCGCTCCTCGAAACAAAGAACTCGCGAAACTTTTCCCTTTTACGTCGAGTGCCCGATCGGGCTGCAACAGGGCAAGCCATTGCGTAATCATCGCTTGCGCTGCCGAAAAGCATTGCGTCGCTCGCCCTAACTTCGGCCATTACTGTCGTAGACACGTTCGCAACGATTTTTTTTCGCGCACACACGTCGAAAAAATGCGCGAGTCCGCGAAAACTGAAGCGAAGTCATTGTCGTCATTGCACTTGCCACGTGCGCAACAGCGCGCGCCGATGCGCAAAAGTGCGCGCTTTTGCGCGCCATGCAGCTACGAGTACGACGTCGGAGTTCGGCCGAGGCACTTGCCTTATTCCGCGACAATCGTCGTGGCGCCCTCCGCGACAATCGCCGCAATTGCCGCGGCGCTCGTCAGCCGGACTTGCAGGCGGGCCTCGCCGGCGGACTTGCCCGCGATGCGGATCTGGTACTTGAGCGTTTCACCAGCGCGAATTTCGGCCACCTCTGCGAAACGCACGATTTGGCCTTCGATCGTGCTTTGCGCGGGGCCGCTCGTGCCGACGGCCTGGGGGGTCGCTTGGGGCGAAACGCTGACGACGAGCACCAGTTGCTTATCGGGTGTCTGCGAGCTGTTCGACACGCGGATATCGAACAAGGTGTCTTTGCCGATGGCAATTGATTGGGTCAGATCGGCAACTCGTACACTCAAGCCGGGCGGCAGCGGCTGATCTTTGCGCGGCCCTGCTTGCGGTGCTGGTGCGTCGGGCGGTCGCGCCGCACTCTGCCGGGGCGCGGAATTGGGGGATGACGCGTCCGCACCCTTGTCTGACGCTGGGCCTTTCTCGGGCGCGATGCCGGCTTCCGCCGCGGCGACGATTTCCAGGCACGCTTCACTGGTGTCCCGTGCGCCTTCAGCGGTCGTGACAATGGCCTGGTTGCAGGCCCTGGCCGACGGCTTGAGGCCCATACATTGCACGCGGAGGGGTTGGGTAAACGACTTGCCCGGTGGAAGTGAGGCAATGGTCCACACTAAATCATCGCCTTCGACGGCATGTCCGCCGGTTGCGCTCTTTGGTTCCAGCGCTCCGTCGAAGTGATCGACGACCTTGAGTTGCGTCAGCGGGACGTCACCCGAGTTTGTGACTTCAATCGTAAACTCGGCCACTTGCCCAACGCTCATCTTCGGCGGGCCGACCTTCTTAATCGTGACGGCGGGCTTACCTGTCGCTGCCGGTCCGCCAGTTCCAGCCCCCCCTGCACCCGTGCCAGCCGCAGGCGTCGCGGTCACGCAACCCCGCGCGCTGGTCTTGGTCCCACCGGGTCCATGGATTTCTACGACGTTGCACAATTCTCCCGGCTTCGTTACCCGCAATTTGACATTGATCCGCCGAGACTGGCCTGGATTCAAGGGAACGATGGACTGCTCGATCGGGCTGGTATGCTCCGCGTGCGCCAATCCCGCGTCAAATCGATCGACGACAATGAGATCCGTGACCGGATTCGTGCCGTTGTTTTTGATGGTCGCCGTGAACGTCACCTGGTCGCCCACATTCGCCTTGGTTGGACCTTGCATCGTAAGCTGCAACCCCGGCACGGGCGTTTCCGCGGGTTGCGAGGGCGGCGCTGTTGGCACGGGTGCTTGCCTCGGCGGCGATTCCACGACGGGTGCGGGCGACGCGGGGGGCACTTGCGGAACGACAATTGGCGCCTCCCGCACGACTGCGGGCGACTGTGGGACTTCAATGGGAGCAGACACGTTGCCGCCCGTGGTCCACGAGGTCGCCGCGCCGCCGATGCCTGCGACGATGTTCTCGCCGTAGCTGCCGCCGAACGTCGCGGGGCGGATGACTTGGATCGTGACGTTGTTTGCGCCGGGCGCGGGTTGCGGCTGAAAAAGTTCAACCGTCGCCTGCCCCTGCAGGTCGGTCATCACTTCGACGACGGGAGCGCCGTCGGGCGCAAAGCCGGCGGCCGGCGTGCCCGTTGCCTCGTACCGCACCAGCCAACCTGCCAGAGGCAAGCCGCTGCTGCGCCGCGTCATCGTCGTGGTGAGTGTGCGTCGGCCGCCCACAGGAGCATTTGCCGGCGGCGGGAACGTCCAGAGGGCGTCAATCCAGTAGATGGCCGCGGTTTGCTTGTGGCGGTCCCAACTATAAACGCTCGGCGCGTAGGCCGTTACATAGCTCATGCCTTCGACGGGCGACGTGACCGTGATCCAGGCTTGTCCCTTGAGAACTTGCACGTCGTCGACCGGCGTGGGCGTGCCGCGGGTGAGCGTCACGTAGCGCGACGACGTCGTGCCGATGGCCAGCGAGTTGTCGACCTTTTTTGGCGAACCGCCAATGCCTTGCAGCCAGTCCAAGGGATATCGTTCGCCCAGCGCGACAAACTGCCCGACGCCGCCCGGCGTGATCATCCACTCGACGCGCTCGTTGGCCATCATAAAACCGGCCTGCCCGCACACGGCCGCCAGCATGACGACTTCGGTCCCCACCGGCGCCGCGATCTTCGCGGGCATGACGGCCAGCCCCGTCGTGTTGCGGTAGTTCATCGAGCCCGGCTCGGGGCGAAACGGCGTGTTCGGCCAGGCGAAGATTCGCTGGCCAGTCGGATCGATCGACGGCAGTTGAGCGCGGGCGTTGAAAACGGGCGCGAGTGAGGCGATCAGGGCGCAGATTATGACGCCGACAAACGGCAATCGCCGCGACGAAAATGGCATCAGTTTCAGCAAACCCAACACGGGCAACCTCTCGTGTGCTCTAGGACAGCACGAGGCGCGACTTCGGCGGTGTGGCCAACCTAAAGGGCGGCCTGTTATTCGTCGGGTATCCACCGTTCTGTATGAAACGTAGCATGCGTTTTGGCAACATGGGGACTTTTTTCAACATGCAGCGGTGTGCGAATGTTGTCCGGCGGTATCATGGGCCACGCTCTGCACGGAATTTGCCGCCTGCGCGCGACCTGCGGAATTTAATGGCGACAAGGAATGTTCCGCTGAGGACGATTGCACGAGTTCAGGACGTGCCGGATTAGATTAATAGCCCCTAACTCCACGGCTCGGACGTCATTCCCGCGCAGGCGGGAATCCAAGAACTCGGGGAGGGCGGTTGCGAAAGAGACCTGTGTTCGGCGGTTGCGAATCTTGTGGCGCATGGCCGTCTCGCGGTGTACTGGATTCCCGCCTGCGCGGGAATGACGGCGTGTTGGAAGGTTGAGTTAGGGGCTCTAAAAGTAAAGCCCTCGACCGGCTTCCCGATTGATAACGGGGGACCGGCGAGGGCTCGACGCTGGTTCGAAGCTTCAGTGGCTGAAGGGATTGTTGTGGGGGAGGGCGTCTCGTCCGCCTTTTCAAGTTGCCAGGCGGGCGAGACGCCCGCCCCCCACGGAAAATTCCAATCAGTGGTTATTCCCAAAGATCCCCGTGGCGTACCAGATGCCATTGGAACCGCGCTTCATGTCGTAGCCAAAGCGGGGCTGCCAACTCCGCACTGCCCCCCAATGGCCCGAGGACTGCCGCCAGCTATGAACGCAGTCGATGGCCGCGTCGAGCAGTCCTTCGTGCGGCCAGCTTTCGGCCACGACTTCTTGTGCCCGCAGGCCCCAGGGCAACCGTCCGCTGATCCGCTGGAAGCGGCTGTCCCATTGCTGGTGTCCTTGAACTCCGCTGCGGGCCTGATAATTGGAATGGCTCTTGGCCTCGGCCGCCAATTCCTGATCGAGCTGCCCCTTCACGCTCGAAGGCCCCTCGGGATGGATGCGGACGGCAAAAATCAGCGTCCGCTGGGTCACGGTGCCCGGCGGCAGATCCAGGATGATTGCCAGGTGTTTCGGCTGGTACTGGTACATCCGTCCTTCGACAAACGGCACCGCCGAGACGACGCGACCATACTGTTCGGCCCGGGGATGGGCAAAATCCAAGATTGCGAGCCCCTGCTGGCCATCCATCGTGGCAAAGGCCGGATGATCCAGCAGTCGGGTCGGCTTTCCGTTGACCTCAACTTGGGTGCTGACGGGCAATTTGACCGCCACGTAGCCCTGAAGTTGCCGGCGGACGCGAACGTCGGGGAGCGACTTTTGCTCGAACCGCTCGCCGGCTGCGTCGCGCTCAGGCGTGTAAAAGTAGATGAACAGCATGCGGGCCTGATTCTTGGCCGCGTTTAATGCCGTGGGATAATCGGTGTACCAGTTGATCGGAATGGCGGGCGGGGTGACGGCGTTAGGTATGGCGGCACTGGCCACGGTTCCGGCGGAAGCTAGCAAAGCTAGCAACAGTGTAGTAACGAGCAGGCGGAATCGATCCATCGTGGGTTGCTCCCTGTTCTGTGGAATGTTGCAGGAATGACTGCCCAGCCACTTTGGCTAATCGCTGGCACCGAACGTCGAACCGGTCGGCTGGGCAGCGATTGGCTTTGGTCGCAGGCGGTTACCTTGGGCAGGGGTTCTTCTCTGGCAGGAATTCGCGGGCGGGCGATCCGTGTGGCGTGGATCGTGTCGTTGCGGCGGCGCCTTGGCGGCCGCTCGAGGTAGGGTTGACTGGCCTTCCGACTGTTCCGATTGCACTGGCTGAGGGCTTTTGGTTTAGCAGGTAAGATATGAGGAATCAACTAATTGAATAAGAATTTCCGAATAATGCCCCCTGCCGGTGGATGGCTTTATTTCCTGCTACGTGCTATTTATTTGGGCTTGACTGGGGCTATCCGCCCCAGGGTTCCCAACTTGCTTGCAGGAGCACGTGATGACGCACAATTTCGGCCGACGGATCGTAGCCGCACTGCTAATTGCAAGTCTTTTATTTGCAAGTGGTTACCGCAATGAATCCGGCGCACAGGAATCCATTCCCGACGCCGTGCTGGCGAACGTCTTGGCACAGCAGCCAATCATCCCCATCGAGGAACTGCTGGAACTGAGAGCTGCCCTGGTCCAATTGGACGCTTACCTGGGAAATGGACCCAATGGGAGGGCTTGGCGGGAGCTTTTGCTGATCGATGAACTGCGGAAGCATGCAGATCGCAACAGCATGTCGACCGACCATGAAGCGGTCGGTAGGGTGCTCGAGCGTTTCCAATCGCGCGAGCCCGGCTTGGAGAAGGCGCCTTTCGTGCGGGTTCGAGCGGCGATCCAGGCTTGGCTCGATCGGGGGCCCGGGCTGCAACCCGAAGACCTGGTCGCCCTGGCCGCGTCGACGAAAGGTGAATTCCGCCCAGCGACCGAGCAAGACATTGCCGCAGCCCGAGAACGGCTGGCCACGTCACTCACTCGGCTCGACGCCTATCTGACCAAGGGGGGCAAGAATGGACTGGCCTGGAAGAAATACCTGCGCTGGGACGAACTGACCGCAGCGCTCAAGCAACGTGATCTCAAGCCCGGTGAAACGCCCAAGGCCGATGTACTCGCGCAGGTTCTCGCCCGCTTCCGAGCCAATAAACCGGGCCTGGAACTGCCGGAGTTCACAGGTGTTTCGCAATCGCTCGAGGAATATCGCGACCTGTTGCAGCAGGCGGCGAACCCCAAGGCGAAAGCCGAGTTCGACGCGGCGCTCGACAATCTGACCAAAGCCCTGACCGCGTATGGAAACGCGCCGTCGCAGGCCGCGGTTGAAGCCCTCAATACGGCCACTGGCGAGTTGGAGCGGCGGCGGCAAGCGCCACGCCTGATCGACGCCCTGCGGCGGGCCTACTCGCATCCGAATCTGCTCGTGCAGACTTCGCAAGGCTTTATCTCGGCCGGCATGTCCCGCGTCGTCGACGAGACAGAGCCGGTGAGGGATACAATCTTGGGAACCCGCATCTCAGGCACGGGCCGAACCCGCGGTGAGGTCCAGATCAACTTCATTCCCGATCCGTTGCAGGCGGTGATTGAGGCCGAACTGGTGGGCACCAACAGTTCGCAAACCGTCGGCCGCAATGGTCCGGCCCTGATCTATAGCCGAGGAACGACGAAACTGACAGCTCGCAAGCGGCTCATGGTGAGCGACCAGGGCATCCGAGCCGTGACGGCTACGGCCACGGCCGAAGCTTCCAGCCAGATCACCGGCGTGGGCTCAACCAAACGCGGCGTGGTCGGCTGCCTGGTCAAGAAGGTCGCCGAGCGCAAAATTCCCCAGCAAAAGCGGCAAGGTGAGCGGATCGCCTCGCGGCACGCGGGCCAGCGGCTGGGTGAAAGGTTCGAGGGGCAAACCGTCGCTCAGTTAGCCGACGCCGACGCGAAATTCGTGCAGAAATTCCGCAACCCGCTGTTGCGCCGCGGTGAGTTTCCCGGCCGGCTCCGTTTCAGCACCACGGCCGACGAGCTGCGAGTACTCGTTCTGCAGGCTGGATCAGGCCGCTTGGCAGCGCCCGGTGTGGCTCCGGAGCTGACGGGCAACCCGGAGCTGGCCGTGCGAATGCACGAGTCGCTCGTCAACAATCTGGCCCAGGGGCTATTGGCGGGCGAAACCGTCGGTCAGAAGTGGATCGAGGAAACGGCCTTGGACCTGCTGGGTAAAGTGCCTCCAGGGCTGAAGGATGATCCCGATAAGGAGCCCTGGACGATGACGCTGGCCGACCAGCGGCCGGTGACGTTTATCGTTGCCGACGGCGGCTTTAAGCTGACCGTTCGGGGCAAGAGCTACACCTCGGGCGATCGCAAGTTTGACGCGATGGACTTTACGATCAAATACCGCCTGGAGCGCGACGGGAAGGCCCTCAAAGCCGTGCGGGAAGGCAGCATCGAGATTTTCCCGCCGGGATTCGTGCAAGGCCGAGACCGCTTGGCCTTGCGTCATACGACTTTGCGGAATTTGATGCGCAAGCGGCTGGAGAAACTGTTCGAGCCCGAGATGGCCGCCAAGGGCCCGCTCACGCTGCCGGGCGAGTGGAAAAAGGTCGGGCCGTTGGAAGTCACGCAATTGGGCGCCGAAAAGGGCTGGCTGACGCTATCATGGCGGAGAGACAAAGACGCGCCGAAGGTTGCGCAGAGTGGCGCGACGCGGTAGGTTTCAGAAACCTCGATCGCCCAAATAAGGCGCAGTGGTAGGAGTGAGGGCACAATGACCCCGAGTATAGAAATAGCTTTCGATTGCCTGCCGCTGCGTTCCGTGGGGCGCATGGACATCCCGCTGGATGCTTCGCCCGGCTACCGCGCCCGTTGCGAACGGATCAAGCATGCGCTGGCGACACACGGTTCTCACAATACGTATTTCTTGTACAACGCGACGTGCTTGTTCCACCTGACCAACGACCCTGAAGTCGGCGCGTTGGAATTCCGCTTCGAGGGCACCGTTTTGACCGACACGGCGGATCAGAAAGCCGCGCATGCCGACCTGGAAGTGGAACTATCCCGCGAGACATGCGATTGGCTAACCGAACCTGTGGTCAAGTGGTTCAAGGAGACGGTAAGCCAGGCGGCCCGCGTCGAGTTCGATCGGTACATCGCGGCCGGCGACTTGCAGCAAACGATCCAACGCATCGAGGCGCTGCAGGCCGAGAGCGACCAGCACGGCGGGTTCTTGGGGATGTATCTTTAGCGAGCGCTCACCTGGCGGCTCGCGGCTAACCTTTTGGAACGGCGTTTTGCGTGGGCGTTATGACTTTGCCCGCTCCAGGGCGGCTTCGATGGCTTCGTCCAGCGTGCCGTCGAGATTGCTGTTCCACGTGATGCGGCCGTCGGCGCCGATGACGAACAAGGTGGGAATGGTCCGCACGCCCAGCGCCTCGCACGTCGCGCCCGCGCCGATTCCATTCGTCCAAGGGATGCGGGCCGTGGCGAGGAATTCCTCGCTCTCTTGTCTGGCGTCATCGGGCGACAGGCCGACGAAGACCACCCCTTGTGACTTAAAGCGGTCGTAAGCCGCGACGATGTGCGGCGCAGCCTGCATGCAAGGACCGCACCAATGGGCCCAGACATCGATCACGACGACGCGGCCCTCCAGGTCACTCGCACTCGGCGCTGGCCCATTGAGCCAGGCTTGGGCCACCAGCGGCGGTGGTGTCGCCCCGGGACCAAGCATCCCGGTTCGCCGCGGCGCTCCAGAATCGCACGCCGACAGTACCGGCAACCCACATACACCGAGCAAAAATAGCAGTGCCAAGCGGCGGCGGACGTACATAATAGTCGCTCCCACAAACCCCATCGAGTGATCGCGGCATCGAACCGATACTGTCGAACCGATACTATTGTATCATTCGATCCGTACCTACAGGAAACTTCATCATGCTCCAGGGCGAATTGCTCAAGCGTGCGGCCGTTCAGTGGCCCGATAAAACCGCAATTGTGTTCGGCATGGAGAGCTGGACGTACGGCATGCTCGATGAGGTGACCGATCGCCTGGCGGCGGGCCTTGCGCTGGCCGGCGTGGCGACTGGCGATCGCGTGGCCCTGTTCATTCCCAATGGAATTGAGCTCGCTTGCTCGTACTTTGCCTGCTTCAAGCTAGGTGCGGTGGCCGTGCCGCTGAACAATCGCTACGCGCACCCCGAGGTCCGCTATGCGATCGAGCAATCGGGCGCGACGACGCTTATCACCCATGACGACCTGTGGCAGGAAGTCGCGCCGCTGCCGCTGGCGGCGCTCGGCATCCAGCGCTCGTACTGCGCCGGCGGGGGCGAGGCATCAGCCCAGGTGCGGGCGTTCGAGGATCTGACGCGGACCGATGCGAGCGGTTGGCAAGCGCCCACCTTCAACGCGGATCAGCCGACCGCCATCCTTTACACGTCCGGCACCACGGCCAAGCCCAAGGGCGTGACGTACTCGCATGCCACGCTCTCGCACAGCAATCGCATCCAGTCGCAAACGGCGCAACTATCGGCCGACGATGTGAATCTGATTTCGATGTCGTTTTCGCACGCGGCGGCGTTTACGGGCCAGTTGTTGCCCACGCTGCTGGTCGGCGGCACATGCGTGCTGTTGCGGAATCCCACGCCGCGCGAGGTGGTCGAGGCCATTGCAACGCACCGCGCGACGCGCCTGCAAATGCTGCCTGCCAGCTTAGAGGACCTGATCGAATACCTGGCGGACAACAAGGGCGATCTATCGAGCGTGCGCAGTTGCTTCGCCGGTGGAGACGCCGTGCCGCTGCACGTCCACCAGCAGTTTCAAGAGCTGACGGGCTTCGAAGTGGCCAAAGTCTGCGGCATGACCGAATGCCTGACGTTCTCGATGAACCCACCCTTCGGCCGCAAGAAACTCGGCTCGATTGGCTTGCCCGTGATCGACGCCAGCCTGCGGATCATCGACGAGCAGGGAAAGGAAATCCCGCGGGGGCAGACGGGCGAACTGCAAGTCAAAAGCCCCGCGACGATGGTGGGCTATTGGAACAACCCGGAAGCGACCGCCGCGGCGATTGACGACGGCTGGCTGCACACCGGTGATCTGGCCCACTCGGATGAAGACGGCTATTTTTGGTTCGTAGGCCGCAAGAAGGAGATCATCATCCGCGGCGGCTCGAACATCTCACCCTTGGAGGTCGAGGACGCGATCGACGAAAACCCGGCCGTGCTCCGCAGCGGCGTGGTGGGCGTGCCCGACGCGCATTTTGGGCAGATCGTGGTGGCCTACGTCGTGCTGCACGCAGGCGCGTCGCTCAACGACGACGAGCTGCGGCCATTCGTCGCCGAGCGACTGGCGGCCTACAAGGTGCCGGCGCGATTCGTATTTGTGGCCGACTTGCCCTTGAACCCGACAGGCAAAGTGGACCGGCATGCTTTGCTAGCGCAGGCCTGCATGAGCGACCAAAACTGAGGAACCGCGAATGGACGCAAATGAACGCGAATAATCGTTGCAAATAGAGGCCTAGGGATGCACGTCCCTGAGGAACGAAGGGCGTGGTGGGCCGCAAGCACGCCCTTCGTTCCTCAGCGACGTGCATCCCGATTTCCTCTTGCGCACAGTTCTGGCAGTTCTGGCTGTTTCACCCATCCACCGGCCGCTGCCCCCACGGCATGGGCATCGTCGGCGCTCGGCGGTGACGGTCGCGGCGTTGGTCTTTTGGGCGGTCCTTGAACCAGGTGACGAAGCGCACGAGTTGCTTGACGGCTTCTTCGTAGGCCAGGCGTCCTTTTTCGGCCGTGGCCAGGGTCGGCTCGCCCAGCACGCCCGTCTCGGAATAGCTGCTGGTCCAAGAAACGACCGTCGCCGGGCCGGCTCCGAAGAGATCGACCCAACTAAAGGGGCTGTTCTCCTCGTTGAAGCTGATCTTGCCGTCGGCGATCTTGTCGGTGCGGACATTGTCGCCGTCGAGATACATGTACAGCGACGTCTCCAACTCGCAGGCATGTGCGCAGCCGCCAGGGAACTTGCTCTGCCGCCAGCCCGGCAGAAATTCCTTGTCGACCGTGAGTAACTGCCACCAGGCTGACAATACGCACTCGGCGTCGGTCTCCAGGCCAGTGCGGCGTGCAACCAGGTCGAGGTTCGGCATGTTCGACCCGTGGCCGTTCAACAGCACGATCTTCTTGAAGCCGTGATAGGCCAGCGATTTGGTGATGTCGAGCACGTGGTGCATGAAGTGCTCGAAGTCGTTATTGATCGTACCTGGAAAGTCCATCACGTGGCCGGTGTAGCCGTAGCACACGGTCGGTAGCACGAGCATCTTGTCGGGGATCTGGCGGCCCGCCCCGTTGGCGATGCCGGTGGGGCAAACCAAGTCGACGTCGAGGGGCAAATGCGGGCCATGCTGCTCGACAGCGCCGCAGGGCACGATGCAGACCTGCCCCTCGGCGATGGCGTCGTTGATCTCGGGCCAGGTGAGCTTCTCGTAGCGGTGTTCCGTTTGAGACTTATTGGCCATGAAGACGTCCTTTCGCGAGGGAACCGAGGGCCAGCCGGCTTGCCAGTTTACAAGCGGTTCCCCCAAGAGGACAGACGCAATGCTTTCGCGGAATGCCGAGAGCGTGTGAATCAATTGCCCACGAGCAGGAAAATGACCATCGTGGTGCCATGCCTTCACGGGCGCTAGCCCGGGTAGGCATGCTGCGTAGCGGCGAACCGCAGGCATGCTTACCCGACGCAGGCGTCGTGAAAGCATGGCACCCGGCGCTAGGAAATCAAGGCGGCACGCCCTGAGGAACGAACGGCGTGGTTTAGCGATTTACCATGCCCTTCGCTGCGCTCAGGGACGTGCCACCCAGGAGTAGTCGGACACGGCAGGAGCTCCGTCCGAAAGTCCCTTCCTTGGCGGGCGACCGTCCCTGCGATGGGATTCTAAATACAGAATCCAAAAAAATGCTTGCCTTAATATTGTATCCAATGTAAAGTGTCCACTTGTAACGTCGCAGCCGTTTCGTCCCCGCGGTCCGCTCAGGATTGTCGTGCGTATAAAGGTCACTGGGTCGCTCCTTTATGTCGTCTCCCAAACTTATCCGTGGTCTGCGGTCCCAGATCGTCGACCAGCTCCGCGGCGAGGTGCTTTCGGGCCGGTTCAAGCCGGGCGAGACCATCCGGCAGCAGGAGTTGGTAGACCGCTTTGGCGTCAGCCGCACGCCCGTTCGCGAGGCCCTGATTCAGCTTGCCCACGAAGGGCTGCTGAAGGAAGAGCCCAATTGCGGCGTGACGGTCTCCGATCATGCGACGGACACCACGCGCGAGTTTCTGATTCCCTTGCGGCGGACGATCGAGGCCTACGCGCTGCGGCTGTGCTTCGACGACTTCCACGAGGCCGATTTCAGCCGCTGGGAGGAGATCCTGGAGAAGATGAAGCTGGCCGGCAAACGCAAGGATTTTGCCTCGCTCGCCGAGCAGGACATCGAATTCCATCGTTCGATTCTGCTTCGCTCGGGCGAGGACACCCTATTGGCGATTTGGTCGTTGATCGTGGCCCAAGTGCGGGCCCATTTCCGCGAATCGCATTTGCGGTACGACGATCTGTTGAATGTTTATCGCGAGCATGCCGCGATCGTGGCCGCCTTCCGCAGCGGCGATAAAGAGGCGGCGATCGTGTTGTTTGAAGAAAGCATTGCCTAGGCAAATTGTCTAGGCGATGCGAGGACTTTGTGGATCTCACGGCGCGGCAATTGGCACGAGGGCCGAACTCAGCAGCCCTGGGGCGCGGGCGAGACAGAAGGGACTCCACCATGCTTCGAGAAAACCGCTTGCGACAGGCGTTTACGCTGGTCGAGTTACTGGTGGTAATCGCCATCATCGGGATTCTCATTGGGCTGTTGCTGCCGGCGATTCAAGCGGCGCGCGAGGCCGGTCGTCGCTCGCATTGCGCCAATAATATGAAACAGATGGGGTTGGCGTGTCACCTCTATGCTGATTCAAACGGCACCTTTCCGCCTAATGGCACGGACAACTGGAGCGGATTTCCTTACCTGGATAACAACAAGAAGGGCAGCTACTTCATCCGCATACTGCCGTACATGGAGCAGAAGACGCTGTACGATAAGATCGATTTTCAACGCAATCCCGAGGCCTACAGCATCGTCGACGTCGCGGCTCGAAGTTTCGTTTATCAGCAGGTGATTCCCACGTTTCTCTGCCCCAGCGACCCGGACACCGCGGGCGGTGGGCCTTGGCCGGGCGGCGGACGCAGTGGCCGCGCCGGTGCGCTCTCCAACTACGGTTTTTCCATTGGAAATCAGAACTTCTCGCGGTGCGGTCAGGGCGGCAACATGTTCGGGACGGGCTCGAGAGAGCACGGCGACTCGATGAATCCGGACCTTATCTCCGGCATTTACTCCAGCATGTGGTATGCCGCGAGGTTTGCCGAAATAACCGACGGATTGTCGAACACCATTAGCATGGGCGAGATTCGACCGTTGTGCAGCGTTCACTTGCAAGACGGTTGGATGCACATCAATTGCTTCTGGATTGGCACCACGGGCGTTATTAACGCCCCGACGTGCCCTGGCGATCAAGGATACGACCTCACTCGCAATCCCTCGAACTGTCATCACGAGGAAGCCTGGGGATGGGCTCAAGGTTTCAAGTCGCTGCACCCCGGCGGTGCGCAGTTCAATTTGGGCGATGGGTCCGTGCGGTTCTTGCGGAATGAAATCGACTACGTTACCTATCAGCGGCTAGGCGACCGCCGTGACGGTGGAACGGTGTCCGATCTCTAGAAGTTTGGGCGAAAATAGCGGGGAGCAAAGCGCAGGAGGAGTTGCTTCAGGATTTGAAGTAGCGCAGATTATCATGGACAAATCTTCCAAATCACGATTCTTTTGGTCCACCATCAGTGCCGTGGTGCTCGTTAGTCTGGTTGGCTGTGGCGGCCGAAGTTTGGGCAAAGTCTCCGGCGTCGTGACCTACAAGGGCAAGCCACTTGAAGGCGCCAGCGTGATGTTTATTGCCAAAGATGCACGCCCTGCCCAGGGGACTACCGATGCTTCGGGCCGCTACGAGTTGACGACCAGCGACCTGGGAGATGGCGCCGCCGCGGGCGAGCATACAGTAATCATTTCCAAAACGGAGATCGTTCCCCCGCATCAGCGTTCCAAGGACGCCAAGGGCCGGCAGGGTGAGGGTTACGAGGAAACTCGAGAAACACTGCCGGCAAAATACACGCGATTGATGGATACGCCGCTCAAAGCGACCGTAATGCCAGGAGTGGTCAATGAGTTCCCCTTCGAATTGACGGATTAAGAAGGACAGGCGAAATGACTGCAAGATCGGCGCGCAGACCCGCGTTTACGCTCGTGGAATTGCTGGTGGTGATTGCCATCATTGGCATTCTCATTGGGCTGCTCTTGCCCGCCGTGCAGGCGGCGCGCGAAGCCGCACGGCGCACACAATGCTCGAACAATCTGAAGCAGATCGGCCTCGCCCTGCACGGCTACCACGATATCCATCAGAAATTCCCCATCGGCGCTGCCTATTTCTGGCATTCTAGTTGGATGATTCACATCTTTCCCTACCTTGAGCAGAATGCCGCCTACTCCAAGCTGCGATTCGATCAGGATTATGCCATGTGGCTCAACGGCGGAAACAGCCGCATGGGCAACCGAGAGGTGATGGAAAACGTCGTGCCGACCTCGTACTGGTGCCCTTCCAGCGAAATGGAACGGTGGACCTGGTACAAGAATCCGACGGAGCAGCATATCGGCACAACGACCTATGTCGGCATCTCCGGCGCTCCGACCAGCGCCACCAATTACACCGATCCGACCGGCGGCGGACGCTGCGTATCGGGTACGGTCGGATACGCCTGCGCCAACGGCTCGTTGATACCCAACACGAGCGTTACGATCGCGGAAATCACGGACGGCACCAGCAACACGATGATCGTCGGCGAGCAATCCGATTGGGTCATTACCTACTCGGCGCAAACTCTCCAATCGGGTCCGATTTATGCCGGTCAACGAGTCGACCGCCGAAATAGCTCGGTTGACGGCTACATGGGAGGCACCGCCTGCAAGGGGCCAGTCAAGCCCGGCGATTCGTGTTGGGGTGGGGGCAACTGGGCGTACAACGTCGTCGCCATCCGCTATCCAATCGGGTATCGCACGGACGCAGCCGGCATGAGCGACAACGCCGGCTGGAACAACCCGATTCTGTCGACGCATCCGGGAGCGGCCAACTCCCTGCGTGGCGACGGCAGCGTGATGCTGCTCTTGGAACAAACCGACATGGCCATCGTTCGCGCGCTGGCCATTCGCGATGACGGGCAGCCCATTCAAACGACCAATTAGAATCCATTGCGTATTTTCAATGCTCGCGAAGGCGACGGACGCTGTTTGCAAACGATCCTAGAGTATAATCGAGCCATGAAAGTTCCCTGCGGATCGACCTTCCGACTACTTGGACATGTCACGTGCGCGCTCTTGCTGCTCGCCGTGGCAGGTTGCGGAAAGAAAACGCCGCCCATCGCGCCGGTCACCGGCGCGGTTACGTTCCAGGGCAAGCCGTTGCCGGGTCGGGCCGTGATTCATTTTACGACGGAGGAAGGATTTGGCTCGAGTTGCGAATTGCAACCCGACGGCACGTTTTTGCTGGGCAGCGAGTACGGCAAAGGCATTCCGCCCGGGAAGTACCTGGTTTCGATCGCCCCCCCCATTCCTTCGCCCTTGGACACCAAAGCGCCGGTCCAACCGAACTACGAATACATCCCCAAGAAGTACCGCGACTTCCCCACGAGCAATTTTTCCGCCGAAGTAATCGCCGACGGGTCGAACCATTTCACGTTCGATATGAAACGGTGAAAGCAACCTACCGCTTCGCGAACCCGAGTCGCGCGGCGCAACCGCAGTACCTATTTCAATTCCGCCTTGCCTACGACCGAGACGCGAAAGCCAAACTGGAAAGGAGGAACAGCCAATCGACTTGACTTCGACGTGAGCGACTAAGGTCAGTTGTGCGGGCGGACGGAATAATACGAGGAGAAGACGCACTGCGGCAGCGATGCCGAGAGGTTAGCGTTGTCGCGTCACCGCGGGCATCGATGACGTGCATTTACTGATTTGTGATGCGAACTTGAGTTCCCTGGAGAGACCATCATGGGTAAGAGATCATTTTCGATTTTAGCGTTGTTCGCGGTCGTGGCAGTGATCGCTCCTTCCGTGTCGCTGGGCATTGTCATTACGCCGCCCGATAGCACTTACGATACGTGGATTCGCCAGACGAGTCCCGGTGCTGCTTTCATTGACGACGGCTTGTGGATTTCGAAAGTATCAACCTACGACAGCGGGAATAATCGCCTTAGTGTCGTGCAATTCAACGTCAGCAGTGTCGCGCAGCCGATTACTTCCGCCTGGCTCGAGCTAAAACCTCAGAGCAACGGCGGCGGCTCGGCAGCCGGTGTCGAGTTGGCGCCTGCCGCATGGGTCAATTCCGCGGTGCAGCCAGGCAATGTTGAAGCCCTGACTTATGCCGACTATGAACTTTTCCTCCAGCCTTCTCAGGCTAGCTTCGAAGCGCTAGGCAGCGGGGATTTCCATAACTCGGTTGTGCCCGTCGGGGTCTATGGGATTGGCGCCTCGGCGACTGCCGCCGACTTGGCCGTGCTCAATACCATTCGCACCGGCGACGGCATCATCACGATGATCTTCTCGGCAGCGTCGGGGGGGCGCGAGTTCGCCGACAACAGCACCTACGGCAACTTTAATCCCGTCAGGCTGGTCATCAACCAGGCCGCTCCGGTCGCGGGCGATCTCGACGGCGACTTTGACGTGGACCTCACCGACTACGGCATCCTCAAGACCAACTGGAAGCAGACGGTCCCCTCGGGCACGCTGGGCGACTTTAACGGAAGCGGCAATGTCAGCCTAATCGACTTTTCCCTCTTCAAGGGATACTACGAAGCGTTCAATCCGGGCGCCGGTGCGCTGTCCCCGGTTCCCGAACCCAGCACGCTGGTCCTGTTGGCCGCGGCGCTGCCGGCTGCATTTTGGGTGATTCGTCGACGCAAGTCGGCATAAGGTTCCTGCATGGGCGGTTGTGGACTTGCGCGATCCATCGTGCATAGCGACTGCAACCTACGTCGTAACTAGATGAACACTTTGTGACGAGTAATCAAATGACACGAGAAGCCGCTGGGAAACGATTGGATATTCGGCGCGAAGCGCGCCCTGCACTCCAATAAGACGAAAACGACTTCTCTTCCACGCGCAGGAGAACCACATGTCAGTATACAAGTTCCGATTCCCCTTGACGGTTGCCACGGCCTTGGCCGTTCTGGCCATCGTCATGCCAAAGTCCGACTCGTTCGGCGTGATTATCACGCCGCTCGACACCAACTACGATATCTGGGTGCGCGAAAACAACCCCGATACGGTCTATCAGGACGACGCGATGTGGACATCGCTTAGTCCTTCGTTCGACGGCGGAAAAGCCCGCGTCGGCTTGGTGCAATTCGATTTGAGCAGCTATGCTCAACCTATCACCTCCGCTGCGATTTCGCTGAATTATCGGACCGGTGTTGCCACGAACTTGGCGCCAAGCTATTGGGTCAGTTCGGCCAATTATTCCGCCGACCTTTCTGCGGTGACCTGGAACGACTACTCGGCGAACATACTACCTCACGAGACGCAGTTTTCCACCTTGGGCGGAGGGGTTTTCGACGCCACGGGTGTCGGCATCTATCACCCGCTCGACTTTGGGTCAGCCGCGGACGTTTCCGCGCTCGAATCCATCCGTCAGGCGGGCGGTAAAGTGACCGTGGTCTTCAAAGCCACGTCTGGAGGCCGCGATTGGACGGCGAACGACACGTTGTCGGGCTTTCAGCCCGCCCGACTGTACCTAAATGAGCTACCGCCGGACGTCCCGGCTCTACTGCTCAACGTGAATCGCTTTACCGGCGCCACGTCGATCAAGAGTCCGGCCCGCGTCAGTACGTTCAATATTGACGGGTACTCGATCACGTCGGCGTCGGGCTCGTTAGTGCCTGATCCGGCGAGCACCCCGGGCGTAGGTTGGGACAGCATCAAGGACAGCGGTGGGGCGGGCTGGGACGAGCTCGGCAATTCCGCCAATGACCTGAGCGAAGCGAATCTCAACACATCGACTGCGGTCGCAGCCGGTGCGTCGATAAATCTCGGCAAAGCCTTTAACGTGGCCGGCACGAAAGATGTGGCTTTCGAGTACAACCTCGTTGGAACGGGGTTCCTGACGGGCACCGTGAACTATGTCGGGGGTCTCGAATTGCACGTCAATCGCCTCATCGGTAACGGCGGCGCGGTTGAGGGAACGACGGTCGTGATGACAAATCCGGAATCCGTTGGCATCGCGATTGATGGTTACGATATCACTTCGGCGAATGGCAGCCTTGACCCGGCGAACTTCCACGGCTTCCAAGACAAAGGGGTCGAACGCTGGGAGGAAGTCGGCCTCGATGCCAATACGTTGACCGAACTGAGGCTCAACGGTTCATCGACAGTTGCTGCGAACGGAGCGGTGATCTTGGGGAGCGCATTTACAACGGGCGCTTCGAAGGATTTGATTTTCGAGTATCACGTGGCCGACGCTACAGAGACGCTTATCGGACCCGTGACGTATGTTGACGTGCTGTCGGGCGATGCTAACGGCGACAAGGTCGTGAACATCTTCGACATCAATTTGATCTCCAGCAATTGGAATTCGGCGGGGCCCAACGGCGATGTCAACTATGACGGCATCGTCAACATCTTCGACATCAACGCGGTTTCGTCGCACTGGGCCAACACATTGCCCGGCGGCGGCGGAGCAACGGCGGTGCCCGAGCCGGCCAGTTGCGTGCTGTTGTCGCTTGGCGCCTTGGCGGCGCTCGCGCGTTTGCCTCGACGTCGAAAGTCAGCCTAAGGAGAGAGTCAAGTCTGTAGATTGGCGCAATCGCGAATCCAGCTCGCGCTGCGTTGCGGAAATGTAGTTGGCTCCCAGCCTAGCCAGCTCCTTCCTGGCGGAATCCCAACCCCATTCCGCCGGAAGGGCTGGCCTTGGCAGGGCCTCGACCGTGTTACTGATATAAGAGTGTTACTGCGATAAAAGTGTTGCAGCCATGCAACCGCAATGCTGGACTGAGAGTTGACGTCGCAAGTACAATCCCTCCCTTCGCGGCCTGCCAAAGCACCACTTCGCTAAAATACGATTTAGGGCTCGTACAGAAATAACTTGAGCAGTTTTTTAGCCACGGATCGAACCGGACGGGAATTGCGAAAAGTAGAAACCACAAAGGACACGGAGGGCACGAAGACGACAGACACGAATGCTTTCCCTTCGTGTTCTTTGTGGTTATCTTCGGCCGTGTTTAATTCGCATTCAATCCGTGGCAAATTGAATTAGTTATCTATGTGCGGGTCCTTAGCCAGAAAAGTTCGAGAAGAGCGCACAACGACAACCGTGACTCGCCATAAGGGCAGTTGGGACGCAAAGGGAATTTGCGCCCAGGCGAGTGGGTGGTTGGCTTGCGCTGGTCTGCAGGAACTGGTGAAGCATGAAACGGTATTCCATCGATCTACACAGCAGCGCGCGATTGCTAGGCCTGGTGGTCCTTGCGATGGCGTCAAGTGCTGCCGCCGCCGAGCCGACACCCGCGCCAGCTAAGCCGGAGGTGACGTTCGAGAGCGCCGTCGCGCCCATCTTCAAGGCCAAGTGCGTCCGCTGTCACAGCGAAAAGACACGGAAGAGCGGGCTCGATCTCAGTTCCGCCGCGGGCATTCAACGCGGCGGCAGCGGCGGCGCCATCATCACGCCGAGCAAGATCGACGAGAGTCCGCTGTTCGACATGGTCAACGACGACTTGATGCCCCCCGAGGACGAAAAGCCGCGCCTTACGCCCGCAGAAGTGGCGACGATCAAGAAGTGGATCGAGTCGGGCGCTCGTTTCACCAAGGCCGGCGACAAGTCTGGAGGCGAATGGGCAGCGCAGCTCACGCAGCACGATGTGACGCCCCTCTTCCTGTTGCGCTGCACGGCGTGTCACGGTTTGCGCCGGCAAGAAGGTGGCCTCGATCTGCGCACCAAGGCTTCCATGCTTAAGGGCGGAAAATCGGGCCCCGCGATGGTTCCTGGCGATCCGGAGAAGAGCCTGCTCGTCAAGCGGGTTCGAGCCGGCGAGATGCCGCCACCGCGTCAAGTGGTTTCCGTCAGCGTCAAGCCCATGCCCGAAGCGGAGCTGGCCAAAGTCATCGCTTGGATCAAGACCGGCGCGCCGGAAACGGACGCACCACCCGACGTCGCCACGACCGAGCCCGACACGGAAGTCAGTGACGAAAAGCGCAAATTCTGGGCGTTCCAACCGCCCCAGCCGGTCAACCCGCCGAATGTCAAAGAGTCGTCGCGCGTGCGTAATCCGATCGATGCCTTCGTGCTGGCGAAGCTGGAAGCCAAGGGGCTTTCGCTCGCGGCCGAGACCGATCGCCGCGCGCTGATGCGACGCGCCCACTTCGACCTGGTTGGGTTACCGCCCGAGCCGGCCGAGGTCGACGCATTTCTGGCTGACCAGTCTCCCGACGCCTATGAAAAATTGATCGACCGCTTGCTCGCGTCGCCGCATTACGGCGAGCGTTGGGGGCGGCACTGGCTCGACGTGGCGGGCTACAGCGATTCGGAAGGCAAGACGAGCCAGGACGAGATCCGACCCGCGTCGTATCGCTATCGCGACTACGTGATTCGCGCGTTCAATACCGACAAGCCCTACGATCGCTTCCTTTTGGAGCAGATTGCGGGCGACGAATTGGCCGACTACGAAAAGGCCGCCGAGATCACGCCCGAGATCTACGACAATCTCGTCGCGACAGGCTTTCTGCGGATGGCAGCCGATGGCACTTGGGCCAATATCACGAACTTCGTGCCCGACCGGCTGGACGTGATTGCCGACGAAATCCAAGTGCTGGGCAGCGGCGTCATGGGGCTGACGCTCAATTGCTGTCGCTGTCACGACCACAAGTTCGATCCGTTGCCGCAACGCGACTACTACCGCCTGGCGGCCGTGCTCAAGCCCGCGCTCGACGAGCACGATTGGATGGGCCCCAAGACGCGCTATCTCAATTACGCTCCGCCCGACGAAAAGAAGCGCATCGACGACAACAACAAGCCGCTCGATGAAGAAATCAAGGCGCTGAACACGGCGTTAGCAACCGCGACCGAGAAGCTGCGGCAGAAACTGTTCGACGAGAAGCTACCAGCCATTCCCGAGGTCTTGCGCGCGGACGTCAAGACGGCCTTCGAGACTTCGACGAAGCAGCGCAACGAGATCCAAAAGTATCTGGTCGAGAAATTCAAACCAAATTTCATCATTGCCGAAGCCGATCTCGCCAAGACCGATGCGACCTACAAAAAGCTGAAAGACGAGACCGAGAAGAAAACCAAGGAATTGGCCGACAAGAAACTGCCGGCGCCGATGATCCGCGCGCTTTGGGATCGTGGATCGCCTTCGCCGACTTACTTGCTCAAGCGTGGAGATTACCTGAGCTCCGGCAAACTGGTGGGACCGGGAGTGCCGTCGGTGCTAACAGACGGCAAGTCGCCGCTCGAAGTGACTCCCCCCTGGCCGGGCGCGAAGTCGACCGGCCGGCGGCTGGCACTGGCGCGGTGGCTGGTGCGTCCTGAGAATCCGCTCACGGCCCGCGTGATGGCCAATCGCGTGTGGAGCCTTCACTTTGGACACGGCATCGTGCCGTCGTTAGGGAATTTTGGGATCGCGGGCTTGCCGCCCAGCCATCCTGAGCTGCTCGACTGGCTGGCCCTCGAGTTCGTCAAAGGGGGCTGGAGTGTCAAGCACCTGCACCGGCTGATGATGACGAGCAACGCCTACCGGCAGTCGTCGGAAGTCCGCGACGACTCGCGGAAGCTAGACCCCGACAACTCGCTTTTCTCGCGCATGCCGCTGAGAAGGCTCGAAGCGGAGTCGGTCTACGATTCCATCCTGTTAGCGTGCGGCGCCCTGGACAGTACGCCCTTCGGCCCGCCCGACGGCGTGGACGTTCGCGGCGATGGACTAGTCACCCCCAAGAAGACCGACAAGGGCTGGCGACGTAGCATCTACGTGCAGCAGCGACGAACCGAGATCCCCACGCTGCTGGATAATTTCGACTTTCCGCAGATGTCGCCGAATTGCTTGCAGCGGCGCGATTCGATCGTCGCGCCTCAGGCGCTACATTTGATGAACAACGCCATGATTCACGATGTCGCGCGGAAATTCGCCGAGCGCGTCGTGCAGGCGGCGGGTCCGGATCCCAAGCGGCAGATCGAGCAGGCCTACCGCATGGCGTTGGCCCGCTCGCCCTCGGAGTCCGAAGCGCACTCGGTGAGCGACGTGTTGGCACAACTCACAGCGCAATGGACCAAGACGCCTGGGGCTAAAACGCTGGCTCTCGAGGCCGTTGGTTCGACGTGGATTCGCGAGATCATGCCCGACCAACCCTATGAGAAGGATCGTATCTGGGTCACTTCGGCGGGCGCGATCGACAAGGGCCGCCGCTATGGCCTTGTCGAGTTTGATTTGAGCAAATTGGCGGGGCTCGACATGAGCCGCGTGTACTTGGACCTGGCGGTCATTAGTTTCGGTGAATTGCGGCAGGTTGCGGCTTCGATTCCGCCCGGAGTTTCCGGCGCGACGTGGACCAGCTATCAGCAAAAGCAGGCGGCGAAGTCCGAAGCCTTGGAATCCCTGGGCAGCTACAAGCTGGTGAGCAACGAGGGCACGGGCGGCGGATACGTGCCGAGCGCCAACGCGTCGAAGCGCGACGTGGAATTGCTCCAGGCCAAAGCCCAGCGCAACGAGCGATTGGCGATGGTGCTCATGCCCGCCGACAACGAGGGGCGTTACCAACGCGAGTGGGACGACGGCTTGTCGAAGGGAACTCGCGGCAAGCGTCCGCGATTGATCGTTCACTATGGCTCGCAATCGCCGCAGGAAGCGTCGCTCAGTGCATTGGCCAATATCTGTCACGCGCTGTTGACGTCTTCTGAATTCGTATACGTCGACTGAAAGGCCTGGGAATTGGCGAAATCAACATCAACGACTGAAAGTAGCGGCCGACATGGCATGTCGCGGCGCGGTTTTCTCGATTCTGTCGCCGGCGGAGTGTACACAGCGGCGCTCGCGTCGCTTGCGCCCGGCTTGCTTGGTTCGCAGCAGTTGGGTGCGGCCGAGCACGCGGCCGAGGGACCGCGCGAGGTGTACGATCTGCGGACACGTGTGCCGCACTGCGAACCGAAAGCCAAGGCCGTCATTCAATTGTTCATGAATGGCGGGCCCAGCCAAATGGACCTGTTTGACCCCAAACCCGAGCTTACCAAGCGGCATGGAGAGTCGTTTTACGAAAAGATCGCGGGCGAAATCGAGGGGGTGACGTCGGCCGGTGGCCTAATGCGCAGCCCCTTTAAGTTTGCACAGCACGGTCAGTCGGGCAGGTGGGTTTCGGACGTCATGCCTCATCTGGCCAAGCACGTCGACTCGCTGACGTTCATCCGCTCGATGCACACGGTGAATCTCACGCATGAGCCGGCAATCTACAAGATCCATTCTGGTCAAATGCTGCCGGGCTATCCCACGATGGGCGCTTGGGTCACGTACGGCTTGGGAAGCGAAAACCAAAACCTGCCGGCCTATGTGGTTCTGGACGATCCCATCGGACTACCAATCAACGGCATCGAGAGCTGGCAATCGGGTTTTTTGCCTCCGGTCTATCAAGGCACGCGTCTCCGCTCGGCCGGCTCGCCGATCCTGAATCTTCAGCCTGATTTTGACGAACCGGCGTCGATCACTCGACTCGAGCGTGAATTCCAAGGGCAACTCAATCGGACACATCGGGAAACACGGTCGGGCCATCCGGAGCTCGACGCCCGCATATCCAGTTTCGAATTGGCCGCTCGGATGCAGATGAGCGCCACCGATGCGTTGGACTTGAGCCAAGAGACGCCTCAGACGCTCGAGATGTACGGAATCGGCGAGAAAGTAACCGATTCCTACGGTCGCCGTTGCCTGATGGCGCGCAGACTGGTGGAGCGGGGCGTTCGATACGTGCAGTTGTTCATTCATGCCAACCTTTGGGACAGCCACAAGGCCATCGCCAAAGAGCACCCCGAGGCCTGCCAGCAGACCGACAAGCCGATTGCGGGTCTGTTGCAGGACTTGCAGCAGCGCGGCCTACTCGGCGAAACCCTGGTGCTATGGGGAGGCGAGTTCGGCCGTTTGCCCATCGCCCAGTTGGACAGCAACAATGAATTCACCAACGCCGGGCGCGATCACAACAAGAACGCCTTTACGTTGTGGATGGCGGGCGGCGGAGTCAAATCTGGATTTGCCTATGGCGAAACGGACGAAGTCGGTTTCGCGGCTGCCGAGAACAAAGTGAGCGTCACCGATTGGCACGCCACGGTGCTGCACTTGTTGGGATTGGACCACCAAAGGCTGTCGTACAATCGCAATGGGCTCGAGGATCGACTGACGGGCGTGTTCGAGGCCCGCATCGTGAAGGAAATCCTGGCGTGACGCAAACATTCCTGCGACGAACTTTCGTGTGCTGAGAACGTGTAACCGCTCCTAGCGGACCAAAACTGGATTCGTCAACGTCGACTGAAAGGATCGAGCAATGCAGGCATCGCAACCGACAGACGAAAACAGCTGCCAGCATTGTAATTCGGTAGGTGGCCGCACTACGCACCGCTTGGCATCGAGAGTCATGTCGTCCCAAGTACAGTCGAGGCGCACGTTTCTCAACTCGGTCGCGGGCGGCGTATATGGGGCGGCGCTTGCGTCGGTAGCGCCGGATTGGTTCGGCTCAAAACGGCTGGCCGCGGCCGCGCATGCGACCGAAGCGCCGCGTGACGTTTACGACCTTCAGGCCCGTGCAACCCATTTCGAGCCGAAGGCCAAGTCCGTCATTCAGTTGTTTATGAATGGCGGGCCCAGCCAGATGGATCTGTTCGATCCCAAGCCCGAACTCACGAAGCGGCACGGAGAATCGTACTTCGAGAAGATTGCCGGCGAAGTGGAAGCTCCCGGTGGGGCCGGCGGCTTGATGCGAAGTCCCTTCAAATTCGCCCAACACGGCGAATCCGGCATGTGGGTTTCTGACCTTATGCCGCATCTGGCCAGGCAAGTCGATTCGCTGGCCTTCATCCGCTCGATGCATACGGTGAACCTTACTCACGAGCCGGCCATCTACAAAATCCATTCGGGCCAGATGCTGCCGGGCTATCCGGCGATGGGCGCCTGGGTCACCTACGGCTTGGGCAGCGAGAACCAGAACCTGCCGGCCTATGTCGTCCTGGACGATCCCTTGGGACTGCCGGTCAACGGCGTCGAGAGCTGGCAATCTGGTTTTCTACCGCCGGTGTATCAGGGTACCCGTCTGCGCTCAGCCGGCTCGCCCATCTTGAATCTTCGGCCAGACTTCAACGAGCCTGCTTCGATCACCCGCATGGAGCGAGATCTGCAAGGGCACCTCAATCGGATCCATCGCGAAACGCGATCGGGGCATCCGGAGCTCGACGCCCGCATTTCCAGCTTCGAGTTGGCAGCGCGAATGCAGTTGAGCGCCACCGATGCCCTGGATCTGAGCCAGGAGACACCGCAAACACTCGAGATGTATGGGATCGGCGATAAGTCGACCGATTCATACGGCCGTCGATGCCTGATGGCCCGCAGGCTGGTGGAGCGCGGGGTGCGCTTCGTGCAGTTATTCATCAATGGGCAAATTTGGGACAATCATAAGGACATCGCCAAGTCATTGCCCGGAGCATGCCGGCGAACCGACAAGCCCGTCGCGGGACTTCTGCAAGATTTGATCCAGCGCGGTCTGCTCGGAGAGACGCTAGTGCTGTGGGGGGGCGAGTTCGGCCGGTTGCCGATCGCCCAATTGGACACCAATAACAGCTTCGACGCCGCCGGCCGTGACCATAACAAAAATGCCTTCACGTTGTGGATGGCCGGCGCGGGCGTCAAAAGCGGCATCGCTTACGGCGAGACCGACGAGATCGGCTTTGCCGCCGCGGAGAACAAGGTGAGCGTTACCGATTGGCACGCCACCGTCCTGCATTTGCTAGGGTTGGACCACAAGAGGCTTTCGTTCAATCGTAGCGGACTCGAGGATCGACTGACGGGTGTGTTCGAGGCCCGCATCGTCAAGGAGATCCTGGCATGAGGCAATTGTCGCGGCGAATTCATTCGACTCGAGACGCCGCCAATCCGCGAATCCCGCGGACGCTGTCGCACCACTTTGAGATACAACTGTGAAGCATTCTGCACGGAACAGCGGTGCTAAGCCGAGTTCCACGCGCTGCGTTGCCGCGCCAGGGTGGCTATCCACCGCGCGCCAAGCGTGGCTGCGCGTTTTGGAAGAACGCGTATCGGGCCTTGTCGCCTCGGCGCGCCAGCAAGCTCGGCGCACGCCACTTCGTGGACGGCGGTCGCTATTCGAAACACTCGAGCCGCGCACAGTGCTCAGCGCCGATCCGGTCATCAGCGAGTTCATGGCCCAGAACTCGCACACGTTGCCCGACCAGGACGGCGATTACTCGGATTGGATCGAGATTTACAATCCGGACACGGTGCCCGTGAACCTGGCTGGCTGGTACCTCACCGACGACTCCTCCGACTTGAACAAGTGGCAGTTCCCCTCGCAGACCATTCCCGCGGGTGGATTCCTGGTCGTCTTCGCGTCGGACAAGGATCGCGCCGTTGCCGGCAGCCAGTTGCACACCAACTTCAAATTGTCCGTGGATGGCGATTTCCTCGGGCTGGTGAAGCCCGATGGGGCGACGGTGGCTTGGGCGTATGCGCCGACTTTTCCAGCGCAGTTCGATGACCTCAGCTACGGACCGACATTCTCGGGTCAGCAAAGCTCCGTGACGCTCAATTCCATAAGCGACGTCTGGGTACGGCAATCGGTGCCCGACACCGTGTACGACAACGACGGCATGTGGGTGTCGACCGACAACTTCGACAATGGCCAGGACCGTATCGGCATCGTGCAGTTCAACATCAGCGGCGTCACGTCGCCGATCACAAGCGCTGCGCTCGAGCTGTACGCTAAAGGGACTGGAAGCGTTACCCTAGCCCCGTCGGCGTGGGTGAACTCGACCGTGTTCAGCGGTCCGGTCTCGAACCTTAACTACGCCACCTACGCCAGCACGATCCAACCCTTTCAGACCAGCTTTCAGCAGTTGGGTAGCGGTCCTTTTGCCAACAATTCACCGGCCGCCGGCGCCTACGGGGCGGCATTGCTCGCCACGGACGCCGATCGCAACGCGTTGAATACGATTCGCACGGGCAACGGAATCATCACGTTTATCATAAAGGCCGACTCCGGCGCGCGCGAGTTCGGGGCCAACGATGCCTATTCCGGTCTCAAGCCCGCGCGGTTGGTGCTGAATACGGGCTCGTCCTCGACGATCGAACCCGCCAACCTGCGCTATTTCACCACACCCACGCCTGGCGCGGCCAATGTTGGCGGGTCGCTAGGATTGGTGGCCGACACGCAGTTCAGCGTCGATCGCGGTTTCTTTTCCGCTCCGTTCGATACGGTCATCACGACCGAAACGCCTGGAGCAACGATCGTTTACACCACCAATGGGAGCACTCCCTCGCTCACCAATGGCACGGTCGTACCCGCGCCAAACCCCAGCACTCCGCCCACGGCGACCGTGCATATCGCGGGCACGTCGACCCTTCGAGCCGCAGCATTCAAGACCAACTACGTCACGACGAACATCGACACGCAGACGTATCTCTTCGTGGCCGACATCATCTCACAGTCGCCAAATGGCCAGGCTCCCGCGGGATGGCCGTCGGGCAGCGTCAACGGGCAATTGCTCAACTATGGCATGGACCCCAGCATCGTCAGTGCGTCGCCGGTCAGTGGTGACTTCAACGGCGACTTTGCCGTCACTACGCTTGACTATGACATCCTGAAGGCGCATTGGCGGCAGCAAGTGCCGAGCAATACCCAGGGCGATATGGACGGCAATGGCCTGGTCGACCTCAAGGACTTTTCAGAGTTCAAGGAGGTCTTCGGAACGAGCGGAGGTGGGGGCAATTCGTACTCAGTCGTCAGCGCGCTGCTGGCGATTCCGTCGATTTCGATGGTGACTGATCTCGCCAATCTTTTCGATCCAGCGACCGGGCTCTATGTGAATGCCGGCAACCAATCTCCGGACTCAGAACGCCCCGCCTCGATCGAGTTGATCAATCCCGATGGAACTCCCGGTTTCCAGATCGACGCGGGCGTGCGCATTCGCGGCAATTTCAGCGCCTCGGACGCCAACCCCAAGCACGCCTTCCGGCTGTTCTTTCGCGACGGCGACTTGAACTACCCGTTGTTCGGGGCCGAAGGGACCGATACGTTCGAGAAGCTCGATCTACGCACGGATCAGAACGACTCATGGGCTTGGCAGGGAAGCGCATTCGAGACGTTCGTCCACGACGTGTTCGCGCGAGACACGCAGCGCGACATGGGGCAAGCGTACACGCGCTCTCGCTACTACCACCTCTACATCGACGGGCAGTACTGGGGTCTCTATCAGAGTGAAGAGCGTCCTGAAGCTTTTTACGGCGAGTCGTACTTGGGTGGAACGGAAGAGGATTACGATGTCATCAAGAGCACTGGCAATAGTGGCGGATACTCGACCGAAGCGACCGATGGCGACCTCGACGCCTGGTTCGACCTCTGGAGCCAG
>Ga0163144_10003401_pt1 | contig 36238 bp, 30 predicted proteins | sample OliLak19BULKMAT1_FD_123175 | JGI IMG/M metagenome (GOLD analysis project Ga0163144, IMG submission 123175) | Freshwater microbial mat bacterial communities from Lake Vanda, McMurdo Dry Valleys, Antarctica - Oligotrophic Lake LV.19.BULKMAT1 | ecosystem: Environmental > Aquatic > Freshwater >...
CCATCATCGAAGGGCTCTCTCGGTCGGCTCTCGATTCAGTTTGCATGATGTGACCTGATCTCTTTCATTGGGAGTCGGAGCGGCATTCGGGCGAAGCGATAGAGACCGAAAACGCAGACGGCAGCGAGCACCCAGAACAGGGGAAATGTGACCAAGACGCCGGGGTGATACGCCACGGCACCGGCGAAGTCGGCATGTGCGAAAGCAGAAAACGCGCGCGACATCCCGCACAGCGAACAACCGGGGCAGGGCGGCAGCGAGACGCCGATCAACGAAAGATGCTCGCCGCGAGCGATCGCCTCGGGCCGAAACGCGAAGCTCATCGAGAGCGCGTAAGCGCTGAGCCCGAGTGGAAGCAAAACCCCCGCGACTACGATGGCGTTGAGTCGCCGCTCCGCGCGGCTCAGGTTCGACCAGCGTGCCACGTTGGTCAGCGTATCTCATTCGCCGAAAGACCATCGTTCGATCGAGACACCCCCGGCAAGGGGGCCCTCTGCTAGAAGCGGAAGCATGGCGCTGACCACGATCCTAAACGTCGAGGTGACGCTCTCGGATGTCGATCGCAGTGTGTACGAGACCCTCGAGCTTCGACTCGCGCAGCATCCTTCCGAGACGACGAAGTATCTCCTCAGCCGCCTGTTCGCCTATTGCTTGTCGTACGAAGAAGGTATCGCGTTCAGCCGGGGGGGGCTCTCCGACACCGACGAAGCGCCCGTCTCGGTGCGCGACCCCACGGGTCTTTTGCTGGCGTGGATCGACGTAGGCCTGCCATCCGCGGAGCGGCTGCACAAGGCATCGAAGGCCGCGCGACGCGTGTCGTTGTTTTCGACTGCCGAACGCAGCCAACTCATGCGCGAGGCGCTGCAGCGACCCATTCACAAGGTCGAAGCGATCGAGGTGTTTCTGCTGGAGGCGAGCTTCATCGCCGCGCTGGAAGCCAAGCTCGAACGGCGGGTGGCGCTCGAGATCGTTCGAAACGAGGGGCAGCTCTACGTGACCATCGGAGGAAACACGCTGGAGAGCGCGCTCGTTCGCACGTCGCTGGTCAACAGCTGAAAAAGAAAGCAGCCCGCCGGCCTGAGCCGACGGGCTGTCGTCGATGCCGAGCGGGTGTCGCTCGTCAGTGCCGCTGCGCTCTCAGAGGCAGTTGGGGACTGCAGCGCAGTCCGCGCACACGCAGCCTTCATTGAACTGATCGCAGAAGCCGTCGTTCAAGCAGTTGCCTGCGTCGATGCAGAAGGCATCCGCATCGCATGCGCTGCAGGTGCAGGCGTCGGTGGTGTCACACGAGGCCGGGGTGTCGTCGCAGAACCCGCAGACAGGCGCCTCGGCGCAGTCGGTGCAGCTGCACCCTTCGCCCACAGCGGCCGAACAAATGCCGTCGTCGAGGCAAGCGCCAGCCGCTGCCGCAGCGAGCGTGAGCGTGAACGGACCGCTGTCCGTGGTGGTGAACGCGTTCACGATGATCGTCAGCGGCGTTGCAGCGACAACCTCCACGAAACCCAGCTCGTCGGTGCCGGCGGCGACGTCGTCGACACATGCGATCTCCGTGGCGATGTCCGCGCAGTCGGTACGGACGGCAAAGCCTTGATCGTCGCTCGGCGAGGCGAGCGTGATGCTCAGATAGCCAGTCGTGGCGGGGGTGAAGCTGAACACCTTCTCGTTGGTGCCCGGGTCGGCGCCGCAGGCGGTGTTGATGAGCGCAGTCCCGCTCGTGGTGTCGCCGGCATTCGCGCCGATGATCGCCACGGTCGGGGTCAAGCAGGCGGGAGCGACGCAGGTCGGCGCGTTCTGGCAGTAGGCAACGTCGAGGCAGTCGATGAGGCCGTTGTCGTTGTCGTCAGTGGCGTTGACGCAGTCTTCGGCGCAGGACTTCTCCTCGAAGCACTGCGCGTCGTCGCAGTCGATGTCGCCGTTACCGTTGTCGTCGACGCCGTTGGCGCAGTCTTCTTGGCACGCCGGAAGCGCAGCACATTGCGCGTCGGCGCAATCGACGGTGCCATTGCCGTTGTCGTCGGCGCCGTTGCCGCAGTCTTCGACCCAGCCGACGCACGACGGGTGCTCCGCACAATCGGAGCACAAGCAGCCTTCGTTGTAGGGGTCGCACACGCCGTCGCCCGTGCAGTTGGCATCAGCGAGACAGAAGGCGTCGGCTGCGCAGGACAGACATACGCAGTCGTTGAAAGTCTCGCCGTCCCCACACTCGTCGAGCTCGCAGCCGGTGCACACACATTCTTGCGCGTCCGCAGAGGTGCAAGTGGCATTGGCCTCGACGTCGATGCACTCGATGACGGCCGGGGGCGCGCCGCCGCCACCCTCGTTCATGCCGCCGGGATTGTTGCCCCCAGGCGAGGTCCCACCGGTATCACCGCCGCCGCTGCCACCGGTCGGGGTCGAAGTGTCGTCACCACAGCCGACGGCCGCGGTGCCGATGAGACTCGCCGCGATCAGCGCCTGGCGTGCGAGAGTGTTCCGGAAAGAATTGGATCGATACATCGAAGGCCTCCTGGGAGATCGGGGTGCTGGAGCGGCCCCGATAAAGTACGAGCGCGAAGGCTAACACTGTGGCTCGGCGGGACCAACCCATCGGAGCCGCTTTTGGGCTGTTTTCAGCGCTGCGAGCGTCGACTTCAAGAAAGACTGCAGCAAGACGCAGTGCGTTTACGTGAAAGGCAAGGCGCGCATTCGCGTCAACCTTCTCGAGTTCTCGAAGAAGTGGACTACGGTCATCGTGGAGGACTATCCCGAGAAGTGAGTCGTCAGCGATCGTCAGCGAGGTGGCGCTCGCGTTTGGCCGCACGCGCCGGTAAAACACGAGCTCGCCCTTGAAGCTCGTCGGCACCATCAGCAAACAGCGGCTCGCAGACGAGCACATCGTGCGGCTCGACTACCCGCCGTTCGACGTCGTGATCGTGTCGACTGACACCGGCATCTTCGCGCTCGAGGACGCATGCAATCACGCCAGCGCGAGCTTGGCGGAGGGTTGGGTCGAAGATCATTGCCTGATCTGCCCTGTCCACCAATACGCCTTCGACCTCGAGACTGGTGCGCTGATTCGTCCGAAGGGCTTGTGCGGCGATCAGCGTACCTTCGTCGTTCGAGACGAAGGAGACCTCGTTGCGATCTACGACCCGTTCAAGCTCACGCTGCTGACCTGACGGCGCGGGAGGGGCTCGACTCTACAGGTCTGCAAAACGCAGTGCGCCGAGCAGCAAAAAGGAGTGGAACGCGAACAGGCAATAGCAGGCAACCGCTCGCGCGAGGCGCACGGAAGGCTCGGCTCGCCGACGGCGATAGCGGTGAGCCGCAGAGCCGCCCAGAGCGACCATGATGGGCATGCCCAGTAGCGTGACGAGCAAGGCGACTTGTCGATCGCGACGCCAGTGCAGTCGAAGACGCGCGTCGAGGCGCCGAAGTAAATCGGGTTCGTCGAGGCGCGGGAGCGTGAGCGCATCGAAGCGCGCGAGGATCTTGCTACCGTCGCAGACCCACAGAATCTCGCGGTCGCGTTCGTAGACGTCTCCCGCCATCATGCCGTGCACGAACGCGGTCCGCCGACTGGTGTCTTTGGCGATCCGCGTGAGCTTCGTATGGTAATCGAACTTGAGTCCTTGGCTCGAGCCGCGGATCGGCGCAGAAATGTCGCGAGCCCTGCGGCTCTTGCGCATCCAGCAGCTCGTGGCGCACGATGCGCGACGAGGGGATCACCTCGCCATTCACGGTCCGCTCAAGCTCACACTGCTGACTGGTGCTGGCAACGGTGACGCGAGAAAGGTGCTGCCGAACAGCGCTGCGAGGCCGACGACCACGACGAGCACTGCCCACCTCGACCGGGAGCGACGCTTCTGCGGGGCCTTGTCGCTGCGTTTCATCGGGCTTGCTTCTGGCGAAGACTGAGAGCTCTCGACATAGGGTTGATCTCTCGGCGCTGCCACCCTGAGCTCAGATCATCGAGTCTTCGAAGGCGGTTCTGTCGAACGGGATGTGGCGTTCGGGATCGTGAGGATCAATCAGCGGCGGTAGCGGCTCGGGCGTCGAAGCCTCGAAGTAGAGCGCGCCGAGCACGACTGGCTGCGCGAGATCGGCCGCGAGCTTGTTGGTCGGAATCTCGACGTAGCCGTCGCCCGAGACGAACATGTCGTTGGGCGCGGCTTGATCGACGAGCTTGCCGCCTTCGAAGCGCGCGTAGCCGCCGACGAGCGAGTGGTCGCCTTGGCAGAGCCAGATCGCCTTGCCCCGCAGCCCACTCAAGGCCTGCGTCAGCGCGACGCCTCGCGGCTCGTCGTTGCTGGCCGCTTGGTCGAAGCTCTTCTTGATCGTCGCGAAGTTCGCCGTCCACGCGGCTTTGAATCGCTGACTGAGCGTCGCCTCTTGGTCGCCGTCGGCGGTCTCCAAAGGCTCGCTCGGCTGGCTGCGCTCATACAGCGCGATCACATGGGCCTCGGCCGAAATCAGGCTCGGCAGGTGCCGCAGGAACTCGATCTTGGGCTCGGCCTCGCGCGCGACCTTCGCGAGCTCGACGTCTGCGAGCGCCGCTCCGAGATACACCACCAGCTGATAGTCCGAGCCCATATATGCGGTTGCTAAACCTGAAGCCCTGAAGCCTGTCGCGCTGCAGCTGGTGGCAGCCCGTCGAGAATCACGCTCGCTCACTTAGCGTGTCTGACGCGGACTGTCCAAGCCTGTGGCGCTCAACGTCGCGCAGCGCCGCCGCCAGCCGAAGCCCGCGCCAGAACCTCCTGCGAGAACAGCTCCGCGACGTTGCGCGCCGGCGAGCCCGTAGGCAAACGATCGGACGCTTCGCGCAGGGCAGCGAGGACAGACTGCGCGGGCTCGCGCGCCAGCGCTCGAAGCGCCAGGGCGCGACCAATCGAATACGAGACCAACGCCAAGGTGGGCACCGACCAGGTGAACGGCGGCGCCTCTCTCGTAATGGTGGCCAAGTCGGTCAACGGGGTGCGGGCCAATAACCCGAGCAGCTTGCTCTGATAGGCGTCGACCGGAATCAGGTCGAGCCCCTCTGTCATGCGCGAGAGCGGGACGTTCTTGGGCACCACCGCCAAGCTCTTCAGACCGGGCCAGCGACCATAACGACCGGCAGGTTCGCTGCCGCGAAACTGTGCGCTGCCGATCCAGCCGGTGACGCTGGTGTCTTTGCGAATGATCTTGGAAGCCCGTGCAAAGGTCGCGTGGCGGACGATGACCTCGAGCGTGGTTCGAGGCGGCGGAATTGCGTCGATCAGGCGGCCAGTTGCTTCGAGCAGTGTCGCGTGCCTCCCGCGCGTCAGCGGTCCGCTGAGCTCGTGATTGGTGACCTGCATCAGATCATTGAGCGCTGCTGCCATTGCCCACTCGCCTGGCGACAGATCGGGCAGGGTGTCGACCGGCGAGAGCAGGCGCGCGCGCCGTACGCGCGCGACGTCGATGCTGCTTCGCAGATTGTCGTCGACGATGCGCCTCCCCACGCCGAGCGCGAGCCCGATCTGCTGCCCGAACGGCTGCACCAAGCGCAACTTGCCTCCGAGCACCAGCGGCCCCACGACGCCGTGCGCCAGCTCTTCGAGTCGCTCGGTGAGGTTGGCCATCTGACGCGCTCAGCCGGGCTCTTCCGGCGCCTTGGCGGAGACATCGCCCATCGGGAAGAGGCCGGGCGAGGTGAGCACCAGCTCGGGCACCTCTGTAGCGAGCGCCAGCTCGAGGGCATCGGCAGGCAAGAGCGCCCAGGTCTGCGCCTCGAGCAACGCCACTTCGAGAGCGACGAACTTCTCGCCTTCGACGCCGACGATTCGAGCATCGCGACCGATGAACAACACGACGCCGGAGGGGGCCCCGATGCTGGCAAACAGCACCTCCGGAGATACAGCGGGCAACACGTCGTACCCGGCTGGTACGTAGAGCGCCGGGTGGACCTCGCGAAAAAATTCGCCGACTGGCATGGCTTCGATGCCGTTCGGTAAACGAAGAAAAGCTCCCGCTTTGGTGAATGCGATGCTGGCGCGGCGAAGTGTGTCTTGGCCCAACAGGTAGGCCATGCGGCGAAGCAGGCCGAGCTCTTCGGTGCGCACGAAGCTGGCGGTGACGCTGCGCCATGGGTCGGTCGTGGGGACCATGCGCAGCGCGAGCTGGATGGTGCCTGGGGTGGCGGCGGCGACGCCGCGCACGCGTGCCTCGGTCCCCTCGTCGCGCAGCTCGACACGCGCGAAGCTCTGCACTGGCCCGAGCGCCGGCAGCTTGGACAAGTCGAGCGGATCTTTGCCTTTGCGAAAGAGCACCAGACCCTCCCGATCAAACACGGGACACGCGCGCAGATTCACGGGGTGGCGCGTGCCGAGCTCGACTGCCGCGCCCTCTGCCACGGGCTGGAATACCGTGAGCCCTGGCGTGTTCGTGAGCAGCGGCATCATGCGAGGCGGAATTTGGGGTACACGAAACACGTAACGCTGCACGGGGCCATCATCGAAGCTCGAATCAGGGGGCCACTCTGCCAGGCCGACGTCCGCTTCGACGGCGGAGCGGATGAAGTAGCCGATCAAGGCCGGGCCGAGGCCGCGCTCTGCGAGCAGCCATTTGGGACCTGGCTCGTGGATGGTGCTGGGGTCGCGCTGCGGCTCGAGCCGCAGCAAGAGCGAGCGGATCTCGACTGTGCGCTCACCCGCGTAAATTTGCGAAAAATTGCCGTGATAAAGGGCGTAGGCAGCCTCGTCGGCGAGCAGCTCGGAGACGTCGTAGCCGAAGGGCGCGTCTGCATCGCGATACTGCACGAAGTGACGGCTGGTCCCGGTGAACGTGTAGCCACCCGCGAGGCGCGCGACCTCGCCGACGCGGTCCATTCTGTCGCTCGAGTCGGCAGCGAAGGTGAGCACGACCTCGCGCGCGCCGAGCTTGCTCTTGACGATTTCGACGCGCAAGCTGCGCAGCAGGTCTTCAAGCGAGCTCTGCCGGGTGAACAGCGCCAGAAACGCGACCAAGCGGTCGAGGCTGGGCAGCAGAACCAGGCCTTTTGCGCCGAGCGCAACCCCTTTCGCGTCGAGGCCCAGACCCGGGGTGCGGAGGCGCGTCTGATGGAGCGCTACGCGAACGAGCATCCGCCGATGACCCTATCGCGCATCGGTTCGATCTTCTACCCTCGTGCGTCTTAAGGCACGGATGAACGCGCTCGAACGAGAGCTCCTGGCGGGGCGATTCGAGATCGTCCGCGAAGTTGGTCGCGGGGCGGCTGGCGTCGTGTATCGCGCGCACGACTGCGAGACTGGCGGCTCGAGCGCACTCAAGATCATCGAGGCGAGCGAAGACCCGCAAGAACAAGAGCGCTTCCTGCAAGAAGGGCAGGTGCTCGGCTCTCTCGACCACCCGGGGATCGTGCGGGTGCTCGCCTACGGCACGCTCGAGAACGCTTACTCGGATGCGGGCGGGCGGCGCATCAGCGCAGGCGCGACCTTCGTCGCGATGGAGTGGCTCGAAGGCGAAGATCTCGGTGTACGCCAGAAGCGCGCGCCGTTGTCGGTGCCGGATTCGCTCGAGGCAGCCCGGCAGATCGCAGAAGCGCTCGCTTGCGCGCACAGCGCAGGCATCGTTCACCGCGACATCAAGCCGTCGAACGTTTTCTTGCTCGACAATCCGGCGCGCGAAGTGAAATCGGGGCTCAGCACGCTGCGCGGCGCGAAGCTCGAGGATGCAGTTTCGAGCTCCGAAGTAGGGCCGGGCACCGAGCTGCCCTGGCGGCTCTCGGTAAAGATCCTCGACTTCGGTGTGGCGGCCGCGGGCGACGCAACTGCGACAGGCGCCGGCGCGATCGTGGGCACGCCCGCGTACATGTCGCCGGAGCAAGCGCAAGGCAACGCAGCCCCAGACGCGCGCAGCGACATATTTTCGCTGGGGGCCACGCTGTTCGAGCTGTGCGCGGGGGTGCCGCCACATGCGGGCGGGTCTGCCATCGCGACACTCGCGAAACGCGTGACCGATCCCGCGCCGCGGCTCGCCGAGCTCTGCGTCGACTGCCCCGAGGGCCTCGACGAGATCGTCGCGCGTTTGCTCGAGATCGAGCCGGCGCTGCGGCCGAAGTCAGCCTCCGATGTGGCCCGCAATCTGGCTGCGCTGGCGGCTGACCCAGCGGTGGCGCGGCTCGGTCGACTGCCGCTTCGAGAGGCCGATACGCGTGCGCGTGTCGGTACCCGGCTGGTGACTACGCTCGTCGCGCTCGGCGTTGCCACAGGTGCAGAACGTCTGCGGCTCTTGGCGCACGTGAAGCAGATGGGCGCCGACGCATTGCCGCTCGGCGCCGACTCGATCGTCGCGCACCTGGGTGCGCGTCGCGCGCTCGGCGATGAGGCCACGCGCGCCCTCGAAATCGGGCAAGAGCTGGCTGCTTTGGGCGCCAAAGTGGGTATCGCTACGGGACGCACGCGCGTCGATCTCACGCGCTCGAGCGGGGAGATCGTCGATCGCGCGGCCAAGCTCGCGCGCGATGCAAAAGACGGTCGCGTCAACACCGACATGACGACCGGTGAACTGTCGCGCGGTCGCGCCGAGTTCGACGTGCCCACGCTGAACCAGAGCGGCGTCATGCCGCTCACCACCAAGCGCCGCCCCGATTCCGAGAATTCGAGCTTCGTTGGCCGCGAGCCGGAGCTCTTGACCGCCCTTGGCGCGTACGACCGCTGCATCGACGACCGCACGCCGATCATCGTGAGCACCTCGGGCCCCCCGGGGATCGGCAAGACCCGCCTCGGCCAAGAGATCATTTTGCGGCTCGAGCGCAGAGACGAGCCGCCGCGTGTGATGCTGGTGCGCTGCGAGTCATACGGCCGCGCGCAAGCGCTGGGCACCGCAAGCGACGCGCTCCGCTCGCTCTTGCTCCTCTCCAAAGGCGCGACGCTCGAAGAGGCGACAGCAGCGATCGCGCGTGTGCTGCCGCAGAGCCGTGCGGGCGCCTTCGAATACGAGCTGCTCGCACAGCTGCTCTCCAATCAGCCATTTCCGGAGGGTGTCGAGCCGCGCGCCGCGCGCGACGCCCTGTACGTGTCGATGACCGAGCTGGTGATGGAGACTGTCGCCAAAGAGCCGTGTGCGCTCGTGATCGAAGACGCGCAATGGGCGGACCACGAGTCGGTCGCGTGGGTCGACCATTTGCTCGGCCGCGCGCAGGGCAAGGCCATGTTCACGCTCTTCTTCGTGCGGCCTGCCTTTTGGAAGAACCACCCGCAACGTTTCGCAACGCGTGATCATGTGCGCATCGAGCTCAAGCCGATGGCCAAACGCGCTGTGCGAGAGATTGCGCGCTGCTTGATCGGCCCCCAAGCGACGGAGGCCCAGCTCGAGCAGGTCGCCGCGCAGGCCGCTGGCTCCCCGCTGTTCGCAGAAGAGCTGGCGCGGCTGGTGGTGCAAGGCAAAGGCTTGAGCGGCGCTGCGACGATCGAAGCCGCCATTCAAGTCAGCCTCGATGCGCTCGATGACCCGGTTCGCGACGCGGCTGGTCGTCTCACCATCTTCGGCCTTTCCGGTTGGGATCTCGGGCTCTCGTCGCTGTACGATCCGGCGATGAGCATGCCGGGGCTGTTGCCGCCGGACGTGCTGCTCGGTCGGCTGGTGGCTTCGGACATCTTGGTAGAGAGCGCCAAGACACGTTTTGCCGGTACGAAAGAGTACCTGTTCAAACACGCGCTGATTCGCGACGTCGCCTTTGCAATGGTGGGCGACGACATGAAGCGCATGCTGCACGCGCGCGCCGCCGCGTGGCTCGAGAGCGTCGGCGAAGACGCCGCCACCGTCGCGCACCATTACGATCACGGCGGCCACCACGGAGAGGCAGCCAAACACTGGGAGGTCGCTGCGCGCCGTGCGCTGGCGACCAATTCGCTCTCCGACGCTGCCACCATGAGCGAACGCGCGCTGGCGTTTGCGGACGACAAGCCGACGGCCTTCGGGCGCGCAGTGCTATTCGAAGAAGCGCAGTCGAGGCTCGACGCGCGCGGCTCGGAACGCGAAACCGCCATCCACGCGATGCGCGAGAACGTCTACGACGAGGCGAGCGACTTGAAGACGGAGGGTGCGGCTGCCCGTTACGACGACGCGCGCGCGCAAGGCATCGACATCGAAGCGCGCCTACGCAGCGTGCGCGACCGCGCACACGCGCTGGGTCTGCTCGAGGAGAGCACGCGCTGCTCTGCGGCGCTGGCGCAACGGTTGGCCTTCGCTGGCGAGCTCGTCTCCGCCGAAGCGGAGGCACGCGCGATGCTCGAGCTCTCCGAACGAGAAGGCATCGTGTGGGCGTCGGTCGATGCCTGGCAGACCTTGGCGGTGGTCAGCCAGACATTGGGGGAGCTCGCCTCCGCATTGGAAGCGCGCCGGAGCGCCGCGCGGGCGGCGCGCTCAGCCGGTCTCAAAGAGCGCGAGGCGATCCTCACGATGAACCTCGGCTTCGCCCTGACCACCATCGGCGCGAAGAACGAGGCGCTCGTCGAAATCGAGACCGGCCTCGAACGTGCCCACGCAATTGGTAGTTTGGGCGCGGTTCGCCACGGTCAGATGAACCTGCTCTGCTGGGCGGCGACGTTCGGCGCCGACGCCCGCGTGTCGCACGCATTGACCGAGCCCCGTGCCCAAGCAGACGAGGCCGCCGCGGGGGCCTACGTCATTCAAGACCGGTCGACGCTCGGGGTGCTCTTCTATCGCGGCGTCGAGCTGTTACGCGGCGACAGCTCCACTGTCGCGCGCGCCAAAGGTCTCCTCGAACGGGTCGCGCAGGCGTATCGCTACACGGGCAACCTGGATATTTTGCCGGTGAGCTTGGGCTTCGTATCCGAGGCGCAGCGTCGGCTGGGCAACGCCGAGCAGGCTCGTGACCTTGCCGCTGAGGCCGCTCTGCTACTCGATCAAGGCGCACCCAGCCTGTTGAACGAGGCGCCCGTCTACCTCGCGCTGCACGACGCGTGCGTCGACCTCGCCGACAACAAGGGCGCCCGCTCCGCCATCGAACGCGGCATGGGCCACCTGGTGCGCCGGCTGTGGGGTCTGGCCGACACGCCCTACGCCCACGCCTTCTTGAGCGGCCTCGACCACAACGCAGGCCTCATCAGCGCGGCCGAAGCTTACGGCCTCGTGCCTGACGAAGTGGAGAAGGTCATCTCCGCTCGCCGGGGCGCGTGACGAGAGAGATATTTACCGCAGAGGGCGCAGAGGAGGGGATGCAGAGGACGCAGAGGGTAAATTCAGGGTTCGGTACAAGCTGTGGCGCCGCTTGCGAAGGGCTGCAGCGCTGACATCGCGGCGGGCAGCGCAGCTCTGCAGCTGGACACAAAAACCTCCGTGCCCTCTGCGTCTCCTCCTCTGCGCCCTCTGCGTAAATCTGCCGTCTTCTCGAGCGCTTTGGCGACGCGGTCGCGGTAGCGAATCGTGATGTCACGCGGTCCGAGGACTCTGACTTCCGCGATGCGCGCGTCGGGGGAAACCGCCAACGCGAACTCGATGTCGCTGGCTGTGAGCGGTTTGCCGTCCGACCATTTGAGACCGTCGCGCAAGCGCCAGGTCACCTCGAGCTGTCCCCCGGCGAGAAAGCGCAGACAGTCGTTGGTGATGGCAGGGACCTCTTCAGCGAGCACGGCGATGGTGGTTCCATCGAGGTCGCTGCGGGTGGTGCCCCAGTTGCTGCTGCGGCCGGCGATTCCTCCCGCTGCTGTCTGCAGCGAGTTGGTGCCGATGCGGACGACCTCACGGCTGGACGCCGGGCGCTCGCCGGTGAGGGCCGGCGCAGGGGGCGGAGCGGGCTTGGTCGGCCGGTGCACCGCGATGATGACGATGATCAGCAGCACGAACGGTGTGGCGATCAGGGTTCCGTTGTCCAGATTGCGCCAAGCTCGCTCGCGATTTCGGTCGTGCAGATCGGAGGCAATCACCGAAACGCCGAGCATCACGGCAGTGAGGAAGTACGCGACCAAGAACACGACGTCGGCCAGCGTCATGTACGGACCGATGGCATGGTGTCGCCGACCGAGAACTGGAACGCGAAACACGCGAGCAACGCCGTAACGCCGACGCCCGCCCCCTAGCTGAGCGGCCGGCCCAGCTGAAGCTCGATCTCTTGCACGATGAACTCCGCCTCTTCCATGGTGCCGACAGTGAGGAGGCGCTCGAAGGAGGGTGGGTCTCGGAGCGTGGCCAGCAGCTCGACGCGGGTGGCCTTGGCGCTGAGGACGAGCTGTTTCAGTCGGGCCACGTCGATGGTCAGGCGCGGGGCGAGCGGGAGGGGGTGTCGCCGGATTTGCAGGCCGCGCTCGTCGATGCGGATACGAATCTTGCCATTCAGCGAGGCCCCGGCGTAGGTCACACCCACCAACACTGCAGCGCCGACCACGAGTCGCAACGGGGCGAACACGCCTGGCAATCGGTAGACGGCAAAGGCGATTGCCGCGCCGAGCAACAGAAAGACCAGTTGGTAGAGCTGTATCGGCGCGCGCGCGTCGATCTCGAGCGCCTCGCGAGTCATGTCGCGGTACGCGCCGCCGGCAGAGCGCGTACGACGTACTTCGATCGTGGCCGGCTGCGGCAGGCTCTCGCTCGGGGTGGATCGATTTCGCTTCATGGCGAGCAGCGCCGCAATCTCAACATGGCGCACTGCCGCCGTCACGCGCGTCACGGATCCCGAGGCAGAGCGAGCATGCCCATCTTCAAACTGTCCGCCGGGAATTTGTACTGCCAAGGCCGGCGTGCCATACGAAAGGCTAGCCATGCGAGACACGCTCCTCTGGATTGCGACCGCGACATGTTTGCTCTCCGGGTGCGCAGCGGTCGACGGAATCCGGTCGAAGGCCGAGGATCTCTCCGAGATGGACGACAGCTCGTTCGGGGACGCGCGCGGTCCGGGGCCCTTCGAGGGCAAGAGTCCGTCACGCGACGTCAAGCCGAGCGGCGACAGCCCTTCTTCGAGATCACCGCTCAGCGTGCCGCGTGAGCCCGAGGGGCCCAAGCGACCTCGGCCCGACGGTCCGAACATGGACGTGTACAAGACGCGCGCATGCAGCGTCGCGCTGGAGGCGTTGGCGGGCGACGCCAGCGTGGCGCCGCGGACGCGGGCGCTGGCCGGTGCAGTGCAGCACTGTGACGCGAAGAGCGACCATTACGACCTCCGCCACGCGCCCTGTTCGCTGTTTCAGTCGGCCGAGGACGATCGTGCCGTCGATGCGTCGATTCAAGAGCTGCGCTCGCTCGCTCCTGTCTGCAACGGCCCCACCTGACGGCCGTCGCTCGGGCGCCGCGGGCGCGTTACAAGAGCTGGAGGAAAGCGACCAGCGCCGTGCGCTCTGCTTCATCGAAGAGCGGCCCGCCCTCGGTAGATGCTGCGTGCAGAAACGTCCCGTCGTCCGACAGCCAGCTCAGGGCCAGGACATCGCTCAAGCTCACAGCGGTGCCGTTGGTGAAATACGGCGTCTTCCCAGCGATGCGTCGCAACGACGAAGGTCTGGCCCCGAGTGGGTGCACATATGGCAGTACCTCTGTCTTCTCGTAGCCATCGCGGGCCCAGACCAATGGCGCGGTCGATGAGAGTACGAGGCTCTCCCATTGTTCGTAGCGTTGAACGGTGCTTGCGTCATTGGTGACCAGCCGCGCCTGGTGGCAGCTCTCGCAATGGGCTGCAAAAAGCGCCTGGCCTCGCCGCTCGAGGGGTGTGAACGAACCCTTGTCTGCTGTCCGCGGATTGCGTGGGTGCGGCAAGCTGGCCAGATAGAGCAAGAGCGCGCGGCGGAGATCGGCCGCGCCGTGGGGGGCCAGCGCGAGCCGCCCCTGCGACGCCCACTCGATGCCAGCCTCGTCGAGGTCGAACCATTCGCTGTGGCCGGTGTTGGAGGAGGCCACGCGAAATTCGGCAAACACCATTTCGGTGAGATCTTCATCGAGCGCGCGTGTGAAATGAGGCGCGTTGTTGCCCAGGCCGAACAATGGCTTCGTGGTGGCGACGACGTCGGCGCGGCCCGTGCGATGCGTGCGCCCGTCGATGCCACCCTCGAAATGGCAACTCTCGCAGGTGAACCGGCTGAGAGGACCCTCGGCCTTCTGAAAGGGGCCCATGGCATTCGTAAAGAAGAGCGCCTCGCCCAGTCGCACCACTTCAGACGGAGGCAGGCGCGGGTCGGGTGGCGTCGCGGATCGATTGGCGACGTCGAAGCGTTGCACGCCATTCGTGCCCCATCGAACGACGGCGTCGAGCAGCGGACTCGCGCCGATGAAGCTGTCGGGCGCGCTCTCGACGAAAGACGTCAGTCCGGGCGCGGCGCTGAACGCGCGCGCGCGTGGAGACCCCGCCGGCGCCGAGTGTCACGTCGATGACGGCCCCGATGGCAGCGCCATAACCAGTTGTCCGAATGCGTACGCCCTCTGGCGTCGCCGCGATGGAGAGCGCTTTGGGCGTGATGACGCCGAGCTCGCTGACGTCGACGCTGGCCAGTGTGCGAACGTGGCCATCTTCGACCGAGCGCAGATACACGAACGAATCGATGAACCCGAACGAGCCGCCAGCGCGGTCGAGCGGATGGTCCTCGATGCCGCCGGAGGCGACGAGCAGCGAGCCATCGCTGCGTTCGAGCAGCGCCGTGCCGAAGAAAGGGCCGTCATTCCGGATCGTCGTGGAGTCGGCTCGCGCGACGCCGTTGGCTTCGTGGCGAAAGACGCTGACCGTGTGGGCCACGGGGCTGGTCACAGCCAGAAAGTGAGCGGTGAGGGTCACTTCGACCGGACCCGTTGGCACCGCCAGTCGCTGCGGCGGCTGTTCGCCGCACGACCACGCGAGCTCGCTGGCATGCTCGTCGACGGCATACACACAGTCGTCGAGAGTGGCCACCGAGCGAGCGCCGATGGAGGTGAACCCCGGGCGATCGAGCGGAGCCGCGCGCTCCAGCTTTCCCTCGGCGACGCGCAGCGCAACCAGCTCGGGCCGCGTCTTGGCGCCGACCCAGAGCGTGCCGTGTTCGTCGACCGCGAGCGCGGTCGCTCCGGGAAGCGCAACGCGGCGGTCGAGCTCGTGCAGGTCGTCGTCGAGCAAGACGACTTCGCCAGGCTGGGACAGCAAGAGCGCGAAGCCGCCGCGTTCGAGCTTGACGATCCGCGATGGGTCTGGCCCGAGCAGCGCCCGCGCGTCAGGAGGTGCGCGCGGGTCGAACTCTGCGCGGTAGCAGTGCTCTTCTGCGCGCTGCACGGCAAACGCTACCAGTTGTGTGAGGCCGCGCTCTGCCGGAACCAGCGCTGCTGCAGGCGGTGGCTCGGAGCAGCCGACGAGACACGCAAGAGTGAGCAGGCACGCGCGAGGCGCGCCGCTTTTCACCAGCCGCCGCCGCTGGCACTGGCTGCGGCCGTCGTGGTGGTCGCGGCGGTGGCGGTCGGCTTGGCGCTCGGAGCGGACGACGCTTTGGCGCTGGCGTCCGGCTTGGCATTGGTCTGGTCACCACAGCCGAACGAGATCATCGAAATCAGAGCGGCGCCCAGGGTCAGTTTGTCGTTCATTGGCGCGCCATGCTAGCCCGAGTTCTGGCGCTAGCAGTCCGGAAAGTCGGGGTCCTCCGGACCGCAGTCTTCGTAATCCGGGTCGTCGTCGTCGAGATCTTTCGGGTGGCAAGCCTTGCCGTTGTCGCCGCTCGTGCCGTTGCAGCGTTCGTCGCTATCGCACTCGTCGTGCTCCTTGCAGCGCCGCAGGCAATAAAGGTCACCGTCCTGAATGGCATCGCAGACCTCGTCCGCGAGGCAGCCTTCGTCATCGTCCCCGGGGTCGAAGCAAGGCTCACCCACGGTGCCGCCAGGGTGCCCGTCGCAAGCGATCAACGCCGTCATCGAGAACAGGGCCAAAGCAAAGAAGCCTTTCAGGAACCGCATGACCACAAGGTTCTCCTGACTGGCACTCTCTGTCGACCGAATTGGCGTCGTTGTGGCTTGTCGCCGACCCAAAGAAAGGACATGCCTTACGACTGTATGATTATGCGCAGCACGTCTTTCTTGGGGCTGGTTTCGACGCTGAGTCTGCTCGCTGCAGGGGGTTTTCTGGCCTCGATCGCCGGGTGCGCTGACGACACCAACACCGGCGGCGCCGGGGGAAGCGGCGGCTCAGGTGGCTCCGGAGGTGCGGGCGGCGCGGGGGAGGTGTGCGACAGCCACGCGATCAAGGGTGCCGCGAGCTTCAGCGACAACACAGAAGCGTGGGGGCTCGTCGGTGTCGCGGGCGGGCGCGTGATGAGCGGCGATGTGAACGGCGATGGCTACGCCGATCTGTTGGTTCACGGCTTCGCCCCCAACGCGCGCGAGACAGTGGGCGGCGCGAAGCTGACGTATTTGTTGATCAACGAAGCGGATGGCGACAAGCGAGTGTTCGTCGACCGCACGTATGAAAGTGGCTTCGCTGCCCCGGCCGACGGCTCGACGACGGAGCTCAAGGCGTCCCATCTCGCGGTGCTGGGCGACGTCGACAACGATCTCGACCTCGACATCTTCAGCGGCACGTACACGGATGTCCCGGCGGCACTACCGGCGACAGCTGGCGATCTCGACCGCAGCGAGATCTACTTGAACGACGGGGTGGGTAACTTCACACTGCGGCCGAATTCAGGGGTCGGTTTCGAAGCAGCGCGACGCACGTCGAGCGCTACCTTCGTGGATGTCGATCGCGACGGCGCGCTCGACCTGTTCGTGGGCGTCCACTACTCTGCCTCGGGCGCGATGCAGGCGCCGGCGCTGTACCTCGGCAACGGCGACGGTACGTTCGCCGACGTCACCAGCGACTGGCAGGTGGACGACGAGAAGCGCGCGACCTTCGGGGTTACTTCCTGCGATCTCGACGATGACGGCCTGCCCGAGCTCGTGATGAGCGCGTACGCACGTGGGCCAGACGTGCTCTACACCCAACAGGGCGGCACGTACGAGGATGTCGGTGAAGACGCCGCCATCGCGTTCGACGAAAACAAAGATTACACGGACAACCAGAATTTCTTGTGCTGGTGCACGGTGAACCCCACGCAAGCCGAGTGCGAGGGGGTCGCTAGTCCGGCGGTGCAATGTCCGACGCCAGCGGGCGCGGCTTGGGCCTCATCCGAGACCAAGGACAATCGCTTGGGCGGCAACACTTTCTCGACCGTGTGTCACGACATCGATGGCGACGGAAAGCTCGATTTGTACAACGCCGAGATCGCCCACTGGTGGGCCGGCCAGAGCTCGGACAAATCGAACGTGCTCTACAACACGAGCGCAGGCCCTGGGCAGCTGTCCTTCACGCACGCGGACCGCGCCGAAAAAGGCCTCGAAGTTCCGCACGTCGGCGTCGACTGGAATGAAGGTGGCATCGTGGCGCTGGCGGCAGACCTGAATGGCGACGCTCGCACCGACATCGTGTTGGGCGCCAGTGACTACCCGGACCAATACGGTTGGGTCTTTCGCCAGGACGTCGACCAGAATTTTCAGGAGGTGGGAGAAGAGATCGGCTTCCACCATCCGTGCGCCGTCGGCTTGACGACAGCCGACTTCGATCGGGATGGTGATCTCGACGTGGTGGTCGCATCAGGAACGGCTCGCGACTGCGCCGAAATCTGGGAGACCAACGAGATCCACATCTACGAGAACGGTGGCGAGGCCGGAAGCAGCTGGCTGGCGATTCGCTTGGCGGGCGACGGCACCACGACGAATGCTGCCGGCCTCGGAGCCCGCGTAAAGGTCACCGCAGGGGGCGTGACGCAGGTGCAAGAGCTCACCAGCGGCTACGGGCACTTCGGCTTGCAGAACGATACGTCGCTGTTCTTTTCGCTCGGCGGCTGCGAAAGCGCCGCCACCGTGGAGATCGTGTGGCCGGACCAAAACAGGACGACCTCGGTCTACGAGGCGGTCGCTGGCGGCAGGCTGGTCGAGCTGCGGCAAGGCGACGAGGCGGTGCACGAGTTGCTTCCGGCTGGGGGGGAGTAGGGCCTACACTGCCCGCGTGGAGGCTCGAGCGTAGGGGATGCAGCATGATCCCTTCGGCATCGCGGGGACCGTGCAGGCCCGGGTGTTCCGCGTTCAAGGGGCTGTCGCGGAAGGCGGCTTCGGCGTGGTTTACCGTGCCTTTCACGACGTCTTCCGCTCGGACGTCGCCCTCAAGTGTCTGAAGGTTCCGGACACACTCACCCCTGCACAGCGCCCAGCGTTCCTCGAGCGCTTTCGTTCGGAGGCCGAGCTTTTGTTTCGCCTGTCGGCTGCCCTACCCGAGGTGGTGCGGCCGCTGCAGTTCGGCGTGTTGGAAGCCAAGCAGTTCGTGCCGTTTCTCGCGCTCGAGTGGCTGGAAGGCGAGACACTGGATCGCTTCGTCTCCAATCGGACGGACCAGGGGAAGCCGCCGCTGTCGCTGACGGCCGCGCTCGAGCTGCTGACGCCGATCGCGCGGGTGCTCTCCCGCGCGCATCACTTCAACGACAAGGGTGAGCAGATGGCGATCATTCATTCAGACATCAAGCCGGAGAACGTGTTCTTGGCGACGGTTCACGGTGAGCGCGTCGTCAAGATCTTGGATTTCGGCATTGCGCGCGTGAAGGCGGAGACGAATGCGATCGCGGGACGCGCGACCAGTCAGGACAGCGTCGCGGCGTTTTCACCAGCGTACGCCGCTCCCGAGCAGTGGCACCCCGCGAGCTTCGGCGGGACGGGTCCGTGGACGGACGTGTACGGCTTGGCGCTGACCCTCACAGAAGTGTTGATTGGCAAAGCCCCGATCACTGGCGACTTGACCTCCCTGATGGGCGCTGCGTTGGCGCCGGATTGGCGTCCTACGCCTCGCACCAAGGGTGCCAAGATCTCCGACGCTGCGGAGAAGGCGTTCGAGCGCGCGCTGGCAGTCGACCCTCGCGTCCGCACCCAGAGCGTCGAGGCGTTCTGGACTCAGCTCGATCTGTCGATCGGCCGTAGCGCTTCGATCACGCGTCGCAACGTCGTTGACGAGGCTCTGCTCGGCTCCATTCCGCCACCGCCGAATCTCGAGCTCGAGCTGCCAGTCCCCGCACCCCCCAAGCCGCGAGCTGCAGAAGCGCCGATGCTGCAGCCCATCCAGATGGCACCTTCCACCCCGTTCGACGACTTCGACGCGCCGGCAGGGCGGCTCGATCTCGATGTTGCGCCAAAGCCGAGGAGCTCGGCGCCGCAGCGCTCGCGACCAGCGCCCATCTCGAACGCCTGGTCGCCCCCACCGCCGCCATCGAGGACGCTCGGTGAACGTTTCCGTGGGCCAGCCTGGTTGGCGTTCTTCGCCGTCGCCATCGGCGCTGCGGACGTGATCATGCTGAAGATGACCGGCGAGCGGCTGATGCTCGGCCCACTTCGCCCGCTCTATGTCGCCGGACCGCTCGCAGTGCTGGCGTTCATCATGACGGTGATGCGCGCGCTGGAAGAGTAGCGCCCGGGCGGGCTTTACAAGCAGAGCGGCGAGGGTAGGCTGCCACATCCGATGCGGCGGATCCTCGAGCCCGAGGTGATGGAGACCTCGAAAGACGCGCTCGAATACGACTCGATGGATTTTCTCGAGCCGAATACTCGATTCGCGCTCGATGCATTGGCGCTGATCGCCGATCTCGAGCGGCCCGAAGTGCTCGACGTGGGGACCGGGACTGCGCGCATCCCGATCTTGATGGCTCAGCAGCGCGCCAACATCTCCATTCTCGCCGTCGATCTCTCACCTTCGATGATCCGCGTCAGCACCGACAACGTCGCAGCAGCCGGCGTGGCACAACAGGTGAGGCTGCAAACGATGGACGCCAAGCGTCTGCGTCTGCCAAACGCGCACTTCGATCTGACCGTGTGCAACTCCACGATTCATCATCTACCGGAGCCGATCGTCGGGTTTCGCGAGATTGCTCGCGTCACGAAGCCGGGAGCAGCCATCATGGTGCGTGATCTCGCGCGACCGCCGAGCATGGACGCTGCCTGGGCCATCGTGAAACGAGCTGCAGCCGGTGAGTCGCGACATCAGCAGCAGCTGTTCTTCGACTCCCTGTGCGCCGCGCTCACCCCTGAAGAAGTGACTGACGTGGTCTCGCGCGCAGGTCTAGCCGTCCTGACGATTCGGATGGTGTCGGACCGGCATTGGACAGCCGAAGGTCGCAAAGCCAAGTAGCACGCTCACGAGTGCGGTCAGTCGCCCTCCGCCGATTCGATCAGCGCCCGTTGCGATGCTCTGACGAACGCTTCGTCGCGCCGCTCGATGGCGCCGGCCAAGGTGCGCGTTGAATGGTCGATGGCGCGAAAGCGAGCCCGCAGCAGCGTTCTACTGTCGACGCCACCATAGGTCTTGAAAAAGGTCTCGCGGGCGCGAGGCGGCAACACGATGTACGCGGTCGCGAGGTCGACAGCGCGATTGCCGCGATGGATGTCTACCCAATCAATCACCCCGCTGAGGCGCCCGTCCGGCGTGACCAGTAAATTGCGGCCATGCAGATCGGCGTGAACGACGACCAAGGGCTCGTCGACCGCGGGGCCGGGCCAGTCGTCCAGTTTGCGGAACAGGCCTACGACAGTGTCGTACGGCAAGAGACCCTCGCGCTGCCAACCCGCCAGCTCGCTGCGCGTCGATCGGCTGCGTTTCTCTGCGTCCAAGCGTCCGAGCTCATCCATGGGCAGTGCCGCTGGCGCGCCGTCGACCGAGACTTGATGCAACGCGCGCACGAAGTTTGCGAGTCGCGGCGCAAGCAGTGCTCGCGCGTCCTCACAGAGCTCGGCATCGCAGACGGTCGTCCCAGGGATGAAGCGATGGCCCACGAAAGACCAACCCTTGTCGCGGTCGAGGCTGCCTCGCCAGAGTGGAATCGGTATCGCAGTCGGCAGCTGGGGTGCGAGCCAGGGCAGCACCCGCATCTCCAGCTCGAGCGCGTCGGCCGAGGCCTGATGGCGTGGAAAGCGGAAGACGCGGCCGTCGCTCGTGTAAACGTCGTGGTCCCAGCCGCGACCCAGGTGGCCGGGCTCTGCCGGTCGAAGCTCCGGGCAGGCTTCCTCGATCAGAGTACGTGCGCGGACTGGGTCGACCGTGGGATCCGAAGCTCGAGGCACAGCGACCCAGTCTAGACGCGGCGGTTTGGGGTGTAAGCTCCCTCTATGCGCCTCTCGGCTTGTTTGCTCTGTCTGTCCATGTTCTCCGGCTGTGGTGACGACAGCCCAGCGGCGGGCGGTGGCAGCGGCGCCGCCTCCTCCAACGGAGGCGCCGGAGGTGCGGCAAGCTCAGTGGTCGGCGGAAGCGGAGGTGAGCCCGCGATCTGCGGCACCGCCCAAGGAGAGCTGCCGGAGGGCCTCACGACCCTCGAGTGGAACGATGGTGTGGCTGCCTCCAGTCTGCGCGAGCAGAATTTCGAGATCACTGCGGATGGGAAGACGTTCAACTTGAACGAAGAACCATTGCATGAGGCGGTGCGTTTCGATCTGGAGCACCCCGCGAGGGTGTACGGCTTCTCGATTCATTGGGCGGCGCTGCCGGAGGACGCAGCCGCCGAGCTGACCGCCGGTCTGTTCCCGGACTTCGGGCACAACGGCTTCGACTTCTGGGCGCCAGACCCCCTCTACTCAGGCGCGCGCTGCGCGGTGGATATCGATGCGGACGGTTGGGTCAGCTATGTCTTCGAGGAACCGATCGAGATAAGCGACCCTGGTCTGGTTTACGTCGCGCACCTGGCCGAGCCAGCGAGCCCCGTCTTCAGCTTCGATGACAGCGAGGCGGGCGACGGGACCTGTGCCGTCTTCGCGGAGTGCCATTCAGCGTTGAACCTGCCCGAGGCGCTCACCTCCACGTACTTCAATGGTCTGTCATTCCCATTTCAATACGACTATCTGGTGCGGCTACACGTCGAGTACACCGAAGTGCTCGAGCCCGAAGCGAGGCTGTTTCAACCTGTCGATTTCGTCTCGACACCGCACGCCTCGTTCGGCGACTACGACGCCGATGGGGACGACGACCTGATCACCGATGGTCCCAAGCTCTGGCAAAATCAGGGTGACGGTACATTTGCCGACGTCACCGCCAGCGCCGGGCTGTCGGCTCTGGGGATCTCCGGGACGGGCGGCGTGTTCGGTGACTTCGACAACGATGGCTGCCTCGATCTGTTCGTCTACGCGGAGTCGTACACCGTCGCCGATACGCTCTTCCACAACGACTGCGCTGGCGCGTTCACCGACGTGACGGCCAGCGCCGGCATCGTCGATCTACAGACCTACGAGACCTGCAACGACCCGGCGAACGTGCGCTCTCCGACCGCTGCTGCGGCTTGGGTCGATCTCGACGCGGACGGCCTGCTCGATCTCTACCTCGCCAACTTCATCTGCTGGGAGAAGGGCACCTACTACACGGACACCGTGTGGCACAACCTCGGCGCCGGGGCCTTCGAGGACTGGACCGCGACGCACGGGTTTCTCGCGGTGAAGCGGGCAGGCCGCGGCGCCAACCCGATCGACCTCGAGGGCGACGGCGACGTCGACGTGTTCGTGAACAACTATCGGCTGCAGGCCAACCTGCACTATCGAAACGGCGGAGACGGCACTTTCGACGAGGTGGCGGGCGAGCTCGGCATTGCAGGCGAAGCGACTGGCGCCTATTACGGCCACACGATCGGAACGGCATTCGGTGACCTGGACGAGGACGGAGACTTCGACTTGGTCTCCGCGAACCTCGCCCATCCGCGCTTCTTCGATTTCTCGAACAAGACCGAGGTGCTGATGCAAGGCGCGGACGGCCTGTTCACCGACATTCAGGGAGATTGGCAGAAGCCGGAGAGCATGACCGGCCTGCGCTACCAAGAGACGCACTCGGTTCCCGCGCTCGCCGACTTCGATCAAGATGGCCACCTCGACCTGATCATCACGGCCATCTACGACGGCCGGCCGACCGATTTTTATTGGGGTAATGGCGACGGGACGTTTCAGCTGGACGCCTATCACGCCGGAATCACCACCACCAATGGTTGGGGCGTGGCGATCGCCGACATCGATCTAGATGGAGACTCCGACGTATTCGCGAGCGTTCCGTTCAAGAACGAGCTGCCTCGACAGGGTCATTTCTTCCAGGTGCGCGTCGTCGGCAACGTCGCGGCCAATCGCGCTGCCATCGGCTCGACTGTGCTCGTCAGCACGGGTGGCAAGACGCTGATTCGACAAGTGCAGGGCGGCACCGGCAAGGGTGGTCAAGACTCGCTCTCGCTGCAGTTCGGTTTGGGCGCGGAGACCGAGGTCGATGACATCGTGGTGCGCTTCCCCGGCGGCACCGAGGTCACGTATGCAGGCCCGTTTGCCGCCGACCAGCGCGTGTGGCTGTACGAAGATGGCAGCGTGGCGCCCGGCTGGGTGAATCCGCCGTAATGGCGTAGGGTTCGAGTCATGGCTGCGGTGATCCCCGATCCAAAGAAGACACGAAGCTTTTCGACGGCGGTCGCGTTCGAGAAGTGGCTGTCTGCAGAGCACGATCGAGAGTCCGAGCTGTGGCTCAAGATCCACAAGAAGGGGTCCAAGCTTCCGACCGTCACCTACGCCGAGGCGCTCGACGTCGCGCTCTCTTGGGGATGGATCGACGGCTTGAAGAAGAGCTTCGACGAGATGTCGTTCTTGCAGCGCTTCACGCCTCGCAGAGCGAAGAGCATCTGGAGCCAGGTGAACCGCGAACATGTGGCTCGGCTGATTCGCGAAGGTCGAATGACCACGCAGGGCTTGGCGCAAGTCGATGCCGCCAAACGCGACGGTCGTTGGGACAATGCGTATGCGTCGCCAAGCAAGATGGAGTTGCCCGACGATCTGAAGGTCGCGATAGCAGCCAGCAAAAAGGCCACCGAGACCTTGGCCAAGCTCGACCGACCGAGCCGCTTCGCCCTCGCGTTCCGCGTGCAGAACATGAAGACGGTTGCGGGGCGCAAGAAAAAGATCGATGGTTTCGTCGCGCTGCTGAAGAAGGGTGAAGGCCCCTTTGGTAAGCCGAAGGTCAAGTAGCGCGGCTCCCGTCAGGGGTGCTTCGCTTCGCCCGTCACGCGTTGCCATGGGCCGTTCCGCGATCGCTCGTTCTCGACTTTTTTCGCGGCCAGCTTGCTCGTGGCCCTGGTGTTCTTCCAGTTTCACGTGGCCATGCCGCTCGACATGAAACGGCAAGGCGTCTCGACCCACGAGTATGGCCTGCTGGTCGCGCTGAATGGTCTTTTGGTGGTGCTGCTGTCACCGTTCGCAACCACCTTGATGCTGCGTCTGCCCAGACGGTCCGGGCTCGCCGTAGCCGCGGGGTTGACTGGGCTCGGCTTCGGGATGTTCGCGTTCGCGGGCTCGATCGCTGTCTATGCGGCATCGATCACGGTCCTCACCTTGGGCGAGATCGCCTTCGCACCGCTGCACCCTGCGGTCGTGGCTGGGCTGGCGCCGGTACGGCTGCGTGGGACCCATCAGGGCGCCTTCCAGCTGTCGTTCAGCTTGGCAATGTGCGTCGCCCCGATCATCGGGGGGGCTGTGCTCGAGCAGGGCAGGGGCACCTGGCTTTGGGCGGGGTGCTTCGGCGTGGCCTCGCTGGCCGCCGGCCTCTACTGGCTGATGCCGCTCTCGCCAGCTGGGCAATCCAGCTGAGCAATCCCGCTCAGCAATCCAGCTGAGCAATCCCGCTCAGCAATCCCTTGCTGAGCCTTCGGTCGGCCCATGCGCCCTGTACGAGTGACGAGCGCCCTCGAAGCAGATAGAACACGAGGTCGATGACACGCTGGGCATCTCGCGCCGTCCTGACGACTTGGGTCTTGCTGCTCGCCCTGCTAACGGGCTCCTTGGTAGTGGCCCTGCCGGTTCTTGCACAACCAGCGGTCGCCCAAAAGCAGATGGTCGAAGGCGACCGCGCCGGTCAAGCTGGCAAGTGGGAAGAGGCGCTGGCCGCTTATCAGAAGGCGCATGCAGCCAGCCCTTCTGGGGCGACTGCCGTGCGCATGGCGAACGCCCTCTACAAGCTGAATCGCTTGATGGAGGCACACGACGCCTACGAAACCGCCATGAAAGAGCGTGGCGCGACCATACTCGGCGCCGACAAGAAGGTCGCGAACGACCGCATCGCAGAGATCGCCGGCAAATCGGGCACCGTTACTGTCGCCGTGAACCCGCCGGGGGCGAGCGTCTCGGTCGACGACAAGCTCGTAGGGGCCTCGCCCCTCCCGAAGCCGATTCGCCTCGCGACTGGCTCGCACAAGCTCAGCGTGATCAAAGACGGTTTCGTCGCCTTCAATACGACCCTCGACGTCGTCGCGAAAGGGGCGCTGACAGTCGAGGTGAAGCTGGCCGAGCCGCCAAAAGGCGCGAAGGTGTCTGTCACCGTGAAAGGCGCCGAGGCGATGCAAGTGCTCGTCGACGGTGCTGAAGTCGGGTCGGCGCCGTGGGAGGGCGAGCTCGCGGTTGGTGTGCACAAAATTGCGGGTCGCTCGCCCAAGGCGCAGGCGCCGGAGATCACCATCGAAGTGAAGGCGGCCGCTCCCCTAAGCGTCGAGCTGTTGCCTGGCGAGGGCCGCGGAACACTCGAGATCCGCACCGAGATGCCAAAGAGCCAGATCGCCGTCGACGGTGAAAAGGTCGGCGAAGGCACGTTCAAAGGTGAGCTCAGCGCGGGTGAGCACGAAGTCACGGTGACGCTCGAAGGCTTCGCGCCCTCGGTGAAGAAGGTCAAGATCGTCGCGGGCGAGGTCGTGGCGGAGACGATCACCCTCCGCAAGGCGACCGCTGGCGCCGTCGTCGAGCCGACGACAGTGCCGTGGAGCTTCAACGGCCTCTATGGCGGGTTTCAGCTGGTGGGCATGTTCGAGCCAGCGGGCTCCGGCAACACCTTGGATACCTCTTGCGAAGTCACCGGCGCGACCACTTGCGAGAGCGGCACCCCCATGGGTGGCGCCATCGCGGGCTACATCGGGTATGCGTTCGCGCCGATCGGGCTCGAGCTGTTTCTGCTCGGCGGCGGCGATATCGTCAGCCCCTCAGCGAGCTTCGACGGCGTCACGGGCAGCGAGATCAATCCGCTGGTGGCGGCGCCCGCGCGCGAAGAAGCATTCACCATCGGGCGCTTCGGAGGTGGCGGAGCCGCTCGCTTGCGCGCGCTGTTTCCGATCGATCGCTTCCGGCTGACTGGCGCTGTCGGCGCGGGCCTCGCATATCGGCACATGTTGCTCGGCCGCGAGACAGTCGCTGCGAGTGGCGCGACCAGCTCGACCGGCAATGACGATGGTGACGGCTACCTCACCGGGGTTCTCTCGATCGAGCTGGCGGCGCAGGTGTTGATGGCCGGCACTACTTCGTTCGTGCTCGGCGCAAGCCTGTGGCTCGAGCACGCCGGCGATGGTGTGGCGACGCCGGCAGAGACCGACGTCTATCTCACCAAAGATGGCGAAATTCCTGCGCCGCAGGCGACGCCGTCTTACGACATGGCCAGCGGCACGCAGCTCTTCATCGGTCCGTTCTTGGGGCTGCACTTCGGCCCCTAGCCCGAAGCACCGTAGCCCGAAGAGCGCGCAAACTACTCTGGCGGGTTGGGCAGCTTGAAGCGGTCGGGGTGATCGCACGGAAGGACAGTGGCGATCGGGATGCGCGGTGCCGGCTGACCCAGCGCGGCGAATGTGGTGGCAGCGTCGGTCAGGGTGTCGCGCAGGGCAGCGCAAGGCGCGCCACAGATGCGCACGCCACCGCCATCGGTCTCGATGCCCCAGCCATCGACGGTCGTGGCGGCGTCTTCGCTGTTGCAGTCGTCGTTGCGCTCGATGTCGGTACGTTCGAGCGTCACCGGGTGCACGTACACCAGGAGTGTCGCGCTCTGGCTGACGACGTCGCTGGGCGGGTCGTACACGCAGCTGCCCAGGTCATTGAGCACCTCTTGCACCGCCAACGCGCCTTCGTCTTCAGTGACGTCGTTGAAGACGTCGGTGCCGCCAGCGGCCGCGATCGCGGTGGCGCTGCTCACAGGCTCGTCCCCGAACTGCTCTGCGTCTGCCGGCGCGCTGAGCACGGTGACATAGGTGAAGATCTTGTCGGCGTCCGCCTGCGCCGCCGCCGCCAGCGTTGCGGGCGCATCTGGGTCGCAGTGGCTCTGCAGGTCGCGATTGCCGACGATGATGAGCGCCTTGCGATTGAAGCGAGCAGATTCTTTGGGAACCAGAGCGTCGAGCGCCTTGTACGCGCCGATCATGCCGCCATCGAGAAATAGCATCGGGTCGTCAGCGAGGACGGTGGCGGGGTCGCCCAGGGCTTCAGCGATCGGTTCGCGGACCAGCTCGACGTCGGCGAACCCGAAGTCCGGTGTCACGTAGGAATCGTCGGTGCAGCTCGCGGCGTCAGCCGGCAAGAACGACAAGGCGAGCCGGGTGCTGGCCGCGACTGGATTGCGCAGGGGCACGGTGAGCGCGAACTCGACGCTCGCGGGCTCGTACAGCTCCGCCATGCTGAGCGAGCGATCGAGCAACACGTAGAGCGCGCTCTCGCTGGGGATCAAGGGGTCGCCGATGGTGCAGTGTGACTCGCTGACGCTCGACAGAGGGCTGCGATCCCCCGCTTGAATGCCGGCCAGATCTTCGTTGCAGATCGGTTGCAGCGCGCGTTTGGCGGGGCAGATGGGAGCCGCAAAGACGCCCACGATCTTGCCCATCTTGTAGTTCGACTCACACAAATTGTACGCCAGCTGGAACGTGAGCGGATCATTCGCGTCTGGGAAGGTGAAGCCTTCTTTGTCGTCCAGGTCGAGGATCTCGGTGCCCATCGAGTGGTAGACGATCTCCACATTGAGCGAGCCGGGCGTGGTGGCCAGCGGCTCACCCTCATCCGAGGTGGGGAATCGGAAGATGCACTTGTCCGCGTCGACCGGCACCGCCGCTAGCCTCGCGGCCACGGGCAAACAAAGCGCCGGGCTGAAGCAGGTGTTCGTGTTGCCGAAAATCAGCGGGTCGCTGTAATCGACGGCCGTCTCCGGGTCGAAGAAGTTGTCTTCACAGATGCCGCCGAGACACGTCTGGTCGATGTCGCAAGCCACGCCCGTGCAGCTCTCACGCAGCGGCATCGGCAGATACAAGATGCGCTCGTCGAGGTACGTCATTCGTCGGCTGCGAATGAACACCACTCCAGGATCATCACCTTCGGGCGTCGATATGATGCAGTTTTCCACCAACGCTTGCGCCTGCTCGACCGTGCGAAGGCCGATCACGGTGATCGTGACGGGCTCGAGGATCTGCCCCTCACGTGCCTCTTGAGGCGCGAGACCGAGCGTACTGGGCAAGGTCAACTTGCCGTCCACGAGAGGGTAGCTGTCGCACAGGACCTGCTGGCCTCCGTAGCGAACGACGATCCCGACGGCCGCCAAATCTTTCGAGACCTGGATCTGTGTCGTCATGCCTGCGACGATCTCCGTCGCAGGTGTGGTGCATGAGGCGCTGACGCTGCCGCCCACGGCAACGATCAACGAAGCTGCAGCGAGCCGGGGCGGGGTAATGGCAGGCATAAAGTCTTTCTAAGTGGGGCGCGGTCAAAAACGGAAGAAGGTCTCTACGACACCAGGCTTGAAGGTGCCCGTGACCTGGGAAGTCTCGGCAGGTTTGAACACGAAGTAAGAAGTCGTGGCAGCGCCGGCGGCGACCAGCGCGCCCGTCACCGTCCAGTAGATCCAAGCGTTGCTTTGATCTTCTTCCAGCGAGATGTCGAGCACCCGCTCTTGGTCGGCGACCAGCGCGACCTCTTGTGTGCGCGTCTTGTAGCCGCTCTTGGTCACCACCAGGTTGTGACCGCCAGCGGGCAAGAGCCCCTCCCAGGTGCCGGTGCCTTTCAGCTCGCCGTCGATGCGAATGGCCGCGTCGGGGTGTCCGGTGCGAATACGGATCTTGCCTTCTGCGAGCTCCGCCGTCAGCGACAGCGTGATCTTGAGCGGCTCTGCGAACACCACCACGCTCGTCTGTCGGCCCGTCACGTAGTTCTTCTTGCGCGCCTCGAAGGTGTGGCGCCCAGTCGGCACTTCACCGATGAAGGGAGCGGGGCCCATCTCGGTGCCGTCGATGAAGATGGTCGCGTCTTCAGCGCCGGTGACGGTGATCTTGGCGGGCGCCGTCTTTTCCGCCGGCACCATGTTGAGCTTGATTTTCACAGGCTGTCCGCGGATGACCTCGATGGTTCGCTCGACCTTGGCGAAGCCGGCCTTCTCGAGCACGAGCTTGTTGGGTCCGACGTCGATCGGGACCGGCGAGGCAAGCGGCGTGCTGCCGACATCGATCTCTTTGATCGACAGCTTGGCGCCGGTTTGATTCGACTCGATCTCGAGCGTGGTCACGAAGGGCCGTACGGTCTCGAGCGCCGAATTGGCGCGATCGATCTCGGCTTTGGGCAGCTTGTCTTTCGCCGCCAGCTGCTGCTCCCACGCGCTCACTGCCTGCGCGTAGTATTTTCGCTCTTTCCAGCAGACGCCGATGTTGTAGAGCACGCGCGGGTTCTTCGACGCCTGGAAGATCTGACGGTACTCGACCAGGGCCGCCTCGAAGTTCGCGTCATCGAACAGCTCGCCGGCTGCGTCCCAGTTGCCGCGCAGCTTCTCCGGAAGCTCGTCGCGGATCTTGCCCTGCTGCCCGAACGCAGTCGCAGGGGCCAGCGCCATGCCGATCAACACGATCAGCGTGAGAAGGTACGCGCGCAGCAGTGTCAGTTTCATGTCTTAGTCGCGCTTGAGGTCTTGGAGGGTGGGCTTGGCGCTCTTCTGCGTTGCACTTACGGGCGCTGTCGCGCTCGTTCGCGGCTCGACCGTAGCAGAGCTCTGTGGCGGGGCGGATGCGGACGTCGTGGGGGTCTCGGAGGTCAATGTCTCGGTCGGCGCCGGTGCGACGAGGGTCTGGGACACGGCTACAGCGACCGCCGGTTTGTCGGGGTTCGCTGTCGGTGTCGAGACCTTGCCCAGCGCCCAAGCGGCAGCAGCGACCGCGCCGACCGCCACGATGGCGATGGCGAACACGAGCGGCGTGCCGCGCTTTTCGTCGAGCAGCGTGCGATTCGTCTCGCGCACCGTGCCTTGCGCGGTGTTGCCCACGATCTCGCCTGGGAACGCCGGCGAAGAAGCGCTCTCCTTTTTCAGCGTCGGCGGCATCGTCACCGGCGACGCGCTCATCATCAGCGTGCCCGTTCCGGTCGGGGGTGTGGGGGTCGCCCCCAGATCGTGCGGTGGCACGCTGGGGGCAACCGGCGGCGGTGGCCGCGTGCGCATCGTTTTGTTCACCGTGCGAAGCAGCAGCGAGACGACGTGATCACTGCGCTGGTCGGAGAACGGCGCCAGCGCTTCTGCCATCTCTTCTGCTGACTGGTAACGATGTTTGGGGTCTTTCTGGAGGCCCTTGCGGAGGATGTCCCCCAGCCCGGGCGGCAGATCGTTACGCAGCTCTTCGATGGGCTTCGGCTCTTCCATCGCGAGCATCGAGAACAGCTCCATCAAGGTGCCCGACAGCGGCACGAACGGCGTCACGCCGCCGCAGAGCTCGTACAAGATCACCGCGACTGAGTAGAGATCCGAACGAGCGTCGACGTCCTTTGGGCTGCGGGCCTGCTCGAGCGACATATAGAGGGGGGTGCCCAGCGCAGAGTTGGCCTGCGTCAGCTCGAGCTCACCCTCGAGGCGGACCTTGCTGATCCCGAAGTCGACGATCTTGATGAAATCAGGTTCGCCGTCGCGCTTGACGATGAAGCAGTTGGCCGGCTTCATGTCGCGGTGGACGATGCCGACTCGGTGGGCGGCTTGCAGCCCGCGCAGAATCTGCAACGTGAAGTGAACCGCGCGCTGGATGTCGGGTAGAAAGGGTCGCCCTTCGCGGCGCATCAGTCGGTAGAGGTCCTCGCCTTCGAGGTACTCCATCACCAGATAGGGCACGCCGGTCGGCAGCTTGCTGACGTCGTACACCTTCACGACGTGCTCGTTGTCGATCTTGGACGACGCGACACCCTCGTTCAAGAAGCGCTCGATCACGTCGCGTTGCCCGAGGATCGACGGGCTCACGAACTTGAGGGCGACCGGCACTTTGCGCAGGAGGTGTTGCGCGCGTATCACGGCGCCCATGGCACCGGTGCCAAGCACCCCTTGGATCTCGTACTTCCCCTCCAGGATCTCGCCCCGTTCGGGGTAAGCGTCCACGGTCGTATCTTCGATTTCGGACATGCGAAAGCCGTCGCAGCTTATCACGCGCCCACACGCCAGCGCGCCCCCTTCAGCTGATCAGGCCATCTGGGTGAGGCCATCTCCGATGGCGATGGCCCGGACGGCGTCTATGGTGTCGGCTTCGGCGGTGGTCTTGTCGTCCCGGTAACGCACCAGCCGCGCGTGCCGTAGCGCAAAGCCACCTGGATAGTGGGTTGAGCGCTGCACGTCGTTGAAGGCGATCTCGACGACGAGCTCCGGCCGGACGTGCACGATGTGACCCTCGCGTGCTGTCTGTCGGGCGAGCAATTCGGTGGTTTGCCAGGCCAGCACTTGGTCTGTCATGCCTTTGAACGTCTTGCCGAGCATGACCCAGCCGCCACCCGGATCGCGCGCGCCGAGGTGCAGATTGGAGAGCAGCCCGCGGCGCCGGCCAGAGCCCCACTCGACCGCGAGCACGACCAAGTCGAGCCGATGGATCTTCTTCAGCTTGAGCCAGGCAGCGCCGCGGCTGCCCGCTTCGTAAGGAGCGTCCAACGCCTTCAGCATCACGCCTTCATGGCCGCTCTGGATGGCAGCTTCGAAGAACGCGCTGGCGGCGGCTGCGTCTGTGCTGATGAGCCGTGGCACGCCGTATGTCGCTGCGACACTGTCGAGCGCTGCGAAGCGAGCGCTGCCGCTCTCTGCCAGTATGGTTTGGTCGTCGATCAAGAGCAGATCGAAGAGGGTGAGCGAGAGCGGGGCCGAGCCTGCTGGCCGATTCTTGGCGAGCAGCTTCATGGTGTCTTGGAAGGGTAAAGGCCGCCCGTTCGGACCGAATGCGATGGCCTCGCCGTCCAGAATCAAGCGGCGCGCCGAGAGGCCCTGCGCCATGCGTACGATCTCCGGAACGCTGTTGGTGACGTCGTTCAGCGCACGCGAATAGACGCGGATGTCGTCCCCAGATTTGTGGATCTGAACTCGGAATCCATCGAGTTTTTGTTCGATGACGGCAGGGCCTGAGAAGCTTGCGATCGCGGACGCAGCATCGTCCGCGGTTTGGGCGAGCATGGGCAACACCGGGCGAAACAACGTGAGGCCGAAGCGCGTCAGCGCGGGCTCTCCTTCTGCGAGCACCGCGGCTGCAACCACCCCGATTTCGCCGGCGAGCATGTACGCGCTGCGCACCTTGCGCGGCTCGATGCCCATCGCGCTGGCAATGGCGTCGATGACCAGCGCCTCGAGCGCGCCTTGACGCAGCTCACCGAGGACCAGGGCGCCGAGAAACGTCTGCTCGGCGCCGGTGGCCTGCGCGAGCAGCTCTCCGAAGCGCTGCTTCTTCCCCGTGGTGGAGCCCGACCCGGAGAGCCCACCGATATCGGCGAGCCGGCGCTCGACCTCGCTGATGGTCAGGCTCGCGGCGCTTGCTGGCGGCGCTTCGCCGCGGAGCTCTGCCACCGTCGCGTAGCCGACGCCGAGCTTCACGGCGACGTCGCCCGAGAGATAGCGGGCCATGACGGCCCGCTCATCGGCGGCTGCTTCTGTCAGCAGCCGCGCGATGAGCTCGACCTTCTGCTTCTTCGCGCGCGTGGCGGCGATCGATTCGCTCGCGAGGACGATGCGCTCGAACAACACGCGCAGAGCTTAGCAAGATGCGTTCAGCCGGTCAGGCGGCGGTACCCTTCTTCTTGCCCTTCTTGTTCTTGTCCTTGCCCTTGTGCTTCAGCTTGCCGTCGGCCCTGGCTTGCTTGATCTCGGCCTTGGACACCTTGCTGTCGTTATTTGCGTCGGCCACCTTGATGTGAGCCCACTTCTTCTCGCCGACTTCGGCGGCGGTCAGGAACCCGTCGCTGTTGCTGTCGCTCTTGTCGAAGCGAGCTTCGCCTTTCTTTGCACATCCTTCCTTGTTGCCCTCTGCGAAGGCAGTTGCGCCGATCGTCATCACGCCGGCTGCGGTCAAAACAGGGGGGGCCTCGATCTAGTCCTGTCCCAGGATTCAATGGATTTTGCGCGGTGATCAACGAGAACCGAGGTTCGACTTCAGTGAAAGCCGAGGCCGATTTCTCGAAGCCGAGATCGAGCTCGATATCGAAATCGAAATCGGGCTCGGTGGTCGGCTTCGGAGCTCGGTTGGTCGGCTTCGGAGCTCGGTTGGTCGGCTTCGGAGCTCGGTTGGTCGGCTTTAGCTGTTCGGCTGCGACCTCGGTCACTCGGCTGCGGTCTTGTCGTCGTGTCGATGAATCATGCCTTTTGCGCACGTTCCGCGCCCGAGCAGTGGCGCGGGCACTGAGGCACCGAACAAAGCCGGTTTCATGTGTCCTTCCTCACGCTCGGTGCCTTCGTGGGCGTTTGCGAGCTGATCACGAGCGTTCTGAGCGGACTTCAGGTGAACGTCCAGGCCGATTTCTCGAAGCCGAGGTCGAAGCCGAGATCGATGATCGAAGCCGAGGTCGAAGCCGAGATCGATATCGAAGCCGAGGGCGATTTCGAGTGCGGACCTCGTGATCGCCTGCTGGGATCGTGATCGGCTGTGGAGATCGATAGCTCCGCATCGGACATCGGCAGCTCGGCGTCGGCTCTTCGAGGCTCGGCTTCGGCGGCGGTCACTCGGCTGCGGTCTTGTCGTCGTGTCGATGATCATGATCTCCTTCACGGTGCCCCGCTCGGCTCGCCACGCCTTCACGCGGCGCGGTAGCGTCCGCAGTTGCGCCTCCTCCCAACGAGCCGGGTACTTCTCCACGGGGGCCCGCGCAGCGGCTGGCGCGCCTGGGCGCGAGCCGACTCGGGGGTGGGGCCCCGATCGCGGTTTACCCGCGCAAGTAGCGAGCACCTCGAACAGCGTCTTCGCCTCAAGCGCCGGTGACTCGCTCAGATCGCTTCCAGCTCTGGCGGACGGCCGAGGAACGCGTCCTCGGCCGTCCGCCAATCACGTGGTTTGGACCACCGCCGACGGCATCTTGCCACCTGAAGCCCTGAAGCCCTGAAGCCTGTGGCCTTCTTTGGCGGAGGATCACGCTCCCCGATTCGGTAGGCTCTGCTTCATGATCGTCGCGACCTCGGGTTCGGCCGATGAGCCGCTGGCATTGCGGGAGCTACCGTCGCGTCCGCTGAAGGCAGGCGACGTGCGTATTCGCGTTCGCGCCATCGGCGTGAACCCGGTCGATTGGAAGATGCGCAGCGGCGGGCCGCTCCGGTTCGCGCACCGCTTCGTCGGTCCATCCGGCCCGCTCGTCGTCGGGGTCGACTTTGCGGGTGAAGTCAGCGAGGTCGGCTCGGCGGGGAGCGACTTGGCCATCGGTGCGCGGGTCGTGGGAGGAACCAATTTCTCGCGCAAGCAGCTCGGCAGCTACGCCGATGAAGTCGTCGTGCGCCCAGATCAGTGCGCCCTGCTGCCCGATGCAGTCGACTTCGAGCAGGCAGCTTGTTTGCCTGTCGCTGCAGTGACGCCGTGGATATCGCTGACCGAGCATACCAAGATCGGCCCGGGCTCACGGGTGCTGGTGCTGGGTGCTTCGGGCGGGGTGGGGCTCATGGCGCTCGCACTGACCAAGAAGCTCGGCGCTGTCGCGGTCGGCGTTTGTTCGGGACGAAACGTGGCCACGGTACAGGCGCTCGGCGCGACCGCGGTCGACTACACGATGGGCGACGCACTTGAAGCCGCGCGCCAACATGGGCCGTTCGATCTCGTAATGCACGCAGTGGGTTCGGACCTGTATCCGCTCGCTGGCTGTCGCTCGCTATGCGCGCCGAAGGGGATCGTCGATCTCGCGGTCGTGCGGCTAGCTGACATTTTCTCGATCTTGTTCTCGCGCAAGATCCGGACGGTGCTCGGAGAGGTGACACGCGCACGTCTGGAGCCGCTGGTCGACGCGCTGGCCAAGGGTGAGCTTCAGCCCATCATTCAGGAGCGCATTCCGCTCGCCGAGGCGGAGCGTGCCCACACCTTGTCGAAGGCCGGCAAGGTCGTCGGCAAGCTGCTGCTGATCCCGTAAACGGGTCCGATCGATTGGCCCTCACCGCGACAACATTGCGTTGTGGGTGGGCGCGTGGACGCGGGCGCGAGACGGGGTTACCAGCGACGCCCACAAGAAGGAGCTCGTTATGAAACTGCATGGCCACCCGATGAGCACATGTACCCGCAAAGTCCTCTGCACGCTCGCCGAGAAGGGCGTCGCGCCGGATATGGTCGTCGTCGACTTCACGAAGGGCGAGCACAAGCTGGCGGACCACATGTCGCTTCAGCCGTTCGGGAAGCTCCCGGCAATCGTCGATGATGGTTTCGTGCTGTACGAGTCCCGCGCGATCGTGCGCTACCTGGACGAGAAACTGCCTGGCGCGAAGCTTCACGGCGCCGATCTCAAGACGCGCGCGCTGGTCGACCAGTGGTCGAGCGTAGAGCAGTCGCACTTCACGCCTGCGGCGATGAAGATCATCTCGGCCGCGCTGTTGGCGCCGATGTTCGGCAAGCCGATCGACGAAGCGAAGGTTGCCGAGGGCAAGGCCGAGCTCAAGCCCGCGCTCGAGATCTTGGACCGTGCGCTCGCCAAGACGAAGTTTGTCGCCGGCGACAGCTTCACCCTCGCCGATATCGGCTTCATGCCGTACATCGAGTACGTTTACGCCGCGAAACACGGCGACGTGATCGATGCGCATCCGAATGTCGCCGCCTGGTGGAAGCGCGTCAGCGAGCGCCCCAGCTGGAAGACGGCGACCGGCAAGAATTGAGGCGGCTTTTCGACAGCCACTGATGAGGCGCGCGGGTGGTAACGCCCGCGCGTTCGTCTTCGTATCGCTCGATTGCGAAGCAGGCTCGCTGCCGCCACGGGGGGGACCACAACATCAAATGCAGCACGACGTCCTGCGCCAGCGGTCGCGACGGATCGAGCGCCAGGGCGCGGCCTGCGCGGCGCAGCGCCTTCGCCCGCGACGCGGTGGCAGCGGGCATGCTCGGCCGCGATATGAAGATGATCCACGTGGGGGCAGTGATCCGGTCCGGATGCGACTCGTCACCGGAACCAGATTTTATTCGTCAGAAATGACGCATCTTGACATCAATATAGGTGCACATCATGATGCCGAATGCGAACCACCCTCACCCTCGACGATGACCTCGCCGATAAGCTGAAGGCCCTGGCTGCCCGTCGCAATACGTCG
>Ga0163144_10003402_pt1 | contig 36238 bp, 39 predicted proteins | sample OliLak19BULKMAT1_FD_123175 | JGI IMG/M metagenome (GOLD analysis project Ga0163144, IMG submission 123175) | Freshwater microbial mat bacterial communities from Lake Vanda, McMurdo Dry Valleys, Antarctica - Oligotrophic Lake LV.19.BULKMAT1 | ecosystem: Environmental > Aquatic > Freshwater >...
CTTTATCTGGTATGCCGTTACTATTTGTAAGTCATGGTGGTACAGCTCTGATGATCACCCTTGGGGCTGCAGGTATTATTGCAAATATTTCTAGATTCAAAAAATCAACATTATGAAAATACTTTTTACAGGAGGAGCAACAGGAGGTCATTTTTACCCAATTATTGCTATTGCTGAAGCTATACATGAACGTTCAAAGGAAAAGAAGATTCTTCCTCCCCAACTTTTTTTCATGTCTCCAACAAAATACAATCCCCGAGCTCTTTTTGACAATGATATAGAATTTGTGGCTGTACCTGCAGGAAAAATAAGACGATATTTTTCTATTTTAAATTTTACCGATCTATTTAAGACGGCTTGGGGAATTGTTTCTGCTACAATCAAAATGTATGGAATATACCCAGATGTTGTCTTTGGAAAAGGTGGTTATGCTAGTTTCCCGGCTTTGTTTGCAGCAAAAATCCTGAGAATCCCAGTCATTATACATGAATCAGATAGTAACCCAGGAAAGGTCAATGCTTGGGCGTCAAAATTTGCTCGTCGTATAGCTGTATCATATCCAGAAGCCATAGAGCGTTTTCCTAAAAAAGTAGACAGAAACAAAATAGCTTTTATTGGAAATCCTGTAAGAAAAGATATACGAGAACCGTTAACAAACGGTGCTAAAGAATTTCTAAATCTAGAGGAACTGACACCAACCATAGCTATCATTGGTGGATCTCAAGGGTCTCAAAAGATTAATGACATAATCATCGATTCAATAGCGCAACTTATTGAAAATTATCAAGTGATACATCAGACAGGTAAAGCAAATTTTGAATCTATAAAACAAACCATGGATATAGTTCTCAAAGACAATCAGAATGCATACAGATATCATCCATTTGATTATCTCAATGATCTGGCTATGCGTATGACAGCTGGTGTTGCAAATATTGTAGTTTCTAGGGCAGGATCAACAATCTTTGAAATAGCTTCTTGGGGGAAACCATCAATAATCATTCCTATATCAAAAGAAGTTAGTCATGACCAAACAAGCAATGCTTTTTCTTACGCCCGTTCTGGAGCATGTGTAGTTATAGAAGAATTTAACCTTAGTTCTCATATCTTGGTTGCAGAAATTGACAGAATTATAAAAAGTGAGGCTATTAGAAACCGTATGCAGACTTCTGCCAAGGAATGGAGCCATCCTGAGGCAGCTCAAAAGATTGCTGATGTTTTACTAGAGGCAGGGCTGGAACATGAGTAGACATTATGGTATACTATCAGAGTGAATTTTTTAACAATTATTATTAATTTAATAGACTAACAAAATAAATATATGGAACAAAATCAGGGTATAAAAGCTTGGCAGTGGATCGTAACAGTTATAGTTATCATTATTCTTGCAATTCTAGGATATTATATATTCAAAGGTAATGGATCTTCAACAACAGAGGAAAATGCTCCTATTTCAGAAACTCCTACATCTACAAATCCTACAGATATCAATCGCATAGTCGTTTCTGACCAGTTTCCAGGAAATATCGTCTATGTTACTTCTGCACAACTAGCAAATCCAGGATGGATAGTTGTACATGAAGATAACAATGGTAATCCAGGAGCTGTCATTGGTTCTGCATACTTTGAAAAGGGAACAAGTTCAGGAAGAGTTACTCTTACAAAATCTACAGTAGAAGGAAAGCTCTACTATGCAATGCTTCACTCTGATGATGGGGACAAAAATTTTAATCCATCAAAAGATCTTCCAGTAAAAGACATAAATGGAAATGTTATTTCAAAGCCATTTAGAGCAACACAAAATATAACAGAATCAAAGGGATAATTTCTCTTTTTGGAAGAAAGAAATTAAATCAACAAAAGCGCTGTAAAGGCGCTTTTGTGTTATAATAGCAATATTATATGTCACAAAACATCATAACCCGTTTTCCACCATCACCCACAGGTTTCCTACACATAGGTCGTGCTAGAACGGCTCTTTTTAACTATCTATATTCTCGAAAAAATGGAGGAAAAATGATATTTAGATTTGAAGATACAGACAAAGCTCGATCGAAAAAAGAATTTGAGGAAAACATGATAGAAAGTCTAAAATGGCTCGGCCTAACTTGGGATAATGAAGTGATAAGTAAGCAATCAGAGAGGACTGATCTGTATAAAAAATATTTAGCCAAACTCATCGATGAAAATAAAGCCTACATTTCTAAAGAAAATATATTGGATGGAGAAAAAATGGGTCAAGAAAATGAAGTGGTAAGGTTTATAAATCCAAACAAGAAAGTAGTCTTTACCGATCTGATTAGAGGTGATATCACCTTTGACACTACAGAACTAGAAGACTTCATCATTGCTCGAAATATAGATGATCCTCTATATCATTTGGTTGTAGTTGTTGACGATTTTGAGATGGGTATTACCCATATAATCCGTGGGGAAGACGGTATTTCCAACACTCCTCGTCAGATACTCATTCAGGAGGCTATAGGGGCGCCAAAGCCCGTTTATGCCCATTTACCCCTCATTCTAGCCCCAGACCGATCAAAGCTTTCTGGGAGGTACGGAGCTACAAGCGTCATAGATTACCAAAAACAGGGGTACCTGCCTCAAGCTCTCTTAAACTACCTCGCCCTACTTGGGTGGAATCCTGGTACTCCACAAGAAATGTTTAGTTTGGATGAACTTGTTGAAGCTTTTGATATTACAAAAATCCAAAAAGCTGGAGCGGTATTTAATATTGAAAAACTAAATTGGTTCAATAAACAATATATAGAAAAACTTGATATGGAAACTTTTGCTGAATCTGCAAAAAAGTTTTTTCCTGAAAATGTGCCAACAAAATATATTCCAGATCTACTCCCACTTATCAAAGAAAAAATATCATATTTTGGACAGATAAAAGAAATCATAGAAGGGGAGTTGTCCTTCGTTTTTCCTTTGTCAGATTACCCAAAAGAAAAACTAATGTGGAAACAAGAAAAAGATCTAGCAACAACAAAGAGTCATTTGAAAAATGTTATAGATCTCATTTCAAAAGATACATCAGAAAATACAGATATAAAAAATCCAGTTTGGCCTTATGCAGAAAAACACGGAAAGGGAAATGTCCTATGGCCTATGCGTTTTGCTCTATCTGGACAGGATAGATCGCCAGATCCATTTGTTATAGCCAAAATACTAGGTAAAGAAGAAACTTTGAAGCGATTAACTACTGCCTATGAAGCTATATAGAATAATCATCATAACAATACTTTTAAGTATCATACCAAATCAGATATACGCAGAGTCAGTAGATGAGCTCAAAGGAAAAATAGATGAACAGAGTAACAAAATAGAAGATCTAGAAAAAGAAATAAAAGATTATCAAGAACAAATAGATACTGTAGGTAAAGAGGCAAATTCTTTAAAAAATACTTTGAAATCTTTGGACTTGTCAAAGAAAAAACTAGAGGCCAATCTAGCTCTAACTCAAAAGAAAATAGAGGCAAAAAATTTGGAAATCAAAAAACTTTCATCACAAATAGTCGATAAAAGTGATCGGATAAGTAGTAGTAAGAAAGTTATTTCACAATCCCTATCCACTATTAACCGTATAGAGCCCGGGTCTATATTAGAGAACCTTCTCGGATCAAGATCTTTATCGGAAGCATGGAATGAAGGGGAGAGACTGTCATTTTTACAGAGTCATGTAAGAGACCGTATACATGAACTCCAAGATATCAAGGTCTCACTTGAAACCAACAAAGAACAAACTGAACAAAAGAAAACAGAATTATTAACTCTACAAAAAAATCTCAACAATCAAAAAAAGATTATTGCTCAAACTGTGTCAGAAAAAAATTCTCTACTTTCATCTACAAAAAATACCGAGGAAAATTATAAAAAGATATTGGCAAATAGACTTGCCTTAAAAAATCAGTTTGAGGACGAGCTTTTCCGGTACGAGTCTGCTTTAAACCTTATTATTGACCCAAATAGTATTCCTAGTGCTAAAAAAAGTACTTTTTCTTGGCCTGTAAGTGATGCATATCTCACTCAAAGATTTGGAACTACAGAATTTTCAAAAACTGGCTTTTATAATGGTAAGGGTCACAACGGTATAGATTTTCGAGCAAGTATCGGTACTCCCGTACTTGCTGCTGGGAATGGTGTGGTGGAAGGTATAGGAGATACTGGTATCAGAAAAACCTGCCTTTCTTATGGGAGATGGATCCTCATAAAACATGGAAATGGCTTGTCTACAGTGTATGCTCATCTTTCTCTTCACAATGTTTCTCCCGGACAAAGAGTTTCAGCTGGACAAGTCATAGGATATTCTGGAAATACTGGCTATTCTACTGGTCCACACTTACACCTAGGCGTTCTAGCTAGCCAAGGAGTTAAAATAGGTGTTATACCTGTAAGTGTTAATTGCAGAGGTATGATCATGCCACTGGTAGAATTGAAAGCTTATCTCAATCCACTTGATTATATATAGTAAAGGGCTATAATATGGCTTATTATGTGCGGATTTATCGGATTTACTGGAGAAACTAGAGACGGCGATAGAGTTCTAAAAAATATGCTCGGTAGGATTGCACACAGAGGTCCTGACTCTGAAGATACGCATATCGACAAAGATATATCTCTCGGCTTTAGAAGATTGAGCATTATAGATCTACACAATGGATCTCAGCCACTTTACAATGAAGACAAATCAAAAATTCTAGTTTTTAATGGTGAAATATATAATTTTAAAATTTTAAGGGAGGATCTGATAAAAAAAGGACACAACTTTACGACACATACTGATTCAGAGGTCTTGATTCATGGGTATGAAGAATATGGCAAAGATTTACTTTTAAAATTGAGAGGGATGTTTTCTTTTGTTATTTGGGACAGTAAAAAAAAGAAACTTTTTGCGGCGCGTGATTATTTTGGTATAAAACCTTTTTATTACTATCAAACAAAGGATAAACTTCTTTTCGGTTCTGAAATTAAAAGTTTTCTTGAACATCCTGATTTCAAAAAAGAGTTATTTGAGGAAAAGTTGTATGATTATATGACTTTTAGCTGTGTACCTGGAAATGAAACTTTTTTCAAAAATGTATACAAACTTCCACCTGCTCACTATATGGAATACGAAAGTGGTAGTCTACGAATAACGAGATACTTTCAACCAAAATTTAAAATAGACAATGACAAACCAATGGAGTATTTTGTGGATAAAATATCTCAATCAGTAAAGGAAACTGTTTCAGCACACAAAATAAGTGATGTAGAAGTAGGTAGTTTTCTTTCAAGTGGTGTCGATTCAGAATATTTAGCATTGGAATTAAAAAAGTTAGGTCAACTAAAGACATACACTATCGGATTTGATGATAAGAAGTATAGTGAGGTAGTAGATGCTAAAAGTTTTGCTGATCATATAGGTGCTGTAAATAAGGCAAGGATTTTGTCATCTGAAGAATATTTTTCTAGTATAGGTACTGTCCAGTATCATCTAGATGAACCCCTTGCAAATCCCAGTGCAAACCTTCTTTTTTTTGTCTCAGATTTTGCATCCAAAGATGTCAAAGTCGTACTATCTGGAGAAGGTGCAGATGAAATGTTTGGTGGTTACAATGTTTACAAAGAGCCCTTAGCACTAGATAATTATCAAAAACTTCCATTATGGTTTAGAAAATCACTGGTATTTGTGGTGGATTTTTTACCAGAATTTAAAGGAAAAAACTTTATAATTAGAGGATCTAAAACTATAGAGGAGAGATACGTAGGGAATAGTAACATTTTTAATATCAGAGAAAAAAGAAAAATACTAAAGAATAAATACATCGAAAAACCTGCCAAAGATTATTTGGAAGATATCTATAAAGAAGTTTTAAATGAGGACGATGTCACAAAAATGCAATACGCAGATATTCATTTTTGGATGGTTCAAGAGATACTTCTCAAGGCTGACAAGATGAGTATGGCTCATTCTCTAGAGCTCAGAGTGCCTTTTTTAGATCGAGAAATCTTTAAACTAGCTAGCACTATTCCGACAAAATATAAAGTTAGCAAACTAAATACAAAACTAGCATTCAGAAAAGCAGCAGAGAAAGAGATGCCAGAGCATATGGCCCAAAGAAAGAAAATGGCCTTTCCACTACCTTTGGTAGAATGGTTGAGAGAGGACAGATATTGTGAGATAATTAGGACATATTTTTGCAATGATACTTCAAAAAAGTTTTTTAATCAGTCAGAGATAATAAAACTTCTTAACGAACACAAAACAAGTAAGAAGAACAATGCTAGGAAAATATGGACGATACTTACTTTCTTGGTTTGGTACGAAGAATACTTTATAAAAAGATAAAATGTACAGAAAAACATACATCGAAATAAATGGAGAAAACTTAAAACACAATGTTTCGAGTTTGATTTATAATTATCCTCATTACAAATACTATATCGGTGTTGTTAAAAGTAGTGCATATGGCCACGGTTTGGATAGTATTAAATTTTTGATTGAAGCAGGAATCAACTATCTAGCAGTCTCTTCACTAGAAGAAGCCATAGCCATAAGAAATGAAAAGATAGATATACCTATCTTATGTCTACAACCAATACACATAGCCGATATAGATGATGCTATAAAATACAACATCACTATCACGATCTCTAGTTTAGAGTACTTTAACGAATTCATTAAAATAAATTTTGATCGTAATATAAAAATACATCTAATGATAAATAGCGGATTTAACCGTCTAGGTATTTCTGATAAGAAAGATGTTCTAGGGATAAAAAATATTATCAATGAAAATAAGAATCTTTTTTTAGAGGGTATATACTCCCACTTTGCAACTTCTGGTATAAATAATAAATATTGGGATAAGCAACTCCAATCATTTAAAGAGATTACCTCACTTATAGATTTAAAGGAGATTCCCATGGTACATTTTGGTAGAAGCTTAACCATCTTGCAACATGATAAAATCAAATTTTGTAATGGAATAAGAATGGGAATAATCATGTACGGATACTATCGATCACCATCAAAGGTTGGGATGTTGAGAAGATTCATAGAAAAAATAAATAAATCTATAGAGGATGTAGCGAGTACTTACAAACCAGCTTTAAAGTTATACAGTGAAATAATTGAGATACAAAAAGTCAAAAAAGGCGAATTCCTTGGTTATGGAGCTACTTTTGAAGTCATGAAAGATTCCATACTAGGATTTATACCTATTGGATACTCAGATGGATTTACAAAGAAAAATGAAGGTGGTTTTGTATTCATTAATAAAAAAAGATATGAGATTTTGAAAGTAGATATGAATATGACTACTATATTCATAGATGAAGAAGTGAAAACTTACGACAAAGTAGAATTTATTGGAGAAAATATATCTATGTACGAAGTGTCGAGAAGAAATGATATCTCAACGTATGAATTATTGTGTACATTAGAAAATGAATTGCCACGAATTTTTATAAAAAACAAAAACCATCTATGAGTTTTTCTGTTTTAATCATGGGAACCGATATAAATGCATATTACATGGCTCGATGCTATCATGAAATTTTCAATAAGAAAGTAGATATGATGGGCAAAAAGCTTTTTGGCGTTACTCAGTATAGTAATATTATAAATTTTACAAAAGTTCCATTGATAGATGAAAGAGAAACCTTTATAGATGCGCTCAATAGATATGCAAAAGAAAAGAGTGATGAAAAAATAGTTTTGATAGTAACAAATGACAAATTGGTAAGACTTATAGTTGAAAATAAAAATGTTCTAGATGAAAAATTTGTTTTTAATTACCCAAATATCGATATTGTAAATAAACTACTCTTAAAAGATAATTTCTACAAAGCTTATAAAGATGATTTAAATATTCCAAAAACTTTTATCTACTCGTGTATAGACAAGCCAGAGTTAAACAATGATTTTACATATCCGATAATACTAAAACCTGCAAATGGTATAGAGTACAACCGTCACTATTTTTCTGGAATGAGTAAAGTATACAAGATACAATCTTTTGAACTTTTAAAAAAAGCGATAGAAATGATAATCGAATCAGGTTATAACGGCAACCTTATTATCCAGGAATTTATTCCAGGAGATGATTGCGCATTATATGACGCTGTCTTTTATTGTGGCAAGGACAAGAAAGTCAAACTTATGACTTTTGCCCAGATCGGTCTTCAAGAGAGGACTAAGACTGGTGTTGGGAATTGTACGGTACTAGTAAATGGTTTCGATGAAAATGGTTACAAAGAAGATGTGATATATAAGATGAGGGATTTTTTGGAAAAGATTGGTTATCAGGGATTTGCGGAGTTTGATTTAAAATATGATATTAGAGATGGAAGCTATAAGGTCTTAGAAATAAATCCTAGACAGGCTAGAAGTAGCTATTATCTATCTGCTTGCGGGCATAATCTGGTAAAATACCTTATTGATGACCTTATATATAACAAAGAAATGCCTCGGACACTCATCCGTGATAAAGTAGTTCTTAGTTTTGTGCCAAAAAGTGTTATCAAAAAATACGTTACTAGTGTAGTACTTCAAAATGAGATACAGGATTTGATAAGAAAAGGAAAACTTATTCTACCTCTTTATTATGACGGAGATAGAAGTTTAAAAAGATCATTATATCTATTTCTAAAAAATATAAATTATATGATCAAGTACAGAAAACTAACATGGTAAACAACATTAAAAAATTAATCCTGAAACTAACTCCAGATTTTATCCACAAATATTATCATATTTTACTTGCTTATATTGGATCTTTTTTTTATGGCAATCCTAGCAAGAAAATGATCGTTATAGGAATCACTGGAACAAAGGGGAAAACTTCTACAGCCAACTTTATCTGGAGTGTATTAAACAATGCTGGAATAAAAACTGGAATCATTAGTACAGCAAATATCAGGATTGGCAATAGCGAGAGTCTGAATCATTTTCATATGACTATGCCTGGCAGATTTGCTATTTCTAGACTCATGAAAAATATGTTAGATACCAATTGCAAAGTTTGTGTTGTAGAAGTTACATCTGAAGGAATCAAGCAGGGAAGACATCTAAGTATAAATTTTGACTATGCTATTTTTACAAATCTCAGTCCAGAACATCTCCCATCTCATAACAACAGTTTTGAAGAATATAAAAAAACAAAAGGAAAACTTTTTGAAAGAGTGGGGGAGAGTGAAAGAAAAACAATAGATGATAAAAAAATAGAAAAAATAATAATCGCAAATAGTGATAGTGAACACGCAGAGTATTTTCTGTCTTTCAAAGCTGATAAAAAAATAACCTACGGAATATCATCTGGTGATATTCAGGCAGAAAATATTGGAGAGAATAAGAGGGGAGTGGACTTTACCATAAGAGAAGTTCCCTACCGAAGCCAAATTTTGGGAGCTTTCAATATATACAACATATTACCAGCCATTATTATTGGTAAAAATATGGGAATATCTGATGAATTTTTGCAAAAAGGAGTCTCAAATCTTTCTGGTATTCCTGGACGAATGGAAATTATTTCAAATAATAAAAATCTATTGGTAATTGTTGACTACGCACATGAAGGTCAAAGTATGAAAGCTCTTTTGGATAGCGCTATCAAAATAAAGGAATCTCCTGAGTCAAAAATCATTGTTTTGTTTGGAGCTGAAGGCGGAGGTCGAGACAAAGCCAAAAGATCTGTCATGGGCAATCTAGCTGGCAAACTTGCTGACTATGTCATAATCTCCAACGTGGAACCATACGACGATGATCCGCAAGAGATCATTGGTGACATCTCTCAACATGTCGTATCTGCTGGTAAAAAGATTGATGAAAACCTCTTTCTTATAGAGGATCGACGCGCTGGGATCGCCAAGGCGCTCTCTTTGGCAAAATCTGGTGATACAGTACTCATAACTGGTAAAGGAAGCGAACAATCGATGATTATTGGTGATAAAAAAATAATTTGGGACGATAGAGTGGTTGTACGTGAAGAATTGGAAATGTTACAATAGATACATATGAAAACTGATCAAGGATTTATAAAATGGATTATTATTGTTTTGATAGCTATTATTGTTCTAGGTTACTATGGTTTTGATATCAGAAAAGCCATAGAAGCTCCTGCAACTCAGAACAATCTGACATATGTTCAGCAAGTCGTTTCAAATGTTTGGCATAATTATCTAGAGAAACCTGTAAAATATCTTTGGGGAATTTTTATTAAATATACTTGGGATCTTATTTTTAATAGAGTTAAAAGTGATGCACAGAAAGCCATTAACAATACTGTAGGAACAAGTCAGATAGCAACATCATCAAGTCCCTAACAAGGGATTTTTTGTTTTCTTAGGTGGGGGAGTCTCCTTATACTATATCATATCGTAAAAGATATATTGTGCGACGTGACTATATAGAGAAGCCATGGGACTCAGATATCAAAAAAGCCCTATTCCCTATCTAACGTAATCTAATGTAAATTTATATTTTCGTTGGTAAAGTCATTGTAAATGCAGTTCCGGCATTAATTCCTCCAGAAAAGAATGCTAGTGTGCCTCCTGCACGTCGAACAATCTCGTGAGCTAAATATAATCCAAGACCTATTCCTTCTGTACTCATTTTTTTTGCATTTTCTCCACGATAAAACTTTGAAAAAATAAGCGCGCTACTTTCTCTTGAAATCCCTATACCAGTGTCAGAAATTGTCCAAATAGCATTTTTGCCCAATTGAGATAAAGAAATTTTCACATTACCACCAACAGGTGTATACTGGAAAGCATTATTAAGTAAGATCTCAACTGCAAATTTGATTTTATCTGGATCACTATACACTTGTACCCCGTTACCTTTTTGTGAATCAATGGTAAGTGAGATATTCTTTTGGATAAATCTTGCGCGATATTCTACGAGCAATGGTTCCTGCACAGTTAGAAAATCGAACATTTTAAAATTATATACATATGATCTCTGATCTGTATCACTTAGACTAATGAGCACATTTGTAAGTTCTATGATTTTTGAATACGCTTGCTGAACCATATCCAATGCCTCGCGTCCTTTTGACGAAAGTACTTGTCGTTCGTCATTTATAAGTTCTGCAGCCCATTTGACTTCGGTGAGAGGAGTACGGAACTTATGCATAATCACAGCAATGAATTCATATTTAGCCAAATCTGCTTCACGTCCTTTACGCCAAAGATATATACCTCCAATTACAGATAAAATGGCTATTATAAATGAAGGAAGCCATTGCGGAAAGCTGGGAATTATTTCTGGAAGATAATTACCAACAAAGTTTGTAGCGATAATCACAAGACCAAAAAGTACCATGATAATACCGTAAATGAATGTACGTTTTGCCAAAATACGAATATCTAAAAGTTCGTATTTTATCATGGCATATGCAAGGGGTATAGTATAAAAACCGAAAAATGCTGCGAGAAATGGATTGAACTGAATATCAAAAACCAAAAGAAATGCTGTAGTGCCGACTATGTATGCATACAATATGCTCGTCAAGACATACTTAAAGCGATTTTTTTGTACAGGATCACGCTCTGTCAAATATGCCTTCATTAATATATAGAAATAGTAAACAGAAGTTAGAAAAAACCAAAGAACCATTACAAAATAAAATTTTCCCGGCTCATAGTAAAACGGTAAGTACATTTTTGGTACAGAATCAATCAGAAATAATAGAGGAAAAGCCATGAAAAAAAGCATCAATGATAATCCGCTTGTATAGATGAGTATGAGCATGGCACGATGTTCTCTGACTTTTCCTATAAGTGACAAAAACCAATGTGTCAAAAATATGCCGATAAAAATATTGGTCAAATTGAACATAAATATGAATTTGGATGTTTGGGCATCAGAAGCATTCGTACCTAAAACATGTGAAATCTGAAAAACTGCTACCGCCAGGCAAAGAGCGAAAAATGTCATCATGGTTGATGTCATTTTTTTTCTTCCATAAAACAAGATGAAAAAAGCTAGGCAAATGTTTATAATACCACCTAACAAAAAAATGAAGTTGTGTGTGAATAAGATTTTTGACATGTTATTTATAATATTCGGAAGTTTTTTTAATAATGACACCTTTGTAATTCATACCTAGTATAGTAACGCTTTATATGATTGTAATCAATAAAACAACAAAACCCCGTAGCTTTCGCGACGGGGTTTTGCTTCTTTATTTATCTATTTATCGTTAGATCCTTTGACCTCCAACACTTTGAGGAAGCACTCCATGGTTGTGCACCTTGGGTTTCATATAGATACTTTGCGTACTCTACATTCCCTTCCATAGTGTAGATATCATGTCCCATGGACTTTGATTTTTCTAAGTGATACTTTTCATTGATCTGCATCACTCCCACGTCAGCTCTATTGACTCTTCCGCGGATCGCTTCTCCATTTTTATCAAACTGTGTAAACGTGGATTCACATTTAGCAATCGTGATAAGGATAGGAGTATCAGCATATTCTTTTTTAAGATAATTTATAACTTTAGTACGATCATCTATAACAATCTCGGACGGTTCTACTAGCAGGATATTTGTTGCAATGTTTGCAGTTATTGCCTGTGCTGTAAAACTCGTTCCGAACATAGAAGACAGAAGGAACGCAACACCTGTAGACATTTCAATCATATAATTTAAAAATGAGGTTTAAAGCTATGATGCTTTTAACCTCACTAAGACACTTATAGTAGCATAGTTCAACTTGACTGTCAAGACATTTTTGTGGTCTAAAAATAGCCCTGTATTTGCATTTTTTAGCGTATTCCTGTATATTTATCTCACTTATGGCAACAAAAAAAGCAGGAGGATCGAGTAAAAACGGTAGAGATTCTGGACCTCAATACCTTGGGGTAAAGGTCAATCATGGAGAGCATCTCAAAGTCGGCGAAGTTATCGTTCGTCAGAGAGGTACAAATGTCCTTCCTGGTAAAAATGTAGGAATGGGTAAAGACCATACTCTTTTTGCATTGAAAGACGGCAAGGTCAATTTTGGAACAAAGAGGAAGATACACTTTGACAACTCTATCATGAGAAAGAAGATTGTAAGTATTATTTAGTTTTCTCTACTCTTAGAATAAAACTAGCTTTCTTGTCCCCTATCTTCATGTCTATATTGTGATCACCAAGCTCTTTTATGGGCTTATCTAGAACTATATGCTCTGCATCTACCTGTAGACGGGTTTGTTTTTGTATTTCTGGAATAATTTCATTTTTATGGATACCTGCAAAAAGGTGTCCTTTTTCATTGGCCTTTTCAAGCATGGTTATAACAACACCATCGAGATCCTTGAGATTCTTCAAAAGAAGGTCACTATGAATCTTTTGTTCACCCTCTATTTTTGAGAATTCCCCCTGGATACGTTTTGATGCCTCTGGAGTGGCTGGAACAGCAAAACCTCTAGGAATAAGCATGTTCAGAGCGTGACCATCGGATACATCCTTTGTTTCGTACTTCTTCCCTACCCCTACTATATTTTTCAGTAAAATTATTTTCATATGTGTTTTTTGTATTATTTCCTTATATTACGGTTCTTTTCGGAGAATTTCAACTGCTTTATTCATTTGAACATCATTTTTGGCATCTATGTCTTTTTGAGTAACTTTGACCTCTATATCTGGAACTAGACCATCGTGAGATAGGTTGTGACCATTTGGTGTCATCCATCTAGCGATAGTGACCTTTAGAGAGGTGTTTTCTGTGATAGGAACAAGTTCCTGAACAGATCCTTTTCCAAATGTCTTGGTTCCAAGAAGTCTTCCAACCTTGTGCTCTTGAAGTGCTCCAGCAAATATCTCTGAAGCCGAAGCTGAGCCAGCATCGACTAAGATAATGAGTTTTAGGTTTTTGTTAAATATATTGTAACCCTTGCTCCTGTATATTTGATTTGCTCTTTTTCCACCAAAATCCTCGATCACTATGGTGTCCCCAGCTGGAAGAAACCAGCTAGCCATATCCCAAGCGGCATCGAGATATCCTCCGGGATTACCTCTAAGGTCTATGACGAGTTTATGAGACCCAGATGATATAAACTCTCGTAAAGCTTTTCTGAAGAGGTCTGGAGCTTGGGCTGTAAAGCTAAAGAGTTTTATAATAAATATTCCATCACTCCTAAGTCCTGTAGAATCGTCTGCTGTTGTTGAAGATGTGCCTCCAGATTTTATTTCTGTTTGTATTGTGGGAATGTCTATAGTATCTCTTATAATACTTTTTTCTAGTGGTGCACTAGCACCCTCTCTTATAAAAGTGATATTTACTGCTGTGCCTTTTTTCCCTCTGATAATTTTGACGGCTTTGTCGACTGGTAAATCTGCGGTTGTCTGATCATTTATTTTTATAATCTTATCTCCAGATCTAACTCCAGCCTTGTCTGCAGGACTACCTTTTATAGGCGCAACAACTGTGAGGAATCCATCTTTCTGCCCTATCTCCATACCAACTCCCTCAAAATTCCCAGCTATATCGCTTTTGAAATTTTTATCCTCTTCTGGGGGAAAGAACACAGTATATGGATCACCTTGAGAACCAGCCAAGCCTTTTATGGCACCCCAGATCCTATCCTGCGAATCGGTAGTTGTAGCAGTGACAAACTTTTCGCTCAAAACTCTCCATGTTTTCCAAAATGGCTCAAACTGTTCATCTGTAAGAGAAATGTCTGATGGAATTTTTATATTTGTAGAAATATCGCTTGATCTTTGTCCGGTGTAATTTCCAGCAAAAAAGGCAATAAGAAGAGATACGGCGATGAGAACTATTCGGGTCAACCTCTTTTGATCTTTGTTATCTAACATATATTTTGTATGATTTTGCTATTATCTCAAATAATCTGGTTATAGACAAGACAATGTAATAGAAGATATACTTATACAATGATAAAAACATACAAAGGATGGCTATAAAACTTTACAATACCCTATCGGGTAAAAAAGAAGAATTCGAACCTCTCAAACCTGGGTTTGTGGGAATTTACAATTGTGGACCTACAGTCTACGACAATGTTCATATAGGAAATCTAAGAACTTTTGTTATGTATGACATTGTTAGAAGAGTTTTTGAATACGATGGTTACCATGTCACTCAAGTTGTAAACATTACAGATATCGATGATAAAACTATCAAAAAAAGTCATGCAGAAAATATTCCGATATCAAAACTTACTAGACATTACGAAAATCTTTTTTTATCTGATATAGAATTTCTCAATATTCTTCCACCACATAGACTACTACGAGCTAGCGAGTATATCCAGAGTATGATCGAAATGATTTCCAATCTCTTGGAAAAAAGTCTGGCTTATCCAACAAGAGATGGTATTTATTTTAGTATTGGAATGTTTAAATCATACGGAGAAATGGCTCACATAAAACTCGATGCTGAAGTCAGAGAAAGAATACAAAATGATGAATATGAAAAAGAAAATCCTCGAGATTTTGCTCTCTGGAAGTTTTGGAATAGTGATGATGGTCAAGTAACATGGGAAGCGCCTTTTGGAAAAGGACGACCTGGCTGGTCTATAGAATGTTCTGCTATGGCAGTAGAGTCTCTGGGAGAGACTCTCGATATACATACCGGAGGGATCGATCTGGTTTTTCCCCATCATACAAATGAGATTGCCCAATCCGAAGGAGCTACTGGGAAGAAATTTGTAAACTACTGGTTGCATGGAGGATTTATGAATATTGAGGATGAAAAAATGGCAAAATCAAAAGGTAATTTTCTCAAACTGAATGACTTAGAATCATCGGGTATCTCGCCCTTAGCTTTTCGATACTGGTTGCTTACTTCTCACTATAGATCTCCTGTAAATTTTACTTTGGAAGCTCTCAAGGCCAGCCAAACAGCCTTCATCAGACTCATAGAAGCTTTTTTAGATCTCTCAAATTCCGAATCTAATGTTTTGGAACATATACATCACCATGAAGAAAATAATAAAATAAATTATGCTTTAGAATTTGAAAAATCTATATTTGATGATTTCAATATGCCTGAAGCTATAGCTCTAGTATGGAAATTGATCAAAAATCCTCATGTTGAAGCTCCTGAGAAAATAGAGCTACTGCTCGATTTTGATACTGTCTTAGGCCTCGGACTTTCAAATGTTTTGGAAATGGCTGGAAATCAGGGTGACGCTATACCAAAAGAGATTGTAGCTCTTGCCGAAACTCGAGAAGAAGCACGGGTTTCAAAAGAATGGGGTAAGGCCGATGCCTTGAGAGTGGAGATAGAAAAAAGAGGTTATGTGGTCAAAGATACAGATGAGGGGTATAAACTGAAGAGGGTTTAAACTTTAAGCTGATTTTAATTCCAATTTGTCAACTCTTTTTTCAAGTTTCAGATGTTCATCGAAACGGGTGAAGTTGGTGGCAAAGTAGTCCATTCTATTATTAACCCCTATTATTCTGTTATCGAGACCTTTTAAACTGACATCGACAGAATCGAATCTTTTATCTATTATCACAAACCTTTCATCTATTCTATCAAACCTTCTATCTATTTCTTCAAACCTTTCATCTATTCTATCAAAACGTTGATATACATCTGCAAATCCTTTACCTACAATAATTGCAAGATCTCCAACTGCACTCTCAACAATTTTTGTAACATCCTCACGCATCGCTACTCTAAATTTTTCGAATTTTTCACTAAATACAGCGAGATCTTCTTTCAAAATCTCTCTAACCTCCGACTTCGTCACAGGTTTTTCTGGTTCATTATTTTTTAAATTGTGTAATTCTATATATTCCATAGTTTTTTATACGTTATTAATAATAGCATAACTATACACAAACGAGATAAAGTTTTAATTAAGAAAGGTTAAAGTTTTGATAAAGTTTTACGTTAGACAACAAAAAGTCATATTGACACAAGGGCTGTAGCCATTTGCATAATATTTTATAGGGTATATTATAACAGTAAATACGGTAAATAATGAAAGGAGGTGATAGAAAGTGAACATGAAATCTGTAGTTAGGGATCTTATTGGGCGAAATGAAGTTACGGTTGAAACTGTGAGTGTGAATGAAGAAGAAATGGAAGAATTGGTGAAATGTCTGAGAAACCTACCGATTGATATAAATGTCAATTGGGCATGCTTATCAGACAATAGCACCAAACTATTTATTGTATTAAGGTTAAAAGAGAACAAATCCAAAGACGAGAGTGTCGTCAAAGCGATCGTAACCTTATTTGAAAACACAACACTAAACTTCAACTGTTAATCACCATGAACCCAATCAAATTCCCTCCCCCGCGCCTTGCGAGGATCTTCTTTTCTCAAAGGCGCGGTTTTTTATTTTTATAATAACAACAATCCCCACCTTTCCCACACCTTATACAGGATTTGGTTGAAATTGCCTATATCATTTCAATCTGCATATGTTAAAATAAAAATACATGAGCAATCCTGCTTCCCCATATTTTAAGACCAAAGACCTTCGTATCCCGCCACAAAGCCTCGAGGCGGAGAAGGCGCTTTTGGGTTCCATTATGATCCGACCAGAAGTTATGCATGAGATCACAGATATTATCTTTGAAAGATCTTTCTATTCCGATCGTCATCGCATGATATGGGGGATAATGATAGAACTTCATACAAAAGGTACCCCGATTGACCTACTTTCCCTTTCATCTTGTCTAAAAGATCAAGGTAGACTAGAACAATGTGGAGGTATGAGCTATCTTACCGAACTTGTCCAAGGAGTTCCCTCATCAACAAATGCCAAATACTATGCCGAAATCGTTCAGAAAAAATACATTATGCGAGATCTTATTACCGCATCAGAGTTTGTTGGGGAACTAGGATTTGATGAAGCTGGAGAACTGGATGAACTACTAGACAAAGCCGAAAAGAAAATATTTGAAGTTACAAACTTCACAGGAACTCACAAATTTATAGCTTTAAAAGATACATTGACTGAAGCATGGGAAAGAATCGATCGCCTTCACAATACAAAAGGAGAACTGCGAGGAATTCCTACAGGTTTTGCTGGGCTCGATAACAAGCTTGCTGGATTTCAAAAGTCAGACCTCATCATTCTAGCTGCTCGACCTTCTATGGGAAAAACTGCCCTGGCGCTCGACATCGCTCGCAAAGCTGCCATTGACCACAAGGTTCCAGTGGGTATCTTTTCTCTTGAAATGAGTTCACAACAACTCGTAGATCGTATGCTTTCTGCAGAGTCACAGGTTGATGCTTGGAAGCTTCGCACAGGACACAATCTCTCTATAGAACATGATTTTAAAGCCATACGAGACGCTATGGACCGCCTTTCTGAAGCTCCTATCTACATAGACGACCAACCAGCAAATAACATCCTAAAGATGCGTGCAGTGGCCCGTAGACTAAAGAGTGAAAAGGGTCTAGGTCTCATAGTTGTAGATTATCTTCAACTCATGGTTCCAACACAATCTCGTCATGCTGACAACATGGTCCAGCAGGTTACAGAGATTTCGAGATCACTCAAACAGTTAGCTCGTGAACTCGAAGTCCCTGTCCTTGCCCTTTCACAGCTAAATCGTGCAGTGGAACAACGAGGAGGTCAACCTAGACTTTCTGACCTTCGTGATTCTGGATCTATAGAACAGGATGCAGACGTTGTTATGTTCATCCATCGTGAAGATAAATACGACAAGGATTCTGCTAAGCCAAACATCGCAAAAATTCTCATAGAAAAACATCGAAATGGTCCGACAGGTATGGTTGAACTCTTCTTTGACGATAAAAAGACGACTTTTATGTCTATTGAAAAAAATGACTTTGGAGATTTTGACGCTGGAACTGCATAAATTCTTATTAAAATGGATCCACTCAATAAACTAGCAGAATATTTTGGAGAATTTCCTGGTATCGGTCCTAGACAAGCCAAGCGTTTCGTCTACTTTCTTTTGACTAGAAATGCTCACCACCTAGAAGATATTTCAAAACTTATACTGGAGATAAAAAAGAGTGTACGAATATGTACATCATGTTTTCGTTTTTATCCAGATGGAAAGAGTGTCATCTGCCCTATCTGTAGTAATGCAAACAGAGACTCTCATGAACTGATGATTGTCTCACGTGATGTAGACTTTGAAGCTATTGAGAAGAGCAAAGTCTATCAGGGCTATTATTTTATCCTTGGTGGAACAATCCCTATTTTAGAAAAAGAACCAGAAAAAAAAGTTCGTCTGAAAGAATTAAAAAATAAAATTGCTCAAGGAAATTTTAGCGAAATCATTCTTTCAATGAATGCCACTGCCGACGGTGAGCATACAACCGATTTTATTCGGGATTATATAAAAGAAAACTTTGTTGATAAAGATATAAAAATCACAGTCCTTGGCCGAGGCCTTTCTACTGGTACAGAACTAGAATATGCAGATCACGATACGATAAGGAGTGCTTTGAATAATCGTGGCTAAAAAATATGAAATAAAAAACTGATGGATATCCATCAGTTTTTTATTTCACCCCCTCAATTTTTACCTTAAAAAATGGCTGACGATGACCGTTTTTCTTGAAATAACGACTCTTTTGTTTGTATTTTATAACTGTTACCTTTGGGGCTCGTCCGATCTCTGTGATAGTGGCTGTAACCTTTGCTTTTTCAATAAAAGGTGTCCCGATAGTAGTATCAGTTCCATTGTCAACAAGAAGAACCTTATCAAAGACGATCTTGTCGCCTTCTTTGTGTTCGCCTACAAGCTTCTCGATCTGGATGGTTTCTCCAGCTGAGACCTTGTATTGTTTTCCTCCTGTTTCTATAACTGCAAATTCCATAGTTCCCATATATTACACTATCTCGTCTGGACGGTCAATAAGAGGGACATCGAGACCTGGTGCTTCCCCTGTAATACGCAAAACGTCCTTGTCTACCTTTTTCAATTCCTTCCCAGAACTATTGTAATGATTGACCACCGTGCCTAGAGCATTTCCCAATTTTCCGTGATATTCCTCGTACTTTTTGAGATGATTTCCTAGATCTTCTACTCTTTTTATGATGTCTTTTGCTGTCTCTTCTATCTGCAAAGCCTTTAATCCCTGAAGAACAGTCTGTAGATATGCCAAAAACGAGGTTGGGGAAACTATTATTACCTTGTACTTACTGGCAGCTCTTTGGATGAGATTGTCAGTTTCCTCTGCAGCCATACCTACTTGAGCCCCAATTTTGTTTACCAATAGATCATAGTAAATGGCTTCATGTGGAATAAACATAAAAGCGAAGTCCATAGTTCCCTCTGCTGGTCTGACGTATTTTGCAGTTTCTTGGATTCTATTTTTCAAGTCTCCAACAAAAGCTTTTTCCAATTTTTCTTTTTCTGCTGGATTTCTTTCTTCGGCCATTTTATTGTAATTTTCTAGGGAAAATTTTGAATCGATAGGAATGACTTTATCTTTTACAAAAACAGCTGCATCGACTATTTCTCCATTTTCAAACATGTATTGCATTTTAAATTGGCCTGGAGCTAGAACATTCTTGAGCAGAGTCTCGAGATAATATTCTCCGAGTATTCCTCTTTGTTTTGGATTTTTCAAAATGTCTTGGAGATTTTGAAGTTGATCGGCAAAAGATATCACCTGTTTGTTGGTCTCATCGAGCTTGGTAAGTCCTTGGGTTACCTCGCGGATAAGCTTTGAAGACTCAGAAAACTGGGCGTGCATTGATTCTCGAACGTTTTTTGAGCTTTCTCCAATCTTGTTATCGACCGTCCTGTTGAGTTCATTTATCTGCTCTAGGATGAGCTTGAGCCCTATTTCATCCTTTGCTTCTGCCTTTGGCCTTTTCATAAAGACAAAAATCATCACCATGGAGGCAATGACTAAGATGATGAGGATAGTGAGAAGAATTTCCATATGTGATATTATATCAGTATTATGATAATACATGAAAATATCAAAGAACAAATAAAAACTGCTATGCGTGAGCATGATGTGCTACGTTTAGAAGTACTGCGAGGTCTTCAGTCGGCTTTTTCCTACGAACTCATCGCAAAGAAATCCAAGGATCTACTTTTAAAAGATACGGATGTTTTAGCTATTATTAAAAAAGGTGTGAAGCAAAGAAAAGATTCTATAGAGCAATTTGAAAAAGGTAATAGGAAAGATTTGGTAAAAAAAGAGAAGGCCGAAATGGAAATCTTAAATGAATTTCTTCCTGTTTCAATGAGTAAAGATGAGATAAAGAAAATAGTAGATAAAAAGATCAAAACAGATGGCATGCCAGATGCAAAGAAGATGGGACAGTTTATGGGGATAATCATGAAAGAGCTCAAGGGGAAAGCGGATGGAGATGATGTAAAAAATGTCCTTGACGGATTGGTCAAGAAGTGATATACTCTCTGGCAGTTAGCGTGGCGGTTTAACAATGTTATTGAAAGGTAATTATGACAAAATCAGCTATAAAAAATTGCACGGAAAAACAGTTGGAACTCAGATATCTTCGATCTCCAATATTTACATTACCGATTAAGGTACGGACTTCATCGGAATTCATGAGAGACATTGATGGTTTGCCGGTAGGGCAACCCAGGAGAAAAAATTATCTGCGTGGAAGTTGTCCAGACGACAATTAGACTTTGTCGAAAATCCCCATATGCTACACGCTGTGGGGATTTTAAATTATTTTATATCCTAAACTCCACCTACTTCTCACTACGTTCGAAGTGATTGAACAAAATCTGACAATGTCAGATTTTAAACTCTATAACACTGCCGTCTTCATTTAACGTAAAACCCACCTCTCGCGACGTGAATTTTACGTGTTGAGGATGGTGGGTGTTATTCGATCTTGAGATCGGAGAGGACTTCATTGACCTTGCAGTTATGTTCGTTAGCACCGCAAGTGCATTGTCCTGATATGTGTGGGTCTTCGACCGGGCACGTAGCAAGATGTGATCTCCTGAGGGATTCGAGTTTACTCGTCGCCCTCGTGATATTTTGGATCAATTCGAGTTCAAAGGAACTAAGTTTACTCATTTATTACTCCTTTCTTGTTGAGGTTAAAATCACATTAACATGAAGCGGTTTAATCGTCAAGTAGCCTAAACCCTAAACTCGATAACACCACCATCCTTCTAGCATATGGGCTATTTGGTTAAAATAGCTCTAGAATACTTGGTTTTCCTCACTTTGCTCGTCGTTAGTTAATTATAAGCTTTATATTTTTACATATCTTGTCTGCGGACCTCGACCAGTACGCTTTACCTTACCTAACTCCATTAATCGCAGAAGTGCCTGCCTTACTGTTGCAATAAGGATGCCGGTCTCTTTGGATATTTGAGCTGGACTTGTTTCGCCTACACCCGAGAGATACTTCCATACTTCAAATTGTTTTGGCGATAGCACATCTTCGAACTTTTCTTCTTCAAGGTATACAAGTGCCTTAGTTGCTTGCTCCTTTACTACCGAAAGAAAGTAATTAAGCCACGGTGCAATGGTATCGTGTTCCGTTTTGAATGATTCTTGAGATTTTCGAAGTGCAAGGTAGTATTCATCTTTTCTTCGCTCAACGATCTGTTCATGTGAGACATACTGGACAAATTGGTATCCCGATCGCAAAAGAAGCATGTTCGTGAGGACACGAGACATACGACCATTTCCATCTTGAAATGGGTGAATTTTCAAAAACTCAACAAGGAAATTTGTGATGACGAGTAGTGGATGAAATCTATTTTTCTCTAATGCATCAAAAGCCCAGTCAACAACTTCTGTCATTTCTTTTGGTGCAAGCCACGCAGGTGTAGTCTCGAATATGACCTGAGTTACTTCGCCTTTGTCGTTGGCGACACCGACAAGATTTTCTTGCTTCTTATAACTTCCTTTATGAAGCTTGTCTTTGTCAGAATACTTCATGAGTTCGTTATGAAGCGAAGTGATTATCCCTTCACGGAGTGGTAGTGTTTGATAGCTGTCGAACACATTTTGCAATGTCTCAAGATAGCCCTGTACTTCTTGTGAATCACGATCGGAGAATTTAGAAATAGTAAGTTTACTGAGGATTTCTTTTACCTCATCATCGTTCAATTTTGATCCTTCAATACGAGTCGAGGCTCCAGCTGAAGTCACCAAAACTGATTTTTTGAGGCTCGTTATTGCCTGTGGTGTCATACGCAGACCTGACTTGAATTCCCCTCTTATGCCGTCAATTTCAGCCAAAATAGCCACAATATGTGGCTCTGGACTTTTGATTCTCTTATCAAACTTGTGAATGTGATCGTTCATAATCTATCTAATATAAGCTATATAGTAGATAGTATCACATAGTCGTATATAGGGCAAGCGTCAATACCTGTGGAAAACCTAGCTACTTCCCTGCAAATGGCTGATTTCCTTCCCCTTTATTGGCAAAGTAGAAGGCGAATGCCATCGATGCTAGGGTCAGGAAATCCTTGGCATCGATCTTCCCTACGAGCATACCCGCTATCGTCGCGACTGACATTAGATCCTAAACTCAATCACATCCCCATCCTTCACCACGTACTCCTTCCCCTCTGTTCTGACCCAGCCTTTTTCTCGTGCTAGTCCATAGGAACCAGCTTCTAGCAATTTATTCCACTCGATAACTTCAGCTCTTATAAACTTATCCTTAAAATCTCCGTGTATAGCAGTTCCCGCCGACGGTGCAGTCCATCCTCTACCTATTGTCCATGCTCTTGTCTCATCTTCTCCAGTTGTAAAATATGTAATGAGATTTAAAAGTTCATAGCCTTTTTTTATCAGATCATCTATCCCATCTTCTTTTCCCCCAAGACCCTCACGCATTTCTTGTTTTTCAGAATCATTCATGTCTTTTAGATCCTGTTCTATACCAGCATCAACTATGACCCATTTTGCATTGATTTCATTAAAAAACTTTATGAGATTTTGGTATCTTTCGTCATTCATTTCATCGAGATTCTTTCCTCCAGTTTTTTTGTTCAATACATACATAAAAGGTTTGGATGTTAAAAGATGGAGAGATTTGAGAAATGGTTTCTCAAATTCATCTGCAGTCACAGTCGATGCTAGTTTTCCAGCTTCTAGAGACGCTTTTAGTCGATCAACAAGAGCGTTTTCTATAATAGCTTCTTTTTTTCCAGACTTTACATCACGACCGAGATTTTGGCTTCTTTTTGAAACTGTTTCTAGATCGGCGAGGATAAGTTCGAGATTTATAACCTCGATATCTTGGAGAGGGTTGACTCTACCATCAACGTGGATGATATTGTCATCTTCAAAAATACGCACAACTTCGGCTATGGCATCTGTCTCGCGAATATTTGTCAGGAACTTGTTTCCTAAACCTTCACCAGCAGAGGCACCTTTGACAAGACCCGCAATATCTACAAATTCTACAACTGCGGGAACAGTCTTAACTGATTTTGAAAAAGTTGAGAGTTTATAAAGACGGTCATCAGGAACCGGCACCACACCCACAGAGGGGTCTATAGTGGCAAAAGGATAGTTGGCAACAAGAACGCTCTTTTTTGTAAGGGCGTTAAAAAGGGTTGATTTCCCCACGTTTGGAAGACCGACGATACCGATGGTTAGAGACATGGTTTTATTTGAGCCAAAGCTCTTTAGGAATACCTGATTGTAGCATAATACTCTTTAATGTTCTGGGCTTGATACTATCTTTACCGTGGAATGGCACGCACACTTGATGAGCTACCCCTTTATATGAACCAACGAAAAAATGATGGCTGCCACGAATATGATTCAAAATAAAGTGATGCTCTTTCAAAAAATCAGCCACTTCCTTGTACGTCCAATTCATCACACTCTTCATAGTAGTAGGGTGTAATTAAACCAACTGCCGGCCAAATGTGGAGATTTGATACGGAGACTCTACAGGATTGTTTGAATTCAAAGCATCCCAAAGATCCTCATATTCTTTATCTGTTTCCTGATTGAGGATATTTGGACGAAAGCTGGCTTTCTTTGCCGACTCGATATATCCCTTCATGGCATCAAAAAGAGAAAACAAGGCAGTCTCTGGAGTAGGACCGTCGACAACAATATTGAACTCCAAGCCGACAGCATGAAAACTATCGTTTTCTTTAAAAACAATATATCGAACCGATCCTTTTTGAAAAGTGTTCTTATTTTTTATCATAGTGCAATGTTATCCTACTTTTCGTTATCTTTCAACTGTCAAATTTCAAATGAATATACAAACAAATTTCCTGCTTTACCATAAGCTTCTTTTTCGTATTTATTATTTTTGTATCCATTTTTAACCATTTCAATATAATAAAGAAAGATATGAATAAGTTCATGTTATTTAAAAAAACAATTGCTGGAGGATTTTTGTTTATGTTTACTTTTGTAGGAATAGATATGAACGCAAAAATAGTACCTAAAAATGTCCACGGGGAGTTTAATATCAGGTAAATTAGTTTTTTCATAATTTGTAAAAACCATTCTTCTTCAAAAAATCTAAGCCAATCTCATTATAACCAGTATTACACCGACGACCAAAAAGAATCTTGTTATCTTTTTCAAGAATTAGATATACCACTGGAACTGCTTTATTATTTGTTTTCATAAATCAATGATAACAGTCTTAGCTATTACACCTCCCCTAAATACTCCCCATACCCCATCTTCTCCATATCTGTTTTTGGTATAAACTTCATAGCTGCTGAATTCATACAGTATCTCTTCCCTCCTCGATCCTGTGGTCCATCGTCAAAGACATGACCTAGGTGAGAGTCAGCGATAGGAGAACGGACTTCTGTTCGTGTGCTAAAAAATCCCTTATCTACCTTGAGAACAATAGCTTTGTCGGAAATTGGTTTTACAAAAGAAGGCCAGCCAGTACCAGAATCGTATTTGTCTTTTGAAAAATAAAGGGGTTCACCTGAAACAATATCTACATAGATACCCTCTTCATGATTTTCATCGTAAACATTGTCAAAAGGTCTTTCAGTACCATTTTTTTGAGTAACCGAGTACTGTATAGGTGTGAGTTTAGATTTCAACTCTGCATCACTTGGCTTTACAAAATTCTCCCATGGTTTGTTTGTTATTTGATTTGTTTCCATATTTTTATTTTCTTTTATTATTGTACTATTTTCCCAATGTTTTTTGATAAATGTATCTCGTCCAGAACCTGATCTATAATATGAGTATCTGATCGGATTCTTTTCTGCATAGTCCTGATGATAGTCCTCTGCTGGCCAAAACTTTACCACAGGAACTATATAGAGAGATAGGGGTTTTTCATAAACTTTCAATGCATCGATCTTTTTGACAACTGCTTCGGCTTCCATTTTTTCTTCTATTGTAGAGTAGTAGGCGGCTGAAGTGTATTGTAATCCTCGATCATAAAAAGAGCCGGATGGATCTGTAGCGTCACTATGCCTTATGACATACTCAACTAGATTTCCGTAACTTACTTTTGTTGGATCATATGTCACTTCTACAACTTCTCTAAAACCTCTTTCAGCATAGTCACTATAAGTCGGATTTTCACCTGTGCCCCCAGCATATCCAGAAATCACATTTATAACTCCATTATATTTTTGTAAATCTGACTCAACACACCAGAAACATCCTCCGGCTAGGATAGCTGTTGCCTTTGTGACTGCTCCAGATTTTGTTATTGGTTCTTCAATGACGGTTGTAGCTATCTTTGTGCTTACATAGAAAAAATATATAATTCCAACCAATAACAATACAACTATAGTAGGGATGAGTTTCTTCATATCTAAACTATACTTTAGATACTAGATTTTGCAACCCCACAAAAACCGCAGTATCTTCTTGGCTTTTTCTGTGAGTTTATTTGCTTGATATTTTGAAGCCACCCTCTTTATGATACGCGCCGCCGTAGGATATGGAGCCACTCTGTTGAATAGGTCTGCCAAAGTAAGACCTTTAGTTTGAGCTAGGATCAATTCCCCAACTATCTCACCTGCTTGTGGTGCTACAAGTGTACCTCCCAAAACTTTACCTTTCTTTCCAACAAAAACTTTCAAAAATCCACGAGAACTATCGACAATAGCTCTGTCATCTTCGTCAAGCGAAGATTCTATCTCTTGGAAATCTATCTTTCTTTTTTCAAGCTCTACTTTTCCTAGACCAAATGTAGCAATCTCTGGACTAGTATAAGTCACCCAACCAAAAGAGTCAGTGTTTAGTTTTTTCTTTAAAGGACTGAAGAAGTTTGAAATGATAACTCCAGCATGGAGCTCAGCTGCATGAGTAAACATCAGTCCTCCAGCTATATCACCGACAGTCAAAATATTTTTGTTTGTTGTTCTCAGGTATTTGTCAACGAAGATTTTACTCTTATCTTCTGAAAGATCTACCCCAGCATTTTCTAGATCTAGATTTTCTATATTTAAAACTCGACCAATACCGGCAAAGATCGCGTCTGTAGGAACTCTCATCTCACCTGTGGGTGTCGTCACTACTAGCTCGCCATTTTCAAACTTTTTTGGTCTAGAGTTGAGTATTATCTTTATACCCATAGATTCCAGTTCATTTTTCATAAAAACCCCAACTTCAAGATCCTCTTTTTCCAGAAGTTTTGTACCCCCATGGACTATCGTTACATTTGAACCTAGCATAGTAAATGCTTGACCCAACTCGAGAGAAATAGGTCCTCCACCAACAAATACCAGATTGTTAGGAAGAGTCTCTATATCGAAAATAGTTTCATTTGTATAGACTGGCACCTTGTCTAGACCTTCGAGTTCAAATGTCCTAGGACGTGAACCTGTAGCTATTATTATTTTCTTTGCAAAAAATTCTTTACTATCCACACTGACGCTATCTTTACCTGTAAATTTTGCCATTCCAAGTTCTACTGTCATACCTATTTTTCTGAAATGCTCGGCATTTTCATGAACGCGGATGATCTCCTGTTTTTCTCTGACATAATCCATGACTTTTTTAATGTCGATATTACCACTAATGTTTCTTCCAAATTTCTCAGATTTTTTCCCAGCATAGATCTCGCGAGCCACATGGATCAAAGCTTTTGATGGCACACAGCCAAAGTTCAGACAATCCCCACCGATATTTTTATCACTTTTGTCTATGAGTAAAACTTTGAGGTTGATACGATTCATAAACCCAGCGATGTTCAATCCACCAGAACCAGCACCTATAACGATGACGTCGTATTGATTAGAATTTCTTTTCATAATATTTTCCAATTAAAGTTAAAGCAATAATACCCAGAATACTCAAAGTAATATTTATAGGACTGAGCATTCTCAGAGATCCACCTAGATAAACATATAGAAATGTACCAGGTATCATACCAACAAAAGAGCCTAGGACATACGTGCGCAATGGCATAGGCGTCACGCCTAGGACAAAGTTTATAACATTAAAAGGAAAGAGTGGAACTAGACGCAAAAAAAGTACTGTAGAAAATCCCTTTTTTTCCAAACCTTCAAAATATTTTTCAATCCGGGGATATTTTGAAACAAGTTTTTTTGTATAATCCTTAAATATATATCGAGCTAAAAGAAATGCTAGTGTCGCTCCTATTGTATTTCCAATGATGGATACTAGTGTTCCCCACCAAGGACCAAAGATCGATCCAGTGATTAAAGTAAGCGGAGTACCAGGAAATGCTAGCGGAGCAGTGATTGATTTTAAAATAATTAAAATTCCTGCTACTAGAAAAGGAGACATGATGCTCAAATGTTCCAAATAATTGAAAACTACTACAATCTTTTCACGATAAAAGAAAGCCAAGATTGAGAGGATTAGAATAGAGAGTAAGAGTAAAACTTTTTTGTACATTTTTTAAATATTTACCATCTTATTCAAACAAATACCTAATTTTGTTATTGTCTAATGAGCACTGACCAATTGGGATCATCTGCATATTTTTCTGCCTTGTCATTTATCAGATACTTTGCTCGGAGTTCTGATAACGGAATAGAATTATCGATAAGACCTATCTCTTGAGCCAATTCATCGGAATATGCTGGCATCAAAACTTTATAACTCAGTGGAATTCTACCTTTTACTATTTCATTTGCATGAGAGACGATGTTTGTTGTGCATGTATTTGTAATGGTGTTATAGAACTCTGGTTCTTTGGCCAACTTATTTGCACGAGTGAGCATAGAGACAAAGAGTTCTTTCATACGCTCCTTGGTTGTATTTACAGGATAGAGAAAGACTTTGTCTTTGCGATAATTTGATCTCAGCTTGATAACATCTTGTTCATCAGCGACGACATATACGAGCTCATACTGACGGACAAGACCTTTAAAAACTCCAAACGACTCCCCTTCTTCTTTTCTAATCTCTGCAGATATAGAGACATAGTCTCCACCTTCAAAACCAAAAGATAGTAGTGTATGAGCTGCACCAAAACCATGACCAGAAAAAGGTTCGACTACAAACCAGACTGATTCCAATTTGTTGAGATCAAAACTTTTATCATAATATCTGACATCATAGTCACTTGTTGTGCGGTATTTTATATTGCGAATATTGGAAATATTTATATTGTTAACATTTATATCTGCATGAGCAAGTATTTTTTGATCAGGTGTCCAGTTACGATCAAGGGATGGTCTTATGAAAACAATGAGGATCGAGTACAAAACAACCGAGACAAGAATGGCTAACAAAATAATCTTTCCCGCTTTTTTAAGGAAACTTAGCATCGTTATTTTTATTTACTCATTACACCCTTTAACTCTTCTTCATGTTCTTTCATGACCAACATCATAGCTTCTTGTTGTCCCATTCCTCCCTTGGTTTTTTCTTGGACTTTTTCGGCAATTTTCATAAAAAAATCTGGATTCTTTTCGATCATAGATAAAATCTTCTCCTGCTGTTCTGGAGGTACCCCTTTCATTTGTTTCTTTAACATTGCTTTTAGTAAAAAGTTTTGGAACATGGTTTTTTGTTATTTTAATAAATTATACCACATTGTCTGCACCTTTTTTATAAATCGTTAGAGGGACTTTATTCCACGTATCTATGATCGGAGTGATGAATTTCCATGCAGCTAAGACCTCATCGGTACTTGCAAAGAGAGTCTGATCTCCCATGATAGCGTCAAAAAGAACTCTTTCATAAGCATCAGGTAAAATCTGTAAGGATGAAGAATCTGCATATTTAAATTTTAGATTTTTCTGTTCAATCTTCATATCGAAACCTGGGGTCTTGACCCAAAAACGTATTTTGATACCCTCATCTGGCTGGATACGAAAAGTCAAGACATTTTGTTTTTCCAAATCAGAACTATTTTTGAAATAAATATCGATCTCGGATTTGTTTTCACTCAGAGATTTTCCACTTTCTAGAAAAAATGGAACGTTTTTGAAACGAGGAGTGTCAACATAACTCTCTATACGAAAATATGTTTCAGTCTGAGTATTTCTCTTTACTCCTTTTTCATTTACATAGCCATCATACTGACCTCTTGTAACAAAGTCTTTTATTTTCTTTTCATTTACTACTCTCATTTTGTTCAAGACCTTTGCTCTCTCTTTTCTTATAGAAGGAGCATCGAAAACTTTTGGTGGTTCCATAGCGACAACAGCTAACATCTGAAGAATATGATTTTGACCTACATCTCTAAGTGCTCCGATATCATCATAAAAACCACCCCTTCCCTCTATTCCATTTTTTTCAAGAAGTTTGATATGAACAACATCTATATGTTTGCTATTCCAGAGTGGCTCAAAAAGAGAATTGCTGAAACGGAAAGCCATGATATTTTGCAAAGCTTCTTTTGCCAAATAATGATCGATACGAAAGATCTGTGATTCATCGAAAAGTTCCCCGAGTTTTTTGTCGAGTTTCTTTGCTGTGTCTATGTTGTGTCCAAACGGCTTTTCTACCAAAACTCTAGTCCAACCTTCATTTCCACCACAAGGAATAGTTAGTCCAGAATTTGATAGATGAGTGAGTATGGTTTCATAGAAACTAGGAGCAACAGCTAGATGGAAGAGCTTGTTTGAACACTGGTGAAATCCATCATCTATGAGCTTCAGACGACCGGAGAGATTTGCATAAGACTCACGTCCATCAAAATGTCCTTGCTCATAGTACATATGATCCAAGAAATGTTTTACATCTTCTTCACGATATTCTCCAGGTTTAACTTTCATATTTTCACGAATATGTTCTCGAAATTCCTCGCGAGTAAATGTTCGTCTGGAAAATCCGACTATGGCAAACTTTTGAGGAAGTTTTTTATTTACATATAGGTTTAAAAGAGACGGCAAGAGTTTTCTCAAGGATAGATCTCCAGTTATTCCAAAAATGACAAAAATGGTAGGCGACATAGGCAGTGTAAGGGATTAGAATTTTTCACCCCACTTTTCCCACATAGGAAAAAGGACGGCTGAGATGTAGACACAAGGAATAACCACTATTCCAGCGATTACCCACAACAAGAAGTTTATTACTTTTATGATTATCATTATTGCTTAATGCTACACTAAACTTTTACCTTTGAGAAGGGTTGGGACACTCCCCACAAACCGCCGAGATCATCTCATCTTTTTTATCTAGACAATTTTCACAAATTATAAATTGTTTTCTACATCCTCTTTTTGTGCAATTTACAAATCTCTCTGATGAAATGGAACATTTTTCACAAGTGCTCAGTATTTCTTTTGGCATTCCTTTTGTTCGCATGGTTATTCTTTGATCAAAAACATAGAGAGAACCATGGAAATACCCTTTTGGATATTTGTCCATGTACGTAACTATACCCTCATGTAGCTGATAGATATCTTGGAATCCCAACTCACTTTTGAGATAGGCTGTTCCCTTTTCACAACGCACTCCACCAGTACAAACTGCTACCACCGTTTTACCTTTCAGCTTTTCCAATTCTTCTCTATGTTTGGGAATATCACGAAAATACCGCACAGGAAGAACCAGAGATTTATCGAATCTCCCTGCTTTAAATTCATAATTATTTCTCATATCAAGAATAACAAAATCTTTTTTATCTTCTTCAAACCACTGGTGAAGTTCGTCTGCAGATATATAACTAGCGCCAGTTTTTCCTGGAGTAGGGAAAATATCGGTTTTACCTAAAGTGACGATTTCTTTGCGGGTTTTAACAGAAAGTTTTGGAAATGAATTTCCATTGCTTTCGCTTATTTTAAAACTTATATCTTCGAACTCTTTTAAAGTTCTAGTTTCTTTTATATAGATTTCGATATTTTTGTTTGTTCCTTCGACGGTTCCATTTATACCTTCAGGAGCAATGATGATACGGCCTTTGAGATCGAGTTTTTGACACAGAGATTTCTGCCACAAAGTAACTTTTTCTGAATTTTCAATTTTTATGTATTTGTAATAAAGGAGGACGGTGTGCATAAAACTATTTTAAACCTTCCCTTTCACAGCTCCAGTTATAAGGGCTGGTGTAAAACCTTGTGGCACCGACCCAGTGAGAGCGTACTGGTATAGGGCTAGTTTAAATATTGAGCTCAATGTTGATGAAACTATACTCATAGCAACTAGATAAATAACGGAGAGAATCGATAGTAATATCACTATTTCAAAGATAGGAACTAGTATGGCGATAATAACCACAGTAATAACAAACAAAAATGTAATAAGTCCAAAGAATAATCCCACTCCAAAATTTATAATGATAACTTCACCCCACGTTTTACGAATAATAGAAGCTGATTCTTTAAATGAATCTTTTACAGATTTTTGACCGATGATAAGTGATGGCAGACTAAAGTATGTAAGGATGTTCCAAGCCGCCCCAAAAATAACTGCAACAATTTTCCCTACAATTTTTGATTTGTCTGCAATTATTCTGAGAATAACTCCAACAGTAGATGAGATGAGTGACCATAGAAATATTTTACTGATATTTGCTTTTGCTCCGCGCATACCGTCACTAAAAGATAGTTCTTGGCCATTGAATCTTCCATTTATAATCACATACATTCCAGCAAGGAAATAGTTTGTAATAAAAAACATTATAAGATAATAAATAAACAAAATAACATAACTCAAAATATCCATTTTACTCTTGTCTACATTATCAAAAGCATGTATATCTCCAGACATTACCGCAAAGAAAAACACGATACCCATAATAATGAGTGCTATTAAACTACTTATTCCAGAAATAACAGGAAACAATACTAGCTCTTTGTCTTGTTTCAAAACTGCCAAGGATTCCATGACTATCATTTTGCTGGCTTTAAATCTACCTATTTTTACGGGTGTTGATTGGTCAGGGTTCATATTAAATTTTTATTATTATAATGAGTAAATTGTCTCATAAAGGAGGAGAAATGTCATTATAATCAATGATATACTCTATTTATGCTCAAAAAAATCGATTCGCTTTCTTTTGCAAAAGATGTTGCTAAATATATTTTAGATACTGCAGTTAGTGACTTGAAAGAAAAAGGACATTTTACTATTTCGCTTTGTGGTGGCAATACACCTAAGCCAGTTTACCGTGAACTAGCCCTGATCGGTGGTTCATTGGACTGGAATAATATCACGATAACATTTGGTGATGAACGCTCTGTTGGACCAGATCATCCAGATAGCAACTATCGGATGGTTAGTGAAACTTTATTGAATTCTATCAACATACCCTCTCAAAGAATTTTGCGAATGATGGGTGAACTTGAACCAAAAGTTGCGGCAGAGAAATATGAAAAACAGCTTAGAGAGTTGGCAGAAAAGCGAGGAGAAAATATCTTTGTCCACGATCTGATTCTTTTGGGTTTGGGAAATGATGGTCACAGCGCTTCACTATTTCCAGATACGTCAGCAATTACTGAGTCTAATAGATGGGTTGTGGAAAATCATGTGGCAAAGCTCAACTCTGATCGCGTTACATTTACATATCCACTTATAAATTCTTCATGTCGAGTATGTTTTTTGGTAAATGATTCCGAGAAGATACCCTTGGTTGATTCTATTTTAAACAAATCTGGAGATTACCCAGCGTCGAAAGTCAAAGGTGTTGAAGAGACAGTTTGGTTTGTGGGGATTTAAAATTCTCTTTCATTTATTGACTAGAAGCATCATTCATAGAATAATACCAATCAGTCAGCATTGAGTCTGTTTGCATGGTGCAAATCGGCTCTGAACGCCAACAAAAAGGAACTCTATGAGAATCATCAAATCGTTCGTTGCCAGCCTGCGCTTGAAATGGCTCCACTGGAGAGTCGATCGAGAAATCTACTCCAAGATTGGGCCTCACTTGTACCAAAACAGACCTCTTGGATATCCATTTCACACGAATACGGAGATGGAGCGTGAGGCAAACATCGGACACAAAAATGTGATCCTTATGATCGAAATGATCGGGAAGCAGGCCAGTCAAATGGGTGTATCATCTGGCAATGCACTTCGATACATCGTGTATCGAGATATCATAGATCTCTTGGATCGGTATGAGAAAATCATTATTCGGGACAGGCAACCGAGTTATTGTGATCCACGCCACGTTGCCACTCGGTCCTGAATATTCAGGATCGCGAACCAACCTCGTTTTACGGAACGGGGTTTTTTCTTGCGAAAAAGAAAAGAGCCGAAAGAATTTCTTTCGACTTGTGTTATTTAATAGTCTGAAATTCAGCGAATTGTCTGTATTAAAAAATGAACACGGTTATCATCGATACCAATTTCAAGAAACTTGTATTCGTAGCGATGACCCAATTCCAAACATATGGATTTAAAGGTTCTTTCGTTTCCCTCGGTGAAGATATTCCTTCGATGGTGTAATTTACCGAGTTATTAGTACAACTAAACACACATGGATTCTTTCTTAATTCAGTTACCTCTTCATTTGAAAATATTGTTCTCATATTATTCTTTTGTTAATTGTTATTAATTCTAACAAAAAGAAGCATTAGACACTTGTTCCGTGTCTACTTTATGGGGTATGGATCAGATGTGGTGTTATTTTAGCATTTGCTCGAACTTTTTTCGAAAAGAATGAATGATGCGCCCCGCCACAATTTTTCTGGGGACATGGAGGCGGGGCGATGGACTCGCCCGCGCGGAGGAAGATCCGCTATGAGGAAAAGTCAAGCATTTCGGTAGACAGTTTTGTACTTCATCATGTTCCAAACAATGTTCACCATTTGTCTGCGTAAGCAAACAAGAGCTTGCGACTTTGACTTTCCCTCGGACACCTTTCTCTTGAAATATACACGTGCTTTCTCATTACCCATTCTAGATATTTGAGACAATGCTATTCGATGAAAAGCACAATTTAATCGTCTGTTACCACTTCTAGTTTTGACATGTCTTGTTTTCTTTCCACTGGATCTTTCTCTGGGTGAACAACCAGCATATTTAGAAAGTGCACCCGGAGAATTAAATCTCTGTATATCACCAATCTCTCCGATGATAGTTGAAGCAAGCACCACACCACAACCACTGGCAGTTTGAATTGTGTAATTTTCTTTGAGAAGTCTGTCCATATCCTTTTCCAAATCGGTAATCTCGTAATGCAAATCACGAATTCTTTTGACTTTTCTTTTCATGGTTTTCAAGAGAAATGGATCACACTTTGGTTTAGATTTTGACCAATGAGCAAGTGCTTTGAGAGAGAACGGATCTTTGAATACCTTGGCATATTCGTTGTTGAATATCCGGTACAGAAGCGTGTGGACTTGATTCTTCAGTCGTGTACGTTCTAGTATCAAGTCTTCTCTGTCTATGGATATCTCCTTTAACTGCTTGGCTTTTTCACCCTCTTCGGATATTGTATATGGTAGGAGCGTGTCAATACTTTGTATCATGACTTTAGCCACTCCTAATGCATCCAGGGAATCACTTTTCTCTGGATGTGTTGCGTTTTGACGGAGTCTGTCTACTAAGATACTCGGAACATGGTATACCGGAAATGATTGATACAAATGTTCTGCTAATCGCTCGCCATATCCTCTGACATCTTCTAACCCAAAGAATGGTGAGAGAATGCCACTGTGTTTTTTCACTTCATTTTCTAATGCAAGAAAATCACTTTTGTAATTGCCAATCGTCACTTCAAAAAGTTTCTCTCCAAATGGAGAGACTCCAACTGCAGTATGTGTGTCCTTGTGGACATCAATACCGACGTACAAACAATTTTGTTTTTCTAATGTTGTCATACACTTTTTTCTAAATTATTAATTTTCTTCCTCCGACAAGAAAGAATTGTGCAGATCAGCTGAAACCCCAGTATGCGAGAGTCATGTCCATTTCTGGTGACTATCCGCTATATGCTCATTGCTGTGCACAGAAGAGATTTGGTGCAATCCTCCGTGAGTCTTTTTCGCTTGAAGCGAACGACAGGGTGC
>Ga0163144_10003404_pt1 | contig 36227 bp, 27 predicted proteins | sample OliLak19BULKMAT1_FD_123175 | JGI IMG/M metagenome (GOLD analysis project Ga0163144, IMG submission 123175) | Freshwater microbial mat bacterial communities from Lake Vanda, McMurdo Dry Valleys, Antarctica - Oligotrophic Lake LV.19.BULKMAT1 | ecosystem: Environmental > Aquatic > Freshwater >...
CGAATCGGCGCCGCGTACCTGGCACCGTACGACGATTCGGCATTCCGCAATACATGATGGAATGCGTGTCGATCCTCGGCCCGCGTTCTCAGCAAAGATGCGCAAACACAAGCGGCGATCATGAAGCAGCCCCCTGAACCTGCCGCTCCCCGTGGCGATCGAGCTGGCGCGCCGTGCCGAGAGGGAGCAGGAAGTGTCGATCCGCTCGTCTGGGCACGGCCGGAGCGGCACTCGATCCGCGCCGGCACGGCCATCCTCAAAGAGGCCAACTACCGCGACGGTGCTGCAGTCGGTTAGAAGTCAACTTCGGCCGCCCATTATCCGGCCCGTCAGATTCGGCCTTGGCCCCTGCTTCGCGCTTGCAATCGCCACCCAAACCCTTTACCAATTCGGTAAACGTCCACTTGACGCAAGTCGGAATTGAAGCTAGAGTTCTCCACCAGCAAGCTCGAGAAGCAGTGCGAGAGCCGAAAAGCTCGGAGTCGGGCCTTCGGCGATGAGCGCGGCAAGCGGCTCGAGCGGCGGCTGTCCGCCCTCCTGGCCGCCCATTGCCTGGAGGACTTGCGTAACGCCCCTGGGCGCCTTCACGAGCTCAAGGGTGACTACGACGGACGGCTCTCACTGGATCTCGACGGCCCGAACCGTCTGATCTTCGAGCCCGTCCTGAGCGGGAACGAGACCCCCGACCCATCGGGTTTCCTGAGCTGGTCCCAAATCACCCATGTCCGAATCGTCTCGATCGAGGACACCCATGCCTGAGCCGACCACTACCCAGATCCGCGACCTCTCCCCTCCGGGTGAGATGCTCGAGGAGGCCCTCGAGGAGCGTGGTATGACGGGCGCCGAGCTTGCGCGGCGAACGGGTATCTCCCCGAAGCACATCAGCCAGCTCGTGAACGGCCACGTCGCGCTGTCGATGGACATGGCCCTCGAGCTCGAGCGAGTCCTCGGCATCCCCGCTCGGCTTTGGAACAGCCTGGAGTTCAACTACCGCGTTGAGCAGAAGCGCGCCGAACGACACGCGAGCCTCTTCGCATGCGGCGATTGGATGCGCCAGTTCCCCATCGCGGCCATGCGGAAGGCGGGTTACTTCGGCGACGTGGAAGTCGGTCAGGGCGTCGCCCCCCGAGTCGAGGCGTTGCTTCAATTCTTTGGTGTCGCCACCCCCGAGGCCTGGGAGACGGAGTGGGCGCACGCTACGGGCCGATTCAGGAAGTCAAAGGCCTTCGATCCCAACAGGTTTGCGCTGACAGCGTGGCTACGCCGAGGCGAAGTGGAAAGCCAGGTGATCCAGTGCGCAAGCTACGATGCCGGGCGGTTCCGTGCAGTGATCGAGAAGGCTCGCGCATTGACCATCGATCCGCCGAAGGCGTTCGTTCCCGTTTTGATTTCTTGGTGCGCCGAGGCCGGGGTCGCCCTGACGTTCGTTCCTTCGCTACCCAAGCTCGCCATCAGCGGTGTGACGCGCTGGAAGGGCACGGACAAGGCGCTCGTGTCGCTGAGCTGGCGTCACAAGAGCGACGATCAGCTCTGGTTCAGCTTCTTCCACGAGGCGTGCCACGTCTTGGAGCACAGAACCGGCACCATCTACATCGACTCGCCCGCGGACCCGGACGGCGACCCCGATGAGCTCCGCGCCAACCAGTTCGCCCGCGACACGCTGCTGCCATCCAACGCCTTCTCGGACTTCGCCGCGCGCAAACGCTATTCCAAAGACGCGATTCGCGCCTTCGCCAGAAGCGTCAGCGTCTCACCGGGCATCGTCATCGGTCGACTTCAGCACGAGGGACTCTTGCCGCGCAGTCACGGCAACGACCTCAAACGCTACTTCGACTAGCCTGCGCGCCTTACTCCAGATTCGTTGAACACAGACTTTCCACCTGCAGCAGATGTCATCGAGTCAAAGGGCGTCGAGGTGGCCAAGGCCCTGGCAGCCCTGCGGGGGCTTGTGGGACCGGGGCGATAGCCGACGCCAATCGCCCAGATCGGCGATTCGATCTACAAGAATGAGCGCCGCCCGCTCCCGTCGAAACGAAAGCGGGCGGTGAATTGGTGACCCGTAGGGGATTCGAACCCCTGTCGCCAGGATGAAAACCTGGTGTCCTAGGCCTGACTAGACGAACGGGCCGGCTCGATCGGCGGCGCGTTGGGCGCGCCGCTGTTCGGAGCAGTGGGGCAGAAAGATAGGGAGGTCGGCCGAGGGTGTCAACCCCAGGGCGCTAACTCGGGCGCGCAAAACGAACCCAGCGCCGCAGTCCGGGCCTCCGCCGCGGTCAGCCTGTCGCGCCCCGGTGGTCGCGCGCGATCGTGTCGAGCGCGCTGCCGTCGCGGTCCCAGCCCTCGCGCTCGAGCCGGTGCATCACGTGGCGGTACTCGCGCTCGATGCCCGTGACCAGCCCGTCGCCCGTCGTGCTGCAGCCCGGGAGGACACACCACGTGTAGGTCTCGATCTCGAGGTGCAGCTCGTGCGCGTGCCAGTGGGCGAGGTCCGTCGCCACGAGGCGCACCAGCTCATCCGCCGTCGCGCGCGTCGTGCCGAGGCCGCCGTCGAGGCTCGCCCGGTCGATCGGCACGTGAAAATGACAGCGCCACTCTTCTGCTTCGCGCCAGCGCGCGCCCTCGGGGCCCGCGAGCGCCGCGCGCAAGTCGCCGAGGTCGTCGACGCGCAGGAACTCCTTGGTCCCGAGGCCACACGTGGACCGCGAGAGCGCGGTCGTCTGGTGCAAGAAACGCGGCTCGTCGAGCGCGAGCAGCGCGTCGACCGCCGCGGGATGGTCACCGGGCCGCACGACCGCGATGGCATTCGAGACCTGCAACTTGCCGAGCGGCCCCTGCAAGTGCGCGAGGTGCAGCGCCTCGGCCGGACCCTCGAACTCGACTGCGGCGTGGCACGCATCCAGGCAGGTGCCGAGGTGCCGGTCGACGAGGCGCGCCGCCGTCTCCTCGTCGTGCCCGCGCTCGGTCCGCAGGATGCGCCCCGCGACCTCGCGCGCGAGCACGAGGAACTCGGCGAGGGCGCGCGACGAGCCCGCGCTCGCCCGCGGCTCGGCCTCGAGCGAGAGGATGATCCGCGGGCCGTCCGCGCCCTCGAGCGACGCGAGCGCGCCGACGGCCCGCCCGAGGCCCTCCGCACAGCGCCTGAGCAGCTCGCGGTCCGTCAGCCACGCCCCGAACGCCCCCGGGTGGGTGCTGATGGAGACGTGCCCGTCCCCCACACCCCCGCGCCGCGCGGCGAGCCGCGCCGCGACCTGGGCCACGTCGACGGTGAACTGCAGCCGCTCCGGTTCGGCCCACGTCGGCCGGAACACGTCCTGCTTGATCCCGTCGCGCTGGAAACCGCCGTACGGGAACGCGTTGTACGTGTACGGCACGATGCGCTCGTGCTGGAGGAATTCACCCAGCTCGTCACACATGTCATTGTCGACGGCGAGCAAGCGCGCGAGCAGCGCCGGCAGGTAGAGCCCCACCCCGAAATCCCCGCGCACCCCGAGCTTGTCCCGCAGCGGCACCACGATCGCGCCGAGGTCCTCGATCAGATCGTCGAGGTCCGCCGGCTCCGAGAGGTTGAGGCAGTAACCCAGCCAGACGTGCCGGCCGGGGTGCAGTGGGTGGTGGAAGCGCATGATCGGTCTTTTCCGCCCACCGCGCCCGCACAGTCGGGCATGGCGGCGCGGCGGGCTAACTGGTGAGCAGGATGCCCTCTTCGACGAGCAGCACAGGGATCTCGTCGCGCACCGCGTAGAGCACGGTCGCGTCCTCGCGCACGAGGCCTTCGACGAGCTCGCCGGCGACCGCGGCGCCGTCCACATTCTTGCACGTGCCGGCTCGGATGCCCTCGTTGACCCGCGCGAGCTCGTCGGCGGTCGCAACCCGTAGTGGCTGATGGGTCGCGGGGCAAGCGAGGATCTGCAGCAATTCGTCGTCGATCAAGGTGCGTGGGTCTCCGTGGGGTCGTGCCCGAGCATCTCTCAATCCACGGGTCCGGGCAAGCGCTATCGCCGCGACCTGGCCCGGCCCACCTGCCCCAACCTGAACCGACCTGCCCTGAGAGCGTTCCCGTGGTCATACTGGCCGCCATGTCGCTCGGCACCCTGACCCTCCTTGGAGCGCTCGTCGGCGCGCCGCTGCTGCCACAGGACGACCCGAACCGCGAGCCCACCCGCGCCGAGTGGGCCGCCCGCGCCGTCGGCGGCTGGCTGCGCCTCCCCGAGGATCCCTACGGGCGCGTCTTCGCCGCGGTGGGACCGGACGTCGTCCCGATCGCGCCGAGCGCGGAAGACTTCGAGTGCCTCGACCCGCGCGCCGCCGACGCGCCCGCGACCTACACCCGCTGGGGGACGCTGCTCGCGCGGGTCGTAGCGCGCGCTCCAGGAGAGCCCGCAGAGCGCGATGCCGCCGCAGACGACTTGACCTCGCTCGCGCTCCTCGCCGCCGGCCAGGGTCGCGCCGAGGACGCCTGGCGTTGGCTCACGGCCCACGGCCCCGGCGCGCCCGCGCGTGTCGCCGGCGTGCTCGCCTATTTCGTGCCCGGAGTGCCCGCGGGGACCCCGCTCGGGCCGGGTGGCAAGCCAGGTCCCCTCGCCGAGGGCACGCTCCTCCGCCCGCTCGCGCCGCCGAAACCCGGCGGGCTCGCGGCGTGGCAGGTCGCGTGGCGCGACGCCGAGTTCCGCGGCCTCTCCGTGCTCGTCGGCGCCGGTGACACTGGCGGCTCTGGTGGCGCTGGCGGCGCTGGCGGCGCTGGCGGCGCTGGTGGCGCCGGTGGCGCCGGTGACACTGGCGGCGCTGGTGGCGCCGGTGACGCTGGCGGCACTGGTCACGCGAGCGGCACCGGTGCCGCTCGCGGCGCTGGCGGCGCGGCGACCATCGACGGCAAGGTCGTCGTCGAGGGCTCGGGAACCGAGGTGCGCCTCACCCACGTCGAGGGCCCGCGGACGATGCTGCGCGCCGCGCTCGCCGTCGAGCCCGGGGTCGACCTCAGCGGCCGCTATTTCGACTGGCAACCCCTCGCCGCCGACGCCCCGCTCGTCATGGACGTGTCGCTCGCGCCCGGCGACGAAGAGCACGTGTACTGGGGTCGTTTCCAGCCGCGCGACGAGCAGCGCCCGACGGCCCCGGCCGCGGGCGTGCAGCCGGCGCAGCTCGCGCTCGGCGGCCTAGTGCTCGCGCTCGAGCCCGACGATCCTCGGCGGCCGGCCGCCGCGGCGTTCGGGCGCGAGCTCGCGCGGCTCTACGGCATCGAGGTCGCGCTCGTCCCGCGCGGCGGGCCCCCACCGCCGACGGCCGACCGCGCCTTCGCGCCACTGTCGATCGACGTGCCGCCGGGCGAGGCCGGCGCGCGCACCCTCGCGGCGCTCATGACCTCGGTCGAGTTGCACTTGGTGCCGCGCGGCGATTGAGTCGCCCGCGCCCTCGCGGGCCTCGACCTCGACTTACGCGTCACGGGGAGTTACGCGTCACGGGGAGTTACGCGTCACGGGGAGTTACGCGTCGCGGAGGCGCGCTCGAGGCGCGGTCGAGCTGCGGCCCCGCGGTATGCTCGCGGGACCATGAGCGCACCCCGTTCGCCCTCGAGCGCCACGCCTGCGAACCCGCCCCCGAACCCTCTCGGCGGTCCGATCCCACGCAACGAGCGTGCGCGTGCCCTCCCCACCGCGCTCGCCCCTCCGTCGCCCCAGCACAAGGAGCAGCGCGAGCGTTTCCTCGCGCAACTCGCCGAGCTCGGCGCAGCGGCGATCATCCCGACCCACACGACCAAGGTCCGCAGCAACGACTCGGAATTCCGCTTCCGCCCCGGCAGCGACTTCTGGTGGCTGACGGGGTTCGGCGAGCCCGACGCGTGGCTCGTGCTGCTCCCCGAGGGTCCTGGCGGGCGCGCGAAGGCGAACCCGAGCGCAGCGGCCAGCCGCACGACCTCCACGCCGAGCTCGACGTCGAGCGGCCCCCGCAGCGTCCTCTTCGTGCGCCCGCGTGACCGCGAGCGCGAGACCTGGGACGGCCGGCGCCTCGGCGTCGAGCGCGCGGCGGAGACCCTCGGGGTCGACGAGGCGCGCGACATCAAGGACCTCTGGACCGATCTGCCGGACCTCCTCGTCGGCTATCCGCGGATCGTCTGGCGCCTCGGTGAAGAGCCCGCGCGCGACCGACGCATCGCCGAGCTCACCGTGACGCTGCGACGCCGCGCGCGCGGCTCTGCGCAGAGCTACCGCGAGCTGCTCGATCCAGCGAGCACGCTGCACGAGCTGCGCCTCGTGAAGTCCGAGGCCGAGCTCACGCTCATGCGGCGCGCTGGCGAGGTCGCGGCCGAGGCCCACCGCCGCGCGATGGCCTTCACAAAGCCCGGGCGCAACGAACGCGAGGTCGAGGCGCTCCTCGACGCGCACTACCGCAGCGCCGGCTGCGACGGCGCCGCCTATGGCAACATCGTCGCGGGCGGGCCGAACGCGTGCATCCTGCACTACGTCGAGAACGACATGGACCTCCACGGCGGCGACCTCTTGTTGGTCGATTCGGGCTGCGAATGGCGCCACTACGCCTCGGACATCACGCGCACGTGGCCGGTCGACGGCAAGTTCACGCCAGAGCAGCGCGCGCTCTACGACGTGGTGCACGACGCGCTCATCGCCGCGACGCAGGCCGTGCAGCCGGGACAGCGTTTCGACGCGGTGCACGAGGCCGCCCTCGGGGTGCTCGTCGACGGGCTCGTTGAGCTGGGCCTCGTGAAGGCGTCGCGCAGCGAGGCCCTCGAGCAGGGCCTCTACAAGCCCTTTTTCATGCACCGCACGAGCCATTGGCTCGGCCTCGACGTGCACGACGTCGGGCTCTACCAGGACCCCGATGGCGCGTCGTGCACACTGCGACCCGGGATGGTGCTGACCGTCGAGCCGGGGCTCTACATCGCCGAGGACGCCGACGTGGAAGCGCATTGGCGCGGCGTCGCCATACGCGTCGAAGACGACGTCGCCGTGACAGCGAGCGGGCACGAGGTCCTGACGGCCGCGTGCCCCCGCACGGCCGAAGCGGTCGAGGCCGCGTGCGCGGAGTGAGCGCGCACGACGTACCCGCCGCGCTGGCCGGGGTCAGCGGCAGCGCCGGCAGCGCGTCGCCGGTCGCGGACCTCGGCTGGCGCGAGACCGGTCGGCGACTCGTGGGCTCGCTCGAGGTCGCGGGCAGTCATCCGAACCGCTGGGTCGCGGGTTTCGGATACCAATTCCTGGCGCTCGGCTGGGCCTTCGGCATCGCCGCGTCGCTCGCGGTCGTCGTGCACACGATGCCCGGCTCGGTGCCGACGTTCCTCGGCTTTCGCGGCAGCGGCTCGGCGCAAGCGATGGAGGTCCTCCACGCGCTCCGACTCGGGAGCCTGAATCCCGTGATGGCGGGCTGGTTGGTGCTCTTCGTCGTCGCCTCGCTGCGCCTCGCGCCGGGCCTCGCGCGCTCGCTGCTCATGGGCGATGGCATGCTGCCTCGCGAGGCGACGCGGCGCGCCGGACGCGGCTTCGGCCTCTCGACGGCGGCGCTCTGGTCCCAGGTCGCCGCGACGATGCTCGCGGCGAGCGCCGTCGGCGTGCTCTCGTGGTTCGGTTTGCTCGAGCTCGTCGGCGCGAACCCCGACCAGCCCATGCCCAAGGTCGTGACGAGCGTGCTGCTCGGGTTCCTGTTCGTCTACGGAGCGACGCTCGGCGCGCTGTACCACCTCGCGCTCGCGAGCCTCGTGCGCCACCGCCGCGGCGCGGGCAGCGCGTTCTTGCACGCGTGGCGACTCGTGCGCTCTCAACCCGCGGGCGCAGCGCGCGCGATCACTACGGAATGCGGCCTCTACGGCGTATTGCTGTACGTCGAGTGGTTGATCCCCAAGGCGATCAACCCGTACGGCATCGCGAGCTTCATCGCGCTCGCGCTGTGTGGATTGACCCGCGCGGGGTTCTGGTCGCGCACGTACCACGCGCTGGGCGGAGTGGAGCCGGCGCTGCCATAGTGGTCGAGCAGAAGTACTGAGCCAGGGTCATTCTTTCGTTTTTACCGATGGCTCGCGCTCCGCGCGAGCCATCGGTAAAAACGAAAGAATGACCCTGGCTCAGTACTTCTGCTCGGAAGTCGCGGTGCGCCTCGTTGAATTCCCAGCGCCCGGCGACAAAACGCGAGCGCCAGCTCGCGCCCGGGTCGCTGACGAGAAGTACTGAGCCAGGGTCATTCTTTCGTTTTTACCGATGGCTCGCGCTCCGCGCGAGCCATCGGTAAAAACGAAAGAATGACCCTGGCTCAGTACTTCTCGCGCTGTTCGTCGTCCGCGCCTTCGGGCGCGGTGTACGCGGCGCCGGCGCCCTCTGCGAGCAGCTCGCCGGGACCCTGCAACTCGAAATGAAAACGCACTTCGCCCGCCGCCTCGCGGCCGTCGGCGTCGAGCGCGGACGCCAGGAAGCGGCGCGTCGCGAGCGGCTCGAGCTTCGCGCGCCGCGGCGCGATGCGGAGCGCCGCGAGGGGGCCGGGCGGGAAGAGCAGCGGGTCGAGGCGCCCATGCCCCGCGCCGCGACCGGAGCCACGCGCTCCTTCGTCCCGCTCTCCCTCACCGCTGTCGCCGCCGCCAGAGGAACCAGCGCGCGCGCCACGCTCCTCGGCGCGCTCGTCCCCGTCCCCGCGCGGCGCCCCAGCGCCGCGCCGCGGACCATCGAGGCCGACCGCGTCGTCCGTCTCCGTGCCGTCGAGGGGCGTCGGCGGGTTGTCGCCGAGGACGCCGCCGCCGCCCTCGGCCGTGCCGTCGTCGCCGTCGACCGATTCCACCTCGCGCGCGCCCGCGGCCTCTGCAGACGCGCCACGTGCGCGCGCGCGGATGTCGAAGAAGTCGTACTCCGGCAGGGACTCGGCCACAGAGACGAACGCGCGACGGATCTCCTTGGCGAGGTTCTCCTGGCGCAACGCCGCGCGCCGCTGGACCTCGCTCGCGAGGCGCTCGAGGAGGCGCTGCTCGAGCCCCGCGAGCGCGACGAGGAACGCCGCGACGGGCTCATCGTGCGTGAACCCGCGGCGACTTGCGGGCGCGACGTGCAGGTCGGGGAAGTCGATCACCCCTTCGAGCCGCCCGTCGGCCCAGGGCCGCCGCAGCTGCTCGGCGCCGTCGATCTCGGCGATGTCGTCGAGCACCGTCGTGCCGCCGCAGGCGAGCGCGACCGAACCGCGCCGGTCCTCGTCCCCGCCGACGAGATACAGCTCGAGGCGCGCCCGCTCGAAGCCCGGCACCTCGAGCTCGATGAGGTCGTCGAGCGGCCGGCCGAGGAACGGCTGCGGCTCGACGACGAACTCCTTGCGCGCGAGGCCGCGCGCGATGCGGTCGTGGATCTCGACCCGCGCGCCGCGCTCCAGCAGCTGCCCGCGCAGCTCTTGCGCCAGGTACGCCTGCAAACGCGGCGGTCGGATCTTGTTGGCCGCCGCGTCGTGCACGCAGCGCACCGTGACCTCGGTGTAGGTCTCGAGCTCGTCGAGCAAGCGCCCGCGCGCGGGCACGACCTCGCCCTGCGCGCTGTCCTCGACGAGCTTCAACACGTACGGCTTGCCGCCGGCGACCCGGCTGCGCAACTCGAGCTGCTCGCCGACGCTCCAGAAGCCGATCAACCCGATGCCGTACTTGCCGAGCACCAGCTCTTCGCGCCGCTGCGACGGAGTGAGATCCCGTTTATGCGAGTGCCCGATCGTCTGCGCGATGCGGCGCAGCGCGTCGACGCGCTCCATCTCGGGGAACACCCCCGCGCCGTCGTCGACGATGCGCAGCGCGCGCCGCCCCTTCTCGTTGAACCAGTGCACGGTCACACGCCGCGCCCCCGCGTCGAGCGAGTTCTGAACGAGCTCCGCGACCGCCTTGCGGGGATCCGATTGGCTGCGCGCGAGCAGGCGAATCAGATCGAACGGATCCTGGGGTCGGAGTCTGACCCGGCGCCCGGTTTCCTCAGCAGGGGCCGCGACTGGTTTCTTCCGGGTCGAAGCCATGGCGACCTAGACGATAACCGCCGGTTTCCGAATCGTCGTACGGTACCAGGTACGCGGCGCCGATTCGCGCGGGGTGCCGGGAGCGCGCGCTTCGCGCGCGACGCGCGCGAAGCGCGCGCTCCCGGCACCCCGCGCGAATCGGCGCCGCGTACCTGGTACCGTACGACGATTCGACAGCCCTCACTTCGGGCGCTCGCCGCAACCACCCTGCGCGCCCTGGGGCTCGCTCCGTCCGCGTCAGCGGACGGGCCAGAAAACGCATTCCCCGCGTTCCGCCGGTGCTTCGCACTGGCGGAACGCGGGGAATGGTGAGTGCGCTTGGGATCGAACCAAGGACCTACTGGTTAAAAGCCAGTTGCTCTACCGGCTGAGCTACGCACCCACTCTCGATCGTCGAACGGTCGAGGGCGGAGAGGATACCGAACGCAGCGCGCGGCGCAACCCTCGGCGCCTTGACCACGAATTTTTGCCCGCCTCGCTCCCGATCACTCCTCCAGGATCTCCCGCGTCTTGCGCTCCTGGAGCTCGTTCATCAGGGACTCGAAGTCCTTGAGGGTCTTCTGGATGTCCTCGAGGAGGCGCTTGTGCTCGTCCTCGGTGCAGCCGCCGGCCTTGTGCAGGGCATCGGCCTCCTTGTTCACGTCGCGGCGCGTGTTGCGGAGGGCCACCCGCCCCTCCTCGATCAGGTCCTTGGCCTTGGCCGCGTACTTCTTGCGCTGCTCGCCCGAGAGGGGCGGCATGGTCAAGCGGATGACCTTGCCGTCGTTCTCCGGCGAGATGCCGAGGTCGGACTTCTGGATCGCGCGGTCGATCTCCTTGATCGCCGTCATATCGAACGGCTTGATCAGGAGCTGGCGCGGCTCGGGCACGGAGATCTGCGCCATCTGCGTCAACGGCGTCGGCGCGCCGTAGTAGTCGACCCGGATGTGCTCGATCAACGCCGCCGAGGCGCGCGACGTGCGGATGTTCTTCAGCAAGTCGCGGGAGTGCCCGAGGGCCTTGTCCATCCGCGCCTTGGCCTCTTGGATGAGTGCGTGCTCTGTCGCCATAGGTCGCTCTGTTCGTGTCGAGTGCTCAGCGGTCCGAGACCACCGTGCCAATGTTCTCGCCCTTGACCACCCGTTCGAGGTTGCCCTCCTGGAATAGGTCGAACACGACCACGGGCAGGTGATTTTCACGGCACAGCGTGAAGGCCGTGCCGTCCATCACGGCGAGGCGCTTCTCGATCGCCTCGTCGTACGTGATGCGCTCGTAACGTTTGGCCGTCGGGTCCTTGCGCGGGTCCGCGGTGTAGATCCCGTCGACCTTGGTCGCCTTGAGAAAGACCTCGCAGCCGAGCTCGCTGGCGCGCAGGGCGGCCGCGGTGTCGGTCGTGAAAAACGGGTTGCCGGTGCCGGCCGCGAGCAGCACGACTCGCCCCTTGGACAGGTGCCGTTCCGCGCGACGCCGCACGAACGGCTCGGCGACGGCGCGGATCTCGAGGGCGCTCATCACGCGTGTCTCGACGCCCTGCTGTTCGATGCCGTCGGACAGCGCGAGGGCGTTGATGACGGTGCCGAGCATGCCCATGTAGTCGGCGTTGGCGCGGTGCCCGCCGAGGCCACCGAACTGGGCGCCGCGCAGGATGTTGCCACCCCCGCACACGAGGGCGAGCTCGACGCCGAGCTTGACCACCCGCGCGATCTGGCGCGCGATGTCCTGGACCTGGGAGGGGTCGATGCCGTGGCCGAGCTCGGGATCGCCGAGGGCCTCACCGGACAACTTGAGCAACACGCGGCGGTACGACATAGGGCGCTGGGAGTCTACTGGTCGAACGCGCGCGGTCCAGCGCGCGCCAGAATGAACTGAGGTACGCGCGCGGTCCAGCGCGGCGCCAAACAGTTGCGGGCGAGGCGAGCCGCGCGGACGCGCTGTCGCGTTCGGGGCAAGGGTCCGGGGGCGGCGACCGCATGCGGTCGCCGCCCCCGGACCCTTGAGTTCGGTTCAGGGAGCGCGGCTCGTCACGCTCGCGCGAGCGCGAGCGCGAGCGCGACGAGCTGCCTCAGCCGCCGAGCTGGAAGCGCCGGAAGGCCTTCACGACCGAGCCTGCGCCGAGCGCCTCCGCCAGCGACTTGGCGACGGTCGACTTGTCGTTGTGGATCCAGGGCTGGCCGACGAGCGTGTTCTCCGCGAAGAACTTGTCCATACGGCCGCTGAGGATCTTCTCCTGCATCTCGGCGGGTTTGCCCGCGAGACCTTCGCGCACGATCTCGCGCTCGCGCTCGACGAGCTTCGGGTCCATGGCGCTCGAGTCGAGCGCCGCTGGGCTGAACACGACGATCTGCATGCAGAGCGCCTTGAGCGTCGCCTCGGCCTTGGCCTTGTCCGCGTCCGTCTTCACGTGGACGAGCGCGCCCTTCATGCTGTCGTGGTGCACGTAAGCGCCGACCTGACCGTCGCCGGCCTGGTAGACGGCGACGTCCGCCACCTGCATGTTCTCGCCGAGGCGACCGATCAACACCTGCAGCGCGTCGTTCACCGTCCCGCCCGCTTGCCAAGCTTGACCGAGCAGCGTGGGGACGTCCTGCGGCGCGTTCGCGAACGCATGCGCCGCGAGCGCGTTGAGGAACGTGTTGAAGTCATCGGTGTTCGCGACGAAGTCCGTCTCGCAGGCGAGGGACACCATCGCGCCCTTGCGTCCGTCCTCGGAGAGGTGGGCAGCCAGCCGGCCTTGGGCCGTCGCGCGTCCCTCCTTCTTGGCGGCGGACTTGAGGCCTCGTTTGCGCAGCTCGTCGAACGCGCCGTCCATGTCGCCGCCCGACGCTTCGAGCGCCTTCTTGCAATCCATCATCGCGGCGCCGCTCTTCTCGCGGAGCTCACGCACCATCGTTGCCGTGATCTCGGGCATGGGTTCGTGGGTCTGTGCTTCGGTTAGAGGGGAGGTTCGGGGTGCTCAGGCGTTCTCGGAAGAACTCTCGCTGGGCGCCGTGACCTTGGGGCTCGGCGCAGCGGGCGCCGGGCTCGGCGCCGCAGGCCTCGTCCCCGGCGCCGCCGGGGTCGGCGGCGCCGGGCTCGTCGCGCCGGGCTCGGTCGCGCCGGGCTCGGTCGGACGCGGGGGCAGACGATTGCCCATCGTCGGGCGCACGTCGTCGCCGGGGATCGCGTCCTCGACGTGACGCTCCGCGGCGCCCATCGCGCGCTGGTTGTCCGTGTGCTGGTGCCAGCCCTCGGCGACGGCCTCGGACAGGTTCTCGACCAGCAAACGCACCGACTTCAACGCGTCGTCGTTGCCCGGGATCACGATGTCGACCGTCGAAGGGTCGCAGTCCGTGTCGAGCACGCCGATCACGACGAGGCCCATCTTGCGCGCCTCGCGCACCGCGTTGAGCTCGCGGCTCGGGTCGACGACGACCATCGCCCCGGGCATGCGGTCCATCTCGCGGATGCCGCCGAGGTTGCGCGTGATCTTGCGCCGCTCGCGGCTGATCGTCGACATCTCCTTCTTCGTGAGCTTCTGGTCAGCGGCGACCTTCTCGTCGATCGTCTCGAGGTGCTCGAGGCGCTTGAGTCGGCTGCGGATGACACCGAAGTTGGTCAGCGTGCCGCCAATCCAACGCTCGGTGACGATCGGCATTCCGGTGCGGGCACCGGCGTCGACGATGACCCCTTTCACCTGGCGCTTCGTGCCGACCCAGAGGACCGATTGGCCCTCGGCGGCGATGCGCTGTAGGAGGTTGCGCGAGCGCAGGAGGCCGCGCAGGGTCTGGCGAAGGTCGATGACGTGGATGAGGCCCCGACGGCCGTGGATGAACGGGGCCATCTTCGGATTCCACCGCGACACGCGGCATCCGAAGTGCACGCCAGCTTCGATGAGTTGCTGGACGTCGATATTGGACATGAGAAGAAGGAGGTAGATGTAGAGGTGGACCCGCCGGTGCGCCGCGCTGTGGAGCGACGCGTCCGCTGGGATGCCCCCGTCGAACATTCGACGAGTGAGCAGCCCGAGCAGCTCGGGTCCCGGGCGTGGGTCGGACCGACATGGTCCGGCCGTACGCCTGCCGGGTCCCGCGGGTCAGCCACAGGATCCCGGCGCAGATATCGAGGGGAGAAGTCTACGGATGGGCCGCGGCGTGTCAAAGGGAGAGCCCGAGGACCCACGTTCGGCTCACTTCGAGCCGACGACCCGGCGTTGCCCCTGTAGACCCGTCCCGAGCCCCGGGACAGCGCTAGACTCGCCTCGGAGGCTCGTCGCCGCCCCGCCTCGCCTTGCCCGACTCCCCCCAACAACACTCGCCCCCTTACACGCCCCCCCCGGGCCCCGCAACAGCGCGCAACGTGCTGCTCGCGGACCACCGGGGGATGGGCGCCGCGGATTTCGGGCGTTTCCTCAGCCGCCACGCGCTCGCCGTGACGGTCACGAGCTCCGTCAGCACGACCCGCGACGCCCTCAACCGCGATTCGTTCGCGCTCGTGCTGCTCGATTCCTTGGCGCCGGGCGGCTCCACCGAGGTCGAGCTCGTCGCTCGCACCGGCCCTGGCGCGCCCCGGCCGGTCCTCCTCGTCACCGACCCAGGCCCCCTACCGGCTGCGGCGATGACTCGCGCCCTCGCGAGCGTGCCGTTCGACCTCGTGCGCCGCGACGCGGCCCCGGAGGAGGTGCTCCTGCGGGTCGAGCGCCTGCTCGAACACGCGGCGCTCCGTTCGGAGCTCCTGCGTGTGCGTTACGAGGCCCAGCACGACGATCGCACGGGGCTCCTACGCAACGGCCCGTTTCAAAAGCGCCTGCTCGAACACTTCTCGGCCGCGCAGCGGCACGGCCTCGCGCTGGCGCTCGTGCTGATCGACCTCGATCGTTTCGGACGCATCAACAAGGACTACGACCACACACTCGGCGACGACCTGATCGCGCGCGCGGGCGTCGTGATCCAGCGTTGCCTGCGGACCGAGGACGTCGGCGCGCGCATCGGCGGCGACGAGTTCGCGATCGTCCTGCCCTACACCCAGCCCATCGACGCGGCCCACGTCGTGCAGCGCCTCCTCGGCGAGCTCTATGGCCTGACCGGGCCAGTGCCGCGTTCCTTCGGGAGGCCGGGCACCCTCGTCGTCTCGGGCAGCATCGGCTTCGAGACCTTCGATGGCCGCGACATCGACTCACCCGAGGCCTTGCGCCGACGGGCCGAGACCGCGCTGCGCGAGGCCAAACGCCGCGGCGGCAACACCGCGGTGTACTACCGCTCGCTCGCGGGAGGAGCGACCGCGCAGGGTCCCCTGGGGGCGCTCCCCCTAGAGCTCGGACTGGCCCCGGAGCTGCGTCGACCGGAAGGCGACGACGACGACGACGACGAAGACGACCCAGCCAGCGGCGACGGTGACGCGGCCCCCCGCTCTTCTGGTCCTGCGCCGCTGTCGCCGCGCGGGCCTTCAGCGCCGCCGCACGAGGAGCGGGCGTAACCAGTTCGCGCGATCGAGGACGAAGTCCCCTTGGGGATCGACCTCGAGCACGAGCTCGCGCACGGCGCGGAGCTCGAGCCCCGGCGGCGTCAATACGGGCTGCCCCGCGCGCACGACGCCGCTCTCCCAGAGGACTCGCCCGTCGCCGAGAACCCGGAACCGCACGCTCCCTCCACGTTCGGCGCGCCGCCCCGAGTCGTCCACACCCACCCCGAGGCGCAGGTCCGCCGGTCGCCCCTCGAGGGACCAGGTCAAGCGGCTCGGCGCGTGCACACCGAGGCCGCGCGCGTAGACCTTGCCCGCGACCTGGAGCGGGCCGCCGTCGACCGCTCGATCGACACGGTGCGGCCAGGTGTAACCGAGCGAGTCCCCGAACGGCGAGACCGGCCCGGCGTCCGCGAGGGGCAGGTCGGAGAGGTACTCGAAAGAACCGTCGGCGAGCGCGACCTCGGTGACGAGCGCGGCGGGGAGCGTCAGGACGACGCCGCGCGTGCGCTCGAGCGCGACCCCTTGCCGGTCGAGGCTGCGCAGCCGGCCCGAGATTCGGCCGCCACCGGCGAGCTCGACGCGGACCGGGTCGAGGGCCTGCCACGCGCGTTCTGCGGGGTCGCTGGCTACGGGGTCGCCGGGTTCGGTCGCGCGGTCAACTGGCGCAGACTCATCGGGACCGTCGAGCGGCGCCACGAACAGCGCCACGATCCGCGACCAGGTGTAGCTGCGTCGGCCCGCGCGGCTGTCCTCGAAGGCGAGCCCATCGGCAGTGAACTCCTCGAGCAGGCCCTCGGCTCGATCGACGTTCTGGCCGGCGAGGATGTACAGCGCGTCGACGCCCGGCGTCGGCACGGGCGGCGCGCTCGTCTCGCGCGGGATCCGCTCTTCGAAGACGATGCTCGTGAGGTCGTCGACCGAGAACGACAACGTGACACCGCCGAGGTCCGCGATGAGTCCGTCGCTCCCCGCGGTCGTCACGGTGCCGCGGAATCGATCGCCATCCGCGAGGGTGAACGTGGCGATGTCCGCGGTCGAGAGCGCCACGAGCGGCGCGGGCCCCGCGCCGAGGAAACGCACGAACGCTGCGTCCTCGGCGCGCAGGCTCGTCATCGCGCCGCGCGCCGGGTCGCGGGGCCGTACGTTGCCGGCGAGGGACTCGAGCTCGATCTGGAGCGGCCCCTGCGCCCGCGCGGCCTCCGGGCGCGGCTCCACGGGCAACCCGACGGGCAACCCGACGGGCGGCTCTTGCGGTGTCGACCTGCTCGGCCATCGATTCAGGCCCGCAGGGAAAGCGAGGGCGGTGGCCGTTGCGGCGCAGACGCCGAACGTCGCGAGGGCGATCCCCAGGCGTACGATTCGATGGTTCATGGTGGTCCTCGTCACGGTCCGGGAGCCGTCCACCCCGGCGGTCGAGCGGCGGTCGTCGGTCACCGGCCGGGTTCTCCGGGCGGCAGATTCGCCGGGGCTGGTGTCCCGGCCCCAGGCACGGGCGGCGCGAGGGGCGCGAGTCGCTCGAGGATTTTGACGAGGCCGAGCAGCCGTTCGTGTTCGGCTCGGCCCGCCGCCACGAGGCCGCTCCACACCGCCGTCGCGGAGTCGGCGGCCTCGACCGCGGCCCGACCATTTGGCGCCAACGGCGGGATCCCGACGAAGGTCGCGCGAATGCGGGCGCCGACGGCGCGATCCTCGACCTCTGGCGCGACCTCGACCAGCGCCTGCAGGTCCGCGAGGCGGACCTCCGCCGGGCGCGTGCGCCAGGCCACACGATCGACGAGCACGAGCAGGGCCTCCGCGGCGCGATCCGGCTGGCGATTCTCACGCGCGAGGACCGCGAGGCGTCGCAGGTCGCGGCTCGCGAGCAGCTCGGGTCCCCCTTCGAAGACGGCGCTGAAATCCGCCTCGGCCTCGAGGCGGCGCTCGGCGCCATCGGCGATGCGACCGCGCTCGACCCGGAGCCGCAAGGCCTCGTAAGGCCGCGATCCCGCGACCAACGCGGCGTGGGCCTCGTCGAGCAGCACGAGGGTGGCCTCACGTTCCACGAGGGTCGCGCGTTCCCCGAGGCGATCCACAGCGAGGAGCGCCCGCAAGACGCGCACGGCGACCTGCGCGTCCGCCGGCGCTGGTCCGGCGGCGTTCGGTGCGAGCTCGGCCGCGAGGACCGCCGCGATGTGCACACCGCTGAGCCTCGCCCGCGCGGCCTCGTCGAACGACTCGCCGACCTCGGCGCCGGCGCCGCGCAGCTCGAGGGCCCACGCAACGATCCGTCGCTGCCGCGCTACATCGAGCGCGATGGCGGCGGATTCGTCGAGTTGCAGCACGAGCCGCAGCGCTGCGCCGACACGGCGTGGACGGGATGGGCGGTCCACCTCCTCGGTGCCTGGCAGCTCGAGGGTCAAGAGGTCCGCGGCGCGCCAGAGCGCGGCGTCGTCTTTGCGCGCGATGCGCTGGACGGCCCGCACGAAGCCGTCGAGCACCTGCGGCGCGCCCGTCGCGAGCGGCCGGAGGACGTCCGCGCGCAGGAGCTCGACGAGGAGCTCCGGGCGCGCGGTGCCGCTGAGCACGTCGAGCACAGCGATGCGTTCGGCGTCCGCTCCGGGGCCTCGCAGGAGCTCGACCAAGCGGCGCTCGAAGTTCGGATCGGTGGCGCGCGCGGTCGCGACCGCTTCGGCGACGCGCGGATCGGCGAGCAGCTCGACAGCGCGGGCGCGCACCGCGGGCGTAGGCGATTCTGCGGCGCGCAACAGCGTCTCGACGATGCGCGCGCGCTCACGCGGAGCCGCGACGAGCGGGGTCGCCTCGACCAGCACACCGAGCAGCCGGTAGCGTACGTTCGGGTCCTCACTCCCGCGCGCGAGCTCGAGCAGCACGTCGACGTCGGCCGCGGTCAGGATCGACGCCAAGGCATCCGCCGCGGCGATGCGGGTGCGGCCGAGCGCGCCGAATTCGCCGGCGACGATGCGGCGCAGACTCTGCGACGCGCCGAGCGTCACGGCGCGGCGCGCCTCGGGGTCCTGCACCCGGCGCGCGACGGCGGCGAACGCTGCGAAGCCTTGCGGCACGAGGTCCGGATCGAGCGGCCGCGACCCGTCGACCATGCGCATGACGAGCTCGGACGCGAGGGCGAGATCGGCGGCGGCCACCCCTTCGCCGTCGTGTTGCGGCAGACGCGGCAACGCGCGCAAGAGGAGATCGCTGAGCGCTGGGTTGCCGCGTGTGACGACCTCGCGCAGGTTGCCGCGCAGGTCCGCGACACGCGAGTCGTTGCCGGGCGCGCCCTGCAGCAGCTCGAGCAGCGCCCCGATCAGCGCTTCGGCGACGACCGGCACCGGCTCGACCTCGAGCTGCGCGCGCAGGCGAGTCCAGGCCTCTTCGCCGGTGAGCGTCCGCGCGCCGACGGCGCGCGACGCGAGCGCCGCGACACGCGCGCGGATCTGGGGATTCGGCTCGGCGAAGGCTGCGCCGAGGTGTTCGCTCGGTTGGGCCTCGAACAGCGCGAGCAGGCGCGCCTCGGCGGTGCGCTCGCGCTCGGCGAGCTCGTCGAGGAAGAGCTCGGCTGCGCCCTTGCCCTCGAGGCGTGGCCAGAGGGCACGGAACGCCGCGCGGCCCGGATACCAGCGCCCGTGCAAGAGGTGCAGCGCGTCGCGCGCCGCGACCACGGTCGATGGTTCGGCGACGTCCAAGAGCCCGGCGACACGCGGCGCGAGGTCATAGAACCCGAGGGCGCCGACGACCTGCGCTGCGGCGGCGCGCAAAGCGGGGTACGAACACGGGACACACAGCGCCGTCACCGCGCCTTCGACTGGCGCGGGCGCGAGGGCGACCTCGCCCGAGCTCTCGGCGCCGTCCGCGTTCGGTCGCGGCGGGCGCTCGAGCAGCGCGTCGAGCAGCGCCCGCGTGTTCTCGCGCTCCGCGTTGAGGAGCGCGAGGGCGGCCGCGCGGTGCGCGCGACGCTCGGTCTCGCGGGCGGTCGAGAGGCCCGTCGGGACACCGCGGCCGGCCACGAGCACGAGCGCGGCTTCGGCCTCGATACCGCCAGCGCGGATGAGGGCGGGTGCGGCGTCCGTGAAGGTCTCGGCGGTCAATCGATCGAGCTCGGCGACGAGCCGCACGAAGCGTGTGCGCCCGAGTTGGAGTCGCGCGAATTCATCCGTTACCTCGGCGGGCAGGACGGACTGCGGCGCCATCGGTCCGAGCGGCGCGGCGAGCGCGGGCGCGATCCCGAGCGCGAAGGGCAGGGCTGCGCGGCGGAGTCTGCGCCAGAGAGGCCAGGCATGCTGCGCGGCCCTGGTTTTCTGCGCGACGCCTGTATTCTCGGCCGCCTTGCGGGCATTTTCGGCCGCCTTGAGGGCCGCCTTGAGGGCCGCCACTGGGGCCGCCACTGGGGCCGCCACTGGGGCCGCCACTGGGGCCGCCACTGGGGCCGCCACTGGGGCCGCCATTAGGCTCGGCACGCGAACCAGACTGCGCACACTCGAGCGCGCGCCCCCGACGACACACGCCCCGCCCGGGTGGCGCTGTGCGGTCGTGTCGTCGTGCTCGATCACGTGTGATGTGTCCGTGGTGTCTACGGTCGCCCGTCGTTGGAGTGAGAGGATACCGCTTATAGCCCTCGAACGCGACGCAGCGTTTCCCCCTAGCGTTATCGACCGTGGAGGTCGTCCGACTCGCGTCCGTCAGCGACGTCCGGCGCGGCGCCGACAGGCGGATCGGCCCCAGCAGGCCAAGACGCTGCGACGAGGCGCATGAGGTCGGCGAGCACCACGTCGGCCTCGCGGGCCGCGTCGACCTCGGACTCGGCGAGCGCGCCGTACCAGCGCCCGCGGCGCTCGAGGAGGCGCTCGAGCTCCCCGTGCGCCGTGGCCCCCGGGACGAGCGGCGGGCGCAGCTCCGCGCTCGTGGCGAGGCGCGCGGCGAGAACGGCGGGAGGGGCCTTCAGCCAAACGACGAGGGCGCGACCGGCCAGATCGGCGAGGAGCGCCCGGGCCGCGGCGGACTCGACGACCCCGCCGCCCGTCGCGAGCACGCCCGTCGCGAGCACGCCCGTCGCGAGCACGCCCGTCGCGAGCGCGCCCGTCGCGGGCGCGCCCGTCGCGAGCACGCCCGTCGCGAGCACGCCCGTCGCGAGCACGCCCGTCGCGAGCACGCCCGTCGCGAGCACGCCCGTCGCGAGCGCGCCAGCCGCGGGCACGCCAGCCGCGGCCACGCCAGGCGCGAGCACCCCGGCGCCGGTCGAGGCGAGGGCGCCCCGCTCGGGGCGTGGTGCGCCGCGCCCGACCCAGTCGCGCAGCGCCGCGACCTCGGCCGCGCGGAACGTCGCCTCTCCGACCTGCTCCAGGTAAGCGCCCGCCGAGGGCGCGCCGACACGCTCGGCGAGCGCGCGGTCGAGGTCGACAAACGGCACCCCGAGACGCGCGGCCAGGGCCGCGCCGACGGTCGACTTGCCCACCCCACGCAGGCCGAGCAACACGACGGCGCGGCGGGCGAGAGGGTCGCTCGACGGGGTCACGGGCACACGCAGCGCACGAGCGAGCGCTGCCCGACCGGTCGCTGTGCGCGCGGCCGTGTCCTCAGTCGTCGACGTCGTCGCAGCGCCACCGTGGAGACCATGGAACAGCGCCGCCTGGGCCTCGGCCTGCGCGAGGAACCAGGCCGTGCCCAGGCACACCTCGGCGCCCTCGGCCGCGGCGCGCCGCAACAACGCGGTGCGCTCGGGCCGGTACACGGCGTCGAGCACACGCACACCCGGGCGCAGGAGCTCCGCGGGCACGGGCGCCGCGCCCTCGCCGTTCGTACCGAGCGGCGTCGTGTGCACGACGATTCCGCAGGGCGTCCGATCGTCGAGCGCGAGCGACGTGCCGCCGACCTCGTCCGCGAGGGCCCGCGCGCGCGCCGCGTCGCGCGCGGCGACGTGCACGTCTGCGCCCGCCCCGCGCAGTGCATGGGCCGCCGCGCGCGCCGCGCCGCCGGCGCCGATCACCCGCGCCGTCGCGCCGCGGACCGTGTGCGCGCCGCCGAGGGCCGTGAGGACCGCGGGCGCGTCGGTGTTGGCCGCGTGCCACGCGCCGTCATCGCGGCGCACCAGCGTGTTCGCGGCGCCGATCGCCCGCGCTTCTTGCGTCGCGCTGCGCGCGAGGCGCAGCGCATCGGCCTTGAACGGCGCCGTGACCGACAGGCCGCGCCAACGTGGATCCTCGAGCAGCGCGAGCAGCGTCTCGAGGGACTCGGCCTCGAGCGGCACGAAGAGCGCCTCGAGCCCGAGCGCGCGCTGGAGCGCCGTGTGCACACGCGGCGACGCGCTGTGCCCGAGCGGCCGCCCGGCGATGCCGAACAGCCGGAGCTCGTCACCGAACGTCGTGTGCGCCGGCCAAGCCCCGCGCAGCACGGCGGCGCGCGGCTGGCCGGGCGCAGCGGCGGCGCCCGCGTCATCGGGGGCGGCATACACGAGCGCGCTGCCGAAGGCCGGCGCGAGGGCACGCGATCCAAAGCTGACGAGAGGCGCGTCGAGGCTCGTGCAGAAAGCGCTCGTCGCCGGCGCTGTATTCGCGCTCGAATCACCGAATGGCTCTACAACTCGCACACTGCGGCCGCTGCGCCGCGCACACCAGGTGAGCAGCCGCAGCGCGTCCTCGACACACTCGGCGCGGGGCACGACCTTGACGATGTCGCCAGGACGCGCGGCCTCGTCGAGCGGCGCGGCGAGTCGGTCGAGGTCCCGCGGAAACGCCCCGAAGGTGTGCACCGAGAGCACACGCCGCGTCGTAGCCGGAAGGGCAGCGAGCAGCCCACCGTCGGCGAGGAGCGCGCCGTCGAGGTCCACAAAACTCGCCCCGGCGTGCGCGCCGAGGCACAGGAGGTCCGCGCGCTCGCGCAGCCCGAGGCCAGCCGCACTGAGTTCGCCGCCGAGAACGCCGTCCGTCGCGGGGCCGGCTTGCGGCCCACCTCGCCCATGCACCGCGACGAGGACCGGGCGCGGCAGCGCCGCGATGAGCGCGGTGAGGAAGTCCGCGCCGCCGGCCCCCGCGAGCTCTGCCGCGAGGCCATCCAGCCGGAGCTCGATCACATCGGCTGCAGCCACGGCGTTGCGTGCGCGCTGCGCGAGCTCGGCGCGGGACGCCGCGACGACTGACACGACGAGGGTTCCGGGCTTCATCGCGCTCGATGTCCGCGCGCGACGGCGAGGAGGAGCTCGACGGTTTCGGGGCCGACCCCTGGGCGCGTGGCGGCGAGGCGCGCGAGGGTCGGCAACAACGCGCAGTAGACTTCGGACGCCCCGGCCAACGCCCCTTCGGGCCGCGCCGCATGCGAAACCGAGCGCGCGGGCGCGGGGCCTCCGGCGCGCGCGGCTTCAGCGGGGCCTCCGGCGCGCGCGGCTTCAGCGGGGCCTCCGGCACGCGCGGCTTCAGCGGGGCCTCCGGCGCGCGCGGCTTCAGCGGGGCCTCCGGCACGCGCGGCTTCAGCGGGGCCTCCGGCACGCGCGGCTTCAGCGGGGCCTCCGGCACGCGCGGCTTCAAGGGCGTCGAAGTCCTCGAGGGCCGCGAGCTGGCGCGCGACGAGCGGAACGTCGCCACGCGCTGCGGGCCCTGTCAGCGCGGCAGCGGGACCCCGGGCGAGCACGTTCTCGACCGCGCTCGCGGCGAGCGCGCCGAGCGCGGCGCGGGCCGCGTCGGGCGCCACTCCCGCGCGCACGAGGCAGCCCTCGGCGAGCTCGAGCACCGCGACGACGGCGCCCGAGACGAGCGAGGCGCCGGCGTGGTAGAGCAGCTTGGCGTCGGGCGCGGCGCTCAAGAGCAGCTCGCCGCCGGGACCCGCCACGCCGCCTGGGCCGCGGTCCGCGTCCTCGCCGCGGAGCGCATGCACGAGCTCGCGCGCTACAACGAGCGCGGGCTCATCGCCCTCGAGCGCGAACCACGCCGAGGCGAGCGCAGCGCCATCGCCGCCGGGCGCGAGCGCGGCGAGCGGGTGGACGCTGCCGGTGGACCAACCGCGCGCCGCGAAGGAGGCGAGCGCGTCGCGGCCGCGCGAGCCGCTCGTGTGCAGCGCAACGCGCGGGCCGGGGCCACTGGGCTCTGGGCCTTGGCTCACTGGACCATTGCGCTCGGGCCCGTTCGCGAGCTCCTCGCTATAGACTTCGGCGAGCTGCTCCGCGACCTCCTCGAGGGCGTCATCGCTCACAGCGAAAACGAGCGCATGCGCGTCGCGGAGCGCCGTCGCGATCGCGGCGCTCGGACGCGTTATCCCTCCGAGCATCGGTCTGGCATCAACGTTCGGCCCGGCTTCGACGTTCGGCCCGAGACGTTGCGCGAGTGATTGGGCCGACGCGGCATCGCGCGCGAGGACGAGGACGCTCTCCCCGCGCAACGCGAGCCGTGTCGCGAACGCACCGGCCACGGCCCCGCTTCCACAGACCACCCAACGCCGGGGCACCCAACGCCGGGGCACCCAACGCCGGGGTTGATCGGGAACCGAGTCCATCGGAGTACGGTAACGGGAATGCGGGTTGCCGAATCGTCGTACGGTACCAGGTACGCGGCGCCGATTCGCGCGGGGTGCCGGGAGCGCGCGCTTCGCGCGCGGCGCGCGCGGTGCGGGCGCTGGAGGCTGCGCTCGCGAATCGGCGCCGCGTACCTGGTACCGTACGACGATTCGGAGACCCCTAACCGACTCCGTAATCGCGCCCCCGAATGCTGAAGTCCTCTTCAGATCAGGGCTTCGCACGAAGCACTTACGGAGAGAAGGGACATAGGCCGTAGTTCGGGCCAACCACCGCCCGTGGCTCACCTATACTCGCTGCATGACGGCGCCCGAACACAGTGACCTCGTCGCGCGCGCCAGGCGAGCCGCTGGGCTCATCAGCACCTTGGCCCCTCTCGTGCTCGTCTGCATCGGGTGCAGCCGCGGCAAGGACTCCACATTCGACGCGACGCTGCTGCACACGGTCCACCGCGGCGACCTCGTCATCACGGTCCGCGAGCGCGGTGAGATCAAAGCCGCGCAGAACACGCGTGTCCTGTCGGAGGTCGAGGGGCGCGTCACCCTCATCCAGCTCGTGCCCGAGGGCACGGTCGTCGCCGCGGGCGACATCGTCGCGACCCTCGACACGAGCGCGCTCGCAGAAAAACGCGCGACCGAGGAGATCACGGTCGCCAAGGCCGACGCGGGTGTGCTGCAAGCGCGCAAGGCCGTCGAGATCATGGAGCGCGAGCTGCGCGCGCAAGAGAGCGCGCGCGAGAGCGAGCTCGAGATCGCGCGCCTCCGAGCGCGCAAGTTGATCGGCCAGCCGCGCTCGTCAGCGAGTGTGTCCTCTCTGCTCGACAGCGGACTCGAGGGCACCAACGGGCAAGTGATCGAGGAGCTGCGGCGTCTCATCACGGACGGCTCGGAGGCCGGTGGGCCCGAGGCGGATCCGTCGAACAGCGGGGCCGCGGACGGTCGCGCCGGGCCACCCTCGACCGACCTCGGGCTCGCGGCGGCGGAGCGCACTCTGATCGCCTCGCGCCCCTCGTCCGACGATCTCTTGGCGCGGGTCCTCAAGTTGTTCGACGACCCCGCGAATCTCGCGCTGCAGATGGGCGAGATGGGCAACCAGATCCTCCAGCAGCTGAGCGCGATCAACCTGTCGCGGGCGGACCTCGAGCTCGCCACCGAGACGCTGCGTTACAGCGAACAGCTCTCGTCGCAAGGGTTCCTGTCGCGGGGCGAACTCAACCGTGACCGCATCGACCACCAGCGACGCCTCGCGGGCATGAGCCTCGCTTGGAGCAACCTCGAGCTGCTCGTCACGTACACGTTGCCCGAGCAGCGCATCACCACGCGCCAAGCGGTCGCCGATGCGGAGCTCGCGCTCGAGAGCCAACGGGCGCTCGCCGAAGCGCGCCGGGTGCGTGAATCGAGTGAGCTCGCGCGCGCCGAGGCCGAGCTCGAGATCGCGCGACAGAACCTCGTACGCATCGAAGGCCAGCTCCTGAAGGGCGTGCTGCGCGCGCCGAACCCGGGCCTCGTCGTCTATGGGCGCTACGATTGGGACGAGCCGGTCTACGAAGGCATCGAGATCCGCGAACGACAAGAGGTGGTCGTGCTGCCGGACATCTCGAAGATGGTCGCCGAGCTGCTCGTACCCGAGGCCCAGGTGGACCTCATCGCCGCCGGCCAGAGGGCGCGCCTCGTCGTCGACGCGTTCCCCGGCAAGGAGTTCCTGGCGCGTGTCGAGACGGTCTCGACGCTGCCGGACGTGCAAGGTTCATGGCGGCGTGACGTCAAGGTCTACGGCGTCCGCGTCATCGTCGAGGGTGGCAACCCGAGCGGCGCGCTGCGCCCGGGGATGAACGCCACCGTCGAGGTCGAGGTGGGGACGCGCAAGGACGTGTTGACGGTGCCGTTGCCGGCGCTCGAACGTTCGGGCGACCGCCACTTCGTCTGGAGCGTGAACCCGGAGGGTCCGAAGGCGCTCGAGGTCGAGGTCGGGCGCAACAGCTTGACCCACATCGAGGTGCTCAGCGGCCTCACGGAGGGTATGCGAGTGCACCTCGTCCCGCCGGATGGCGCGCGGCTGCCGGCCCCCGACCGGCGCGAGCGGTCCGGTGACGGGGAGAGTGACGGCACGAACCTCGAGACTGGCCTCGGCGAGGCGAGCACTGCCCAGTCCGGCCCAGTGAACGCCGACTCGGTCGAGGCCGCCGCGGTGACCGGCGCACCCGCGGCCGCCGCGGAGTAGATGTCACGACGTCCCCAGTGCGCTCGCGCTGTCGCGCAGCGCTGCGAGTGAGCGAGACCACCCGACCGCATGCCGAGACAGCGTTTCCCTACCGTGCGCCTGGGCGTCAAGAGCCTCTTGTTGCACAAACTGCGCTCGTTCTTGACGGCGCTCGGCCTGTTGTTCGGTGTCGCGGCGGTCATCTCGATGTTGGCGGTCGGCGAGGGCGCGAGTCACGAGGCGCTCGCGCAGCTCGAGGCGCTCGGCCCGACCAACATCATGGTGCGCAGCCAGAAGCCGGTGACGACCGAGGCGTCGTCTTCAGGGAGCAACCGCAAAGCCCTCGCCTATGGCTTGCTCTATCTGGACTACGACCGAGTCGAGGCGATGTTCCCCCGCGCGCGCCACGTCGTGCCCGTGCGCGAGACGCAGCAGAATCTGCGTGCGCGGGAATACTGGACCAGCAGCGTGGTCGTCGGCACGACGCCGGCGTACCTCACCGTGATGAACTTGGTGGTGGTAGATGGACGCTGGATCTCGGACATCGACGTCGAGCGCTACGACAACGTCATGGTGCTCGGGGCCGCGGCCGCGGACGTGTTGTTCCCGATCGAGGACCCGCTGGGCGCCACGGTGCAGAGCGGCAGCACACGCTTCACGGTGATCGGCGTGCTCGACCGCGTCGGTCGCGCGGCGAGCCCGGGCGGCGTGCCAATCGACGAGTGTATGTTCACGCCGTGGACGACGTCGCGGGCGCGTTTTGGGGACGAGGTCCGGCGCAGGAGCCAGGGCAGCGACGAGCGCACACGCGTCGAGCTGAGCGAGATCAAGGTCCAGCTCGACACGACGGACGAGGTGCTGCCGGCGTCTCTGTTGCTCGCGCGAACACTCGGGCTCGGGAACAGGCCGAAGGACGACGTCAAGATGGTCGTGCCGCTCGAGTTACTGCGCCAGAAGCGCGAGACCGCGCGCATTTTCAACATGGTGCTGGGGTCGATCGCGGTGATCTCGTTGCTCGTCGGCGGCATCGGCATCATGAACGTGATGCTCGCGACTGTGACCGAGCGCACGCGCGAGATCGGCGTGCGGCGCGCGTTGGGCGCGCGCAAGGGACACATCGTGCGGCAGTTTTTGGTCGAGGCGGTGGTGCTGAGTATTGGGGGTGGGTTGCTCGGGGTCGGCCTCGGGTTTGTGATCCCGCGAATTGTGACTGCGCTGTCGGGCAGCTTGACGATCGTGCGGCCGGACCATGTGCTGATCTCGTTCGGGATCTCGGCGCTGGTCGGGGTGACGTTCGGGCTGTATCCGGCCTGGCGCGCGGCGAACATGGACCCAGTCGAAGCGCTGCGCCACGAGTGAAGGGGTTCGGCGGGCTGAGACCAGAGGTACCGAACCCGACCCAAAAATGAGGCGAGAGTCGCGTGCGCGGAGCGCGCGCGACTCTCGCCTAATTTTTGGGTCGGGTTCGGTACCTCTGGTCTCAGCCCGCCCCGCGCGACGCTGGGATCGAACTGAGCGGTCGCGCGCACCACGTCGCGCGTAGGGCGAGGCCGCGCGCTGCGCTTATGTCGACGAGGCGCGCGCGGAGGGCCTCGGCCTCGCGCGCATCGTCCACGAGCGCGAACCAGCTCGAGCCGCTGCCTGAGAGATGGAACGGCACCCCGCGTTCGGCCTCGAGCGTGTCGAGCAGGCTGCGCCACGGGACGAGCGCTGGCACGGCCGTGAGCGCCGCGCGTTCGAGGTGGTTCTGCAGGAGCGGCCCCGCCGCGTGCGCGGGAAGGCGCAGCAGCTCGCTCGGGTCCGCGGGATGCGCGGGCGGTGTGTACGGCGCGACGAGGGCGCCGTAGACGGGGCCGGTTGGGCAGCGCACCTCGGGTGTCGCGACGACGAGGTGCCAGCCCGTCGGCGCTTCGAGCGCCGTGACCTCCGCGCCGATGCCGGTCGCGCGGCCGGCGCCGGTCGCCGCGGCTGCGGCGAAGAAGGCGCAATCGGCGCCGAGGCCCGCGAGCAGGGCGAGGCGCTGATCGGCGGCGAGGCAGAGGCCCGCCGCCGCTTCGAACGCTGCGACCGCGGCGGCGGCATCGGAGCTGCCGCCGCCGAGGCCGGCCTGGCTCGGGATGTGCTTCTCGAGGCGCAGGGTGAGCGACGCGCGGGCGAGCCCCCCCCAAACAGAGGACTCAGAGGAAACAGAGGAAAAAGAGGACACGAGCGTTTCGCGCGCGGCGAGCAGGGCGCGCACGGCGAGGTTCCGTGCGTCGCGCGGTACGTCCTCGGTCGCCATCGGGCCGGTCACCTCGACCTCGAGGCCGGCGCGGTCGTCGCGCTCGACTCGCACGGTGACGGTGTCACAGAGATCGATCGCGATCAGGGTCGTGTCGACCTCGTGGTATCCGTCGTCGCGCCGGCCGAGCACGAGCAGCGTCGGGTTCACTTTGGCCGGCGCCCTGCGCGAAGCGCAGGACGATGCTGGCGGAGAGCTCATGGACGCCTCCCTGACGCACGCAGCGAGCTGCAAACAACGGCCTCGATCACAGCGAGTCGAGCGCTGGTTCCGGCTCGGACAGGACCGAGTTGTCGATCAAACGCACGCCGCCGACCTGCGCCGCGACGAGGGCGACCGCGCGGGTGAGCGGCGTCATGGGCGCCGACTCCGTCCAGGACTCGGGGTCGCGAATCTCTGCATATTCCACAGTGAGCGCCGGCGAGTCGAGCGCGGCGCGAAGGGCCGTCGCGAGCGCCGCTGCCTGCCGCTCTCCGCCGCGCCAGGCAGCGCGCGCGGCGCACAGGCCGCGCGAGAGGGCGAGCGCCTCGTCGCGCGCCTCCGGGCCGAGCAGCAAGTTGCGCGACGAACGCGCGAGGCCCGCGGGCTCGCGCACGGTCGGGCACGTCACGATGACGGGCCCGCCGCGGCGGCGCGCGACGTCGCGCACGACGAGGGCTTGCTGGAAGTCTTTTTGGCCGAAGTACGCGCGCGTCGCGCCGACGACGTCGAACAGGCGGTCGACGATCGTCGCCACGCCGTCGAAGTGCCCCGGGCGGTGCACGCCCTCCAGGCCCTGGGCGGCGGCGCCGGGCGCGACCACCGACGACGGTGGGACGGTGATGGCGTCGGGGCCGGCCTCGGGAAAAAAGCCCTCCAGCTTCCCGGTGAACACGAGCGCGCAGTCCGCGCTCGCGAGGAGGCGCGCGTCGCCCTCGAAGTCCCGCGGATAACGCTCGAGGTCGCGCGGATCGTTGAACTGGAGCGGGTTGACGAAGACGCTCACGACCGCGAGGTCGTTCTCGCGCGCCGCGCGCCGCACGAGCTCGAGGTGGCCCTCGTGCAGCGCCCCCATCGTCGGCACGAAGCCGATCGTCGCGCCGCGCGCGCGCGCGGCGGCGCACCAGGCCCGGGCCTCGGCGACAGTCTCGAGGCGGACGGGCCCTTGTGCCGGAGCCGCGCCTTTGACGTGCGACGAGTGCGCAAGCGAGCTAGACAGGCGCGCAAGCGAGCTAGACGGGCGCGCAAGCGAGCTAGACGGGCGCGCAAGCGAGCTAGACGGGCGCGCGAGCGAGCTAGACGGGCGCGCAAGCGAGCTAGACAGGTGCGCAAGCGAGCTAGACGGGCGCGCGGGTACGCTAGACGGGTGCGCGGGTACGCTCGGCGGGTGCGCCGCGGGTACGCTCGGCGAGGAAGCGGGGCTGCGAAGCGCGCGGACACGCTCGGCCACGGTGACGCCTGCGCGGAGCAACCTGCGCTCCGGCGCGAGCTCCGCGAGCGGCTCGAGCACGAAAAGGCGCTCTTCGAGGCGCGGATGCGGCAGTGTCAGATGGGGCTCGTCGAGCTCGATGTCCCCGTGGAACAGGAGATCGAGGTCCAGGGTGCGCGGCCCGTTGCGCGGTTCGGTGCTGCGGTCGCGCCCGAAGTACGCCTCGAGCGCCTGCAGGTGGTCGAGCAGGTCACGCGGCGCGAGGGTCGTCTCGACCAACACCACGCCATTCAGGTAGTCGGGCTGGGTCGGTTGCCCGGCCGCGTCGACCGGCCCTCCGACCGGCTTCGTCACGTGCCAACGCGAACGCCGCAGCACCGTGACCCCGGGCACCTGCTCGAGCCGCGCGAGCGCGCGTTTGAACGTGCGCTCTGGCTCGCCGAGGTTGGCGCCGAAAGCGATCGCCGCGACCACGCGCGGCGGGCGCGGCCGGCGTGGCGGGCGCAGCGGGCGCGGCGCGCCGGATGCGCTCGGCGCAAGGGGCGGGTGCGCCTCGACGCGGGCAGGGCCGGGCTCGGTCGTCATGCCGCGCGTTCGTCGTGCAGAGGTACGTCCGAGCGGCCGCGCCGGGCGAACGCGCGCACGAGGCTGCCGAAGACGTAGAACAGCCCGAAACCGAAGAGGAACAACACGGGCGCCAGGTAGAGCCCGAGTCCGAACAGCACGATCACGACGAGGCCCTCGACACCCTGGCGACTCGTGATCGATGAGACCATGTGCACGTAACGCACGCTGCTGACCATCAACAGCCCGAGCAGCGGCAAGAGGACGAGCAGCGTCGGCAGGAGGAGGTACGTGGTCAGCGCCTCGCGCCACGTCTGGGGCAGGACCTGGAGGCCGCGGCCGAGGGGCGTCGGCTCGCCGGCCTCGACCTCGATCGAGCCGCCGAGCGAGAGGAACATCAAGACCGTCGAGACGACCATGCCCGCCGCGGCGGGCGAGGGCAGGCCCCTGAAGAACGCGTGGCTCGCCTCGTCGGGTTCGGTCTCGGTGTTGAAACGCGCGAGGCGCAGCACCGCCATCAACGTGAAGGCGGCGGCGCAGACGAAGTGCACACGCGGGTGCAAGAGGCCTTCTTGCTCGAGCAGCGCCTTGGCGATAAAGGCCGGCGCGACGCCGAATGTGATCGCGTCCGCGAACGAGTCGAGCTGGGCACCGAGGTCCGAGAACGCGTTCATGAGGCGCGCGATCTTGCCGTCGAGCGCGTCGAAGACGCCGGCCAGAATGACGAACCAGCACGCCATCTCGAGGTGGCGCTCGAATAGCGCCGGCGTGGCAGCGGTGAGCGCGTCGATCGCTTTGGAGATGGCGAGCAGCCCGAGCCCTGCGTTGGTCAGGGTCAGAAGGTTCGGGATGAGTGTGATCGGGCGTTTCGGAGGCATGACCGGGGAGAGGGTACTACGGGGGCGGGTCGCCCTGGCGGGCGACCGGGGGCGGTCGCGGGTGTTCCCTCGTGGGCCCACCTCGTGCTCCTTTCTCGGCCCATCCCTGGTTCCGTTCTCTGCCTACCCCTGGTTCCCTTCTCGACACACCGAGACGGGGCACCTGTACGCTCCAGCGGGCGCACGCGGTATCCTCCGCGCAACATGAGTGAGATCGTTCGAGTCCATGGGCGGGAAATCCTCGATTCCCGCGGCAACCCCACGGTGGAGGCCGAGGTGCTCCTCGCCTCCGGCGCTTACGGCCGCGCGGCGGTCCCCTCCGGCGCCAGCACGGGCGCCCACGAGGCCCACGAGCTGCGGGACGGGGAAGGCCGCTACAACGGCAAGGGCGTTCTGAAGGCGGTCGAGGCCATCCGCGGCGAGATCGCGGACCAGCTCGAGGGCGAGGACGCGCTCGAGCAGGGCGACATCGACCGGGCCATGATCGACCTCGACGGGACGGACAACAAGAGCCGCCTCGGCGCCAACGCGATCCTTGCGGTGAGCCTCGCGAACGCCCACGCCGCCGCGGACGAGTGCGGCCTGCCGCTCTACCGCTACCTCGGGGGTGTCACCGCGCACGTCCTGCCGGTGCCGATGATGAACATCCTCAACGGCGGCGCCCACGCAGACAACAACGTCGACATCCAGGAGTTCATGGTCATGCCGATGGGCGCGACCACCTTCACGGAGGGCCTGCGCATGGGGACCGAGGTCTATCACGCGCTGAAGGGCGTCTGCAAGCAGCGCGGCCTCACGACGGCCGTCGGCGACGAGGGCGGCTTCGCGCCGAACCTCGGCTCGAACGAAGACGCGCTGAAGCTGATCGTCGAGGCAGTCGAGTTGACCGGCCTGCAGCCCGGCAAGGACATCAAACTGGCCCTCGACGCGGCGGCCTCGGAGTTCCACAAAAAGGGCCGCTACACGATCGATGGCAAAGCGCATTCGGCCAACGAGCTGACGGATTATTACGCGGACCTGTGCGAGCGCTACCCGATCTTCTCGATCGAGGACTCGCACTTCGAAGACGACTGGACCGGCTGGATCGAGATGACCAAGCGCCTCGGCGACCGCATCCAGATCGTCGGCGACGACCTCTTCGTGACGAACCAGACGCGTCTGCGCGAGGGCATCGAGAAGGGCGCCGGCAACGCGATCCTGATCAAGGTCAACCAGATCGGCACGCTCTCGGAGACCCTCGCGACGATCGCCTTGGCCCACCGCCGCGGCTACCGCTGCGTGATCAGCCACCGCTCGGGCGAAACCGAGGACACGACGATCGCCGACCTCGCCGTCGCGACGAACGCCGGCCAAATCAAGACGGGCGCCCCGTGCCGCAGCGATCGCGTGGCGAAGTACAACCGCCTCCTGCGCATCGCCGAGGAGCTCGGCGCGTCGGGCCGCTACGGGCCGCGCGACCTGACCTGAGCAATCGTCGGACGCTTGCGACGGGATTGTGGCCAGACGGGGCGCTCGGGCGCCGAAGGGGGATTGTTAGGATCGCCCCTCCCCATGCTTCGCTCCGAGCTCCCCTCGCGCCGCCGCCCGTTGCTCCACCGCACCGTCATGGCGACGCTGTGGTGGTCCCCCGTGTGGGCCCCACTGGCCCTCTCGGTGCAGCTCGCGGTGCGCGGCCTCGAGCCAGCCCGCCGCGAGCGCGACCGCCTGTCGGCCGAGGTCCCAGTCGTAGGCGAGCGCTACCGCAAGAGCCACGCCAAGGTCGAGCAGCTCGAAGCCTCAGCGACTGCCTGGCAGGACCCGGTGTTCCAGGAGCGCGCCCGCCGCGTGCGCTCGGCGGACGGGGCGAACACGCGGCCGCGCTGAGGCGCGGCGGTTCCTCATTCAGGGGCTCGCGATCACGAGTCGGGGGGCGCGTCACCACTCGCGCCTTCGTTTCGACCAACTGTGGTTGAACACTCTCCGCGTTGTGGCGTCGCCCGGTCAGAAAGGGACATCTCCTTTCACCGACGACGGCCGCGCTCCCTCGATGTCCACTCGAAATCGGGCTGGGTCTGTCCCCCGATTCCGTCTGGGACTACTTGTCCGTCACGCGCTTCAGCTCCTGTTTCAGATGGGCCATGTCTTCTGCGTACTGACGCACTGATTCGCGCGTTGCGTCGTCGATCTGGGTGAAGGTGCAGCCGACCTTGACGCCGTCCGGGCGCTCCTCGAGGTCGCTGATCTCGCAGGTCGCTTCGCAGAAACCGCGCTGGAGGAGCGGCAGGCGGAATTTGACGCTGAGCTCGGTTCCCACGGCCAGCATCTGGCCCATATCAAAGGCCGAGAGGTCCGTGTTGCCGCCGCTCCAGGTGAAGCTGAGGCCCTGATCATCGAGGCGGCGCATGCTGCCGACGCCGGCCCACTTGTCGCCGAAGGCGTGGTTGTGGACCGGGTTCTTGGCGCGCACCGCCTCGATGAAGTGGCGGAGACGCTTCTGGTCCACGAGTCGGAAGAGGATCGTCGAGGGGTCCTCGGCGAAGTCGGTCTCTAGTGAGGCCTTGGCCGCCTGGCCCTCGCCGCGCAGGCTCGCCACCGCGTCGTCATCCGAGGCGAAAATCGGCACCACGCGGTCGAGGCCGACCTTCTGCATGATGTCCCGACAGAACGCCGAGGGGCGCGAGACGAGCAACCGTTTGCCTTGGGCAGTCAGAGTCTTCGAGTGCTTGAGGATCGCGCCGAGGGCCGTCGAATTGATGAACCGGACCATGCGCAGGTTCAGCACCACATCGCGTACTCCGGCCTTCTGCAGTGCGTCGATTTCCTCTTGCAGCAACGGGACGAAATACGTATCGAACTCGCCGTTCAAGTTCAGGATGGCATGTGTTTCGCCGGGTTCTACGGTGATGTGCATCGGGGCGTCTATGGTGGTGGTTCGGGCCGATGAAAACGAGTCGGTCGGTCCGCTGGGGAGACGCACAACCGTTCAGACCAACTCGAAGTCTACGCTCAATCCAACTTCCGTACCGGCTGGATTCCTACGTCTTGCTCTCGGCCGGATCGGCCATACAGCATTCGATTGGCCGAGCGCAGATCGATCGGATCGGAGAACCACCCGCCTCCACGCAGGACACCCTCCTCGCCCGCCACTGTCGAGCCGTTGAGCCCGTCGCCTTCTCGAGGCTCGCGCTCGTATTCGTGGTCGTCGAGGCACCAGCTCCAGACATTGCCGACGAGGTCGTGGAGCCCGAATGCATTCGCGCGGAAGCTGCCTATCGGCGCATGCACGACATGTCCATCGTCGACCGCGGTGAAGGGTGCGAGCCCGTTGTCCTCGCCGGCCGCGGTGTAGGCGGCATCGGCAAAGTTGGCCGAACCGTCGAGCCCCCTCGGATCATCGCCCGTTGGGAACGGCGAAGTGCTCCCCCCGCGAAGGGAGTATTCGTACTGCGCTTCCGTGGGGAGGCTCAGCGCGAGCCGACGCAGCTCTCCTGGAGAAGCTCATACGGAGCGCCGGCCGCGAATCGTGGCGGTTCCCCCGACGGCAGGTGCGCGAACTCCCAGAACCCCGAACTGGGGTCGGGGCGCAAGGGCAAGAGGCCGAGCTGCGGAGTCAGACGATATCCACCAAATCGATCATCCTTCGCGACCGCCTCGATCGCTTGGATCCAGCGCGCGAGCGCCTCGGGTCCACTGAGCGCTCGTGCCTCGACGGCGTGCGCAGCCGCCAGACGATCGGTTACGAATGCGATGCGCGCCTCGAGGCCCGACGTCGCCTGTAAAAAACTCTCGAGCGCCGCGTCCTGCTTGGCCTCGGCAGCCGTCACGTAGCGTCGACCACTCAAGGAAAGGGAGGCCGGATCGCTCCAGTTGCCTGCGAGAGCGCTCGCCGTCAAAACCCCCAGCTCCTTCAGATAACGAGGCTTGAGCGCGTCGACACGCCGCGCATCCTCGAGCCAACTCTCCAGCAGCGGCGCCGTCTCCGGCAAGGCCGGCCAGGCAGCGGAGTCACGCTCTGCTAGCGAGAACGCGAGAGTGCGGTCCCTATCCCGCTCGGCGCGCTTGCGCCCTTGTGCCGAGAGAAGCGCGACCGCAGATAACCCGTCTGGGCGTCGACCGACATGATCTTCGGCAACGGCGACGACGTTGCGCTCTGCGCGCACCCGGCGCCGATCTCACTCGCGCCGAGCGCGAGCTACCTGCGCACCGTCGAGTGCATGCTCCCGAGTGTCCCCGGCACCTACTGGATCTTCGTCCAGGCCGATACCGACGGAGCCATCAACGAGGACCAGTTCGAGGGCAACAACTCAGCCATCGCCTCGAACCCGCTCGACGTGCTCCTGATCCCGCGCCCCGACCTGACAGTGAGCATCGACCCGATCGCCCTCACGTCACTCGAGTCGAGCCAGCCCGTCAGCATCACGTTCCGTGTCACGAACACAGGGGTCGGGTCCACGACCGCCCTGGTCTGGCGCGACGACATCCACTTCACGAACGACCCTGGGACCCTCAACTCCGGGACGCGCCGCGGTCGCTTCAACAACCTCGCTTTCCTGCTGCCGGGCGAGAGCTACGTCAGGAATGCGCTCGTGACCCTGCCCCCCGACTTCTCTGGGTCCGGTTACCAGTTCGTCGTCGTCACGGACGCTGTCGGCGAACAGATCGAGAGCAGCGAGTCGAACAACTACGCGCAGAGCACGACCTTCGTCGTCACCCTGGAGCCGCAGCCCGACTTGCGCACACAGAACGTCAGGACTCCCTTCGAGCTCGCCTTCACGGGCCAGACTCTCGAGGTGACCTGGCTGGACGAGAACATCGGTGCTCCATGGCCTCGTCGTCACCTTCCATCGGGATCGAAAACACTTGGATCTGCATCGGGAGATTGCCCTTCGTTCGCTCGGTCGTCGGCCAGCTTCCGGGCCCGCCCGCCGTCGACGGCATCTCCGGCCCGGCTCCGCACGGGCCTCCGTGCCGTCGCCTGCGGGCGGGCTCTAGCTTACTTGTTCATGGGACGAGAACTGGGGCGAGGACGAC
>Ga0163144_10003405_pt1 | contig 36224 bp, 38 predicted proteins | sample OliLak19BULKMAT1_FD_123175 | JGI IMG/M metagenome (GOLD analysis project Ga0163144, IMG submission 123175) | Freshwater microbial mat bacterial communities from Lake Vanda, McMurdo Dry Valleys, Antarctica - Oligotrophic Lake LV.19.BULKMAT1 | ecosystem: Environmental > Aquatic > Freshwater >...
AAGATGATGCACGCCTGGACGATCCGGCGCGAGCGTCATGGCCGGCCCTCGACCGCGATGCTGGTCGAGCAGGTGCCGGTGCCGGAAATCGATTCCGATGAAGTGCTCGTCCTCGTGATGGCGGCGGGCGTCAACTATAACGGCGTGTGGGCCGCGCTGGGCGAGCCGATCTCGCCGTTCGATGGCCACAAGCAACCTTTCCACGTCGCAGGCTCCGATGCGTCCGGCATCGTCTGGGCGGTCGGCAAGCGCGTCAAGCGCGTCAAGCCGGGCGACGAAGTGGTGATCCACTGTAACCAGGACGACGGCGACGACGAAGAGTGCAACGGCGGCGACCCGATGTATTCGCCGAGCCAGCGCATCTGGGGATACGAGACCCCGGATGGCAGCTTCGCGCAGTTCTGCCGCGTGCAGGCGCGCCAGTGCATGCCGCGCCCGAAGCACCTCACCTGGGAAGAAGCGGCCTGCTATACGCTGACGCTTGCCACCGCTTACCGCATGCTGTTCGGCCACCAGCCGCACATCCTGGCGCCAGCAGACAACGTGCTGGTCTGGGGTGCCTCGGGCGGCCTTGGCAGCTTTGCCGTGCAGCTGTGTGCGGTCACCGGCGCCAACGCGATCGGCGTGGTCTCGTCCGACGACAAGCGCGACTATGTGATGAGCCTTGGCGCCAAGGGCGTGATCAACCGGAACGACTTCAAATGCTGGGGACAGCTGCCGAAGGTCAATGGCCCGGAATTCAACGACTACATGAAGGAAAGCCGCAAGTTCGGCAAAGCCATCTGGGACATCACGGGGAAGAAGGATGTCGACATCGTGTTCGAACATCCGGGCGAATCGACCTTCCCGGTCTCGGTTTTCGTCGTGAAGCGCGGCGGCATGGTGGTCATCTGCGCCGGCACATCGGGCTTCAACCTGACCATGGATGCCCGCTTCCTTTGGATGCGCCAGAAGCGCGTGCAGGGCTCGCACTTCGCCAACCTCAAGCAAGCCTCCGAGGCCAACCAGCTGGTGATCAACCGCCGGATCGATCCCGGCATGTCGGAAGTTTTCCCCTGGGCGGACATTCCGGCTGCCCACGAGAAGATGCTCGACAACAAGCACCTGCCCGGCAACATGGCCGTGCTGGTGACATCGCCGAAACCGGGCCTGCGCACGGTCGAGGATGTGCTGGCGGTAAACGGTCAGGGCTGATCCGGCAGGTTAGCCGTCTGTATCCGGAGCGTTCCGGAACGGCGGCGCGCCGGTCGACCAGAGGACGAGCGCGATCAGCGGGAATTGCAATGCGACGCGGATCCACAAGGCGGCCGGGCTGAGCACCGTGTCGCCGAGCGGGATCTGCGCGAGGGCCATGTAGATGTTGGCGGGCAGAACCGCGAGCAGATAGGCTGAGAGCCAGAGGCCGGTCAGTGGCAGGCGCCATTTTGCCAGCAGCGCTGCGGCGAAGGCGAGTTCCATCGCCCCGGTGATCCACACGATGGCGACCGGGAACGGCAGCATCGGCGGTACGATCCGCGCGAAGGCTTCGTCCAGATGGAAGTGGAGCACGCCGGCGACCAGGAAGAAGACCGCCAGCAATATCTGGACACCGCGTCTGATCATGAAATGCCTCCCTTCCGGACGGTGGACGCGGCGCGGGGGCAATGCAAGATGTCGCCGTTGAACCGGCAGGGCCGTCGCATGGGGTAGTCCTCCAAGACAGGGGGTGAAAGTCCTGAATCCGGGCGTTTTCTGTAGATTCGAGGACGGAGGTGTTTCGCAAGGATTGGAGGCGGATTTCATAAGGGCTTGACGGGATGGGTTTTATTTTTCGGCATCCCGGTTTTGTGTAGGCGTAAGTCCTCCCATACTGTCGCCAGATAGTCTCATCCTGTCGCAGGCTTTGCACGCCTGATGTCGATTTCTTCTCATTGATTCTCATTTTTTATCACTTGGTATCGATCTTTTATCGCTGGCTCTCGGGGGTGCCGGATTTCGGCCTTTGGCCTCTATCCGGCCTACGGGTGTGGGGGGAAACTGAGTGTAACCCCGCGCGCAGGGGTGTGGCGCAAGGTTTGCGGAGAAATCTTTCAGGGACTTGATGCGTCTGCGGATTTTGTTTCGGGACGGAGGAATTTTGTTGCACAAGCCGGGCTCGGCTAGAGTCCGGTACAAAGGTCATATGTAATTGCCCTGGTTGAACCGGGGTTGTGGAGACGGGCATGCTGGACAAGGTGAAGGCGGAGCGGTTTGCGCGGGCCTGGATGTCGGCCTGGAATGACCGGGACATTGACCGCATCCTGTCGCACTATGCCGACGGTGTGGTGTTCCACTCGCCGCGGATCGCGATGGTGATGGGCAACGGCGCGGCCAGCGTCTCCGGCAAAGCGGCGCTGCGGGACTATTGGACGAAGGCGCTGGAGCGGTCGCCGGAATTGTTCTTCGAGCTGGAGAATGTGCTGACCAGCAGCGACGCCATCACCCTTCTGTACACGAACCACCGCGAAGAGCTTGTGGCCGAGACCTTCCTGTTCGACGGCGACGGCGAAGTGCGCGAGTCTGTGGCAGCGTACCGCTAGGCGGGCGCCCGGCCCCGGCCGCCGCTGCGGGCGAGCCAGACGCCGCCGAGGATGAGGAGGAGCGCGAGCACGGCGTTCCAGCTTTGCGTCTCCTGGAAGAAGACCCAGCCGAAGACCGCGCTGATGACCGGAATGGCGTAGCCATTGAGGGAGACGAAGGTGGCGCCCGCCCGGGCGATCAGCGTCATGTAGAGGACCTGCGCGATGCCGGAGGAGCCAAGGCCGAGGCCCAGCACGGCGAGCCAGTTGACCCAGCTGGCGCTGACCGTGGCGGGATCGACCGTGAAAGCGAGCGGCAGGGAAGCGAAGGCGGAGACGGTGGCGTAGCTTGCGGCGAAGGCGATGGCATCCATCGGCGGCGCGCCGCGCGCGATCAGGGTGCTGAGCGCGTAGGCGAGTGTGGCGATCAGCAGGAAGATCTGCGCCACGGTGCTGGCGGACCCGAGACCCTTGAGGGCCTCCGGCCCGAACAGGACCGCGACACCGACAAAGCCAAGCGCCACGCCGAAACCAGTGCGCGCGGTCATTTTCTCTTCGGCAAACAGCAGATTGGCGCCAATGGCGACGAAGACCGGCGAAGCGGCGGTGTAGAGGGCGGCGAGGCTGGAATTTACCGTCTCCTGCGCCGTGGTGATGAAGAAGAAGGGGATGACCGAGCCTACGAGGCCCATGCCGACGATGGAGGTCCAGCGTTTGCGGTCGCTCAACGGGGGGAGATGTTTCCGGGCGGCGATCAGGACGATCCAGAGGAAAACCGCGCCGATGCAGAGCCGACCCGGTAGCACCCATTCAGCCGGCAGGCCGGTGTCCAGGCCTTTGCCGACCGCCACCCGGGTCATCGGGTAGGCCCCCGCCCAGATGATCGAAAGGAGGCCAAACAGGACCCAGTCGAACACCGGACGGCCGCCCAAAGTCCCCTGCCCTTGTATGCTGGTCATGCGCCGCCTCTTTCCGGGATGGCCCTAAAGGGGGCCGCCTTGCCTGTCCACCCGGGCCGCTTGCACGGAACTTGCAGGTTCGCGGCAAGGCCAAAGCCTGTTTCCCCAGCGTCAAGTTCGCGGCGCGGTGCCGCACGGAATGCGGGTGGACGTAGGGGGCCAGCGCCAGTAAACGGCACAAAAGACGCGAGATACCTCGCCTGACAGGAGAAAACAGATGGCCGTTCGTGTTGCAATCAATGGTTTTGGCCGGATCGGCCGCCTCGTCCTGCGCTCGATCATCGAACATGGCCGCACCGATATCGAGGTCGTGGCGATCAACGATCTCGGCCCGGTTGAAACGAACGCCCACCTCCTGCGCTTCGACTCCGTGCATGGCCGCTTTCCGGCGGACGTGAAGGTCGACGGCGACAAGATCGTCATCAACGGCAAGCCGATCCTGGTGACCGCGATCCGCGATCCGAAGGACCTGCCGCACCGCGAACTGGACGTCGACATCGCGATGGAATGCACCGGCATCTTCACAAGCAAGGACAAGGCTTCGGCCCACCTCGCCGCCGGCGCCAAGCGCGTTCTCGTCTCGGCGCCTGCTGATGGCGCCGACCTGACGGTCGTCTTCGGCGTCAACCATGACAAGCTCAAGAAGGAGCACATGGTTGTCTCGAATGCCTCGTGCACGACCAACTGCCTCGCGCCGGTCGCGCAGGTTCTGAACGCCGCAGTCGGCATCGACAAGGGCATGATGACGACGATCCATTCGTACACGAATGACCAGCCCTCGCTCGACCAGATGCACAAGGATCTGTACCGCGGACGCGCCGCCGCCCTCTCGATGATCCCGACCTCGACCGGCGCCGCCAAGGCTGTCGGCCTCGTGCTGCCGGAACTGAAGGGCAAGCTGGACGGTATCTCGGTGCGCGTGCCGACGCCGAACGTCTCGCTGGTCGACCTGAAGTTCCTGGCCAAGAAGCATACCAGTGTGGACGAAGTGAACGCCGCCATCGTTGCCGCCGCGACCAGCGGCCCGCTGAAAGGCATTCTCGGATTCACCGACCAGCCGAACGTGTCTGTGGACTTCATCCATGATGCGCGCTCGTCGATCTTCCATCTTGACCAGACGAAAGTCATGGACGGCTATTTCGTGTCGATCATGACCTGGTATGATAACGAGTGGGGCTTCTCGACCCGGATGTCGGATACGGCGGTCGCACTGGCGAAACTTATCTAGGCGCGGCACGATTCTGGCAGAAGGTTGCGGGAAACAGTTTCCGCTTTGCCCGGACTGACAGGGACACGACATGACCTCCTTCAAACGCATTTCTGACGCCGGAAATCTTACCGGCAAGGTCGCGCTCGTGCGTGTCGACTTCAACGTGCCGATGGAGAATGGTCTGGTCACGGACGATACGCGCCTGCGGGCGGCCGTGGACACGGTGCAGAGCCTGCGGACGGCGGGGGCCAAGGTGGTCCTGCTGTCGCACTTCGGACGCCCGAAGGGTGAGCGCGTTGCGGAACTCAGCCTGGCGCCGATCGCGGGCGCGTTCGCCAAGGTGCTCGGCGCGAATGTCAGTTTCGTCGCCGACTGCAAAGGCGAGCATGCCAAGCAGGCGATTGCCGACCTGAAGCCTGCGGGTGTGATCCTGCTCGAGAATACGCGCTTCTACAAAGGCGAGGAGAAGGGTGACCTTGACCTCGCGAAAGAAATTGCAGCGCTCGGTGACCTTTATGTCAACGACGCCTTTTCCGCTGCGCATCGCCGCCATGTGACCACGGCCGTGCTGGCAGAACTGCTGCCGGCCTATGCCGGCATCAACATGGAAGAGGAACTCGACGCGCTGGACAAGGCGCTCGGCCGCCCGGTGCATCCGGTGCTCGCCATCGTGGGCGGCGCCAAGGTCTCGTCCAAGATCGAACTTCTCAAGAACCTGGTGACGAAGGTCGATGCGCTCGCGATTGGCGGCGGCATGGCCAACACGTTCCTGTTTGCGCGCGGACACTCCATCGGCAAATCACTGTGCGAACGCGACCTGATCGAGACGGCGACGGAAATCGAAGCGATTGCCAAGGCTTCCGGATGCGACATCCTCCTGCCCCGCGATGTGGTTGTTGCCAAAGAGTTCAAGGCGAACGCCGCGCACCGGGTCTGCGGCCTGGATGTGGTCGCCGATGACGAGATGATCCTCGACGCCGGCCCCCAATCGGTCGCCATTCTCGCCACCGCAATGGACGTCGCCAAGACGGTTGTCTGGAACGGCCCGCTGGGCGCGTTTGAACTGGAGCCGTTCGACAAGGCAACGGTTTCCGCGGCCAGGGCTGCGGCGGCGCGCGCCAAGGCCGGCAAGCTGGTGGCGGTCGCGGGCGGCGGCGATACGGTCGCGGCCTTGCACCATGCCGGCGTCGCGCAGGATTTCACCTTTGTCTCGACCGCCGGCGGGGCTTTCCTGGAATGGATGGAAGGCAAGGCATTGCCGGGCGTCGAAGCGCTGAAGGCCTCCGGAAACGCACTGACCTGATCGCCTCCGGTTTGCCACCCGGAAGGCAGATCTGAGATCGTTTGCAGCATGGCAACGTTGTCTGTCTTTTCCGGCACGGCACTTGAATATAATGCAGTCCAGAATGTCCGCTTGCGGACGCTGCTCCAATTGAGACTACGGCCCAAATTCCGGCCCGATTCCTGTTTCAAAGCGTGACAGCGGCTCGTAGCCCGGAAGGCGCGGCGGATGCAGACGAACAGGCTACCTTCGGGTACGAACACAAGGTCGGGACAATGGCGAGCATGGGTATTACAATGACACTGGGCAATGCGGACATGGCGCGGCAAATGTCGCAGAAGGCTGGCTTCATTGCCGCGCTCGACCAGTCGGGCGGCTCCACCCCCAAGGCCCTGCGCCAGTACGGGATCGAGGAAAGCGCCTGGTCGACCGACGAGGAAATGTACGGCCTGATCCACGATATGCGCGCCCGGATCATCAAGTCGCCTGCTTTCAGCGGTGAGAAGGTGATCGGCGCAATCCTGTTCGAGCGCACCATGGACGGCGCCATCGACGGTATTCCGACCGCTGAGTATCTCTGGACCAAGCGCAGCGTTGTACCGTTCCTGAAAGTCGACAAGGGCCTGGAAGCCGGCAAGGACGGCGTGCAGCTGATGAAGGCGATCACCGGTCTTGATTCGCTTCTTGAACGTGCCGTGTCAAAGGGCATCTTCGGCACCAAGATGCGCTCGGTCGTCGATGCGGCCAACCCGGCCGGCATCGCCGCGATCGTCGCGCAGCAATTCGAGGTCGGCAAGCAGATCCTGTCGTATGGCCTGATGCCGATCATCGAGCCGGAAGTGACGATCACGATTTCTGACAAGGCCGAAGCCGAGGAAATCCTGCGCGCCGAGATCCTGAAACAACTCGACGCCCTGCCCGCCAGCCAGCAGGTGATGCTGAAACTGACGCTTCCCGAGAAGGCGAACTTCTACAAGCCGCTGGTCGACCATCCGCGCGTGATGCGGGTCGTCGCGTTGTCCGGCGGCTACAGCCGGGAAGATGCCTGCCGCAGGCTGCATGAGAATACCGGCATCATTGCCAGCTTCTCGCGCGCGCTGACCGAAGGTCTTTCGGCGCAGCAAAGCGACGCCGATTTCGACAAGGCGCTCGGCCATACGGTCGAGGCCGTGTGCGAGGCGTCGAAGTCGTAACACTTCACTCTGGACGAACCCACAAACGAAAAGCCATAGTGCCCGCCATTCCGATGGCGGGCCTTTTCGTTCGCGTTCCAAACCAGAGGGTATTTCATGAACCTGTCCCGTCTCGCCTCTGCGGCCTCTGTTCTCGCGCTGATCACATCTTCGGCGTGCACCACGCCGGGGCCGGCGACGGATCCCGCGACCCTCGCCGCTACGCCGAGCCTTGAAGCACAGGCAAAAGCGCTGGTGTCGGAACTGGTCGTGGCGCCCGCCAGCGCCGAAGCCTTTACCGCCCGCTGTGACAACGCGATTTCATTGATCAACGAGATGGTGACGGACCTCGAAACACGCAGCACGCGCGCAGGCGCGGCGGACCTCGTCTATCTCGACACGCTGAGCGCCGTCGGCTGGTCGGTCGGCAATGGCGAGGCCGGTATCGTCTCGGAAGCCAATCCGGACCCCGCGATCCGCAAGTCCGGCGAGGACTGTATCCAGAAATTCTCGGACGTGTTCAGCAACATCTCGCTGTCGCGCCCGATCTACGAGCGCCTGGTCAGCATTGATCCGGCCACGCTCGGCGAAGACGAGGCCTATGTACTGGCCCGCAACCTGCGCGACTATCGCCGCAGCGGTGTCGACAAGGATGAAGCGACCCGTGACAAGGTCCGTGCCCTGAATACCGAACTGTCGGAGATCAGCCTGGAGTTCAGCCGCAATCTGCGGGAAATCCAGGGCTCGATCAAACTTGATTCTGCAGCCGAGCTGGAAGGCCTGCCACAGGACTATATCGACGCGCGCCCGCCAGGTGATGACGGCAAAATCACGATCACGACAGACACGCCGGACATGGGCCCGATCTTCGGTTACTCGCCGAACGAGAGCCTGCGCAAACGCCTGCTCGAAGTCTCCTCCAACCGCGCCTGGCCGGAGAACGAAGTGCCGCTCCGACGCCTGCTGGAGACGCGCTACGAACTGGCGCAGACCCTCGGCTATCCGAACTGGGCCGCCTTCATCACCGAGGACAAGATGACCGGCTCGCCGGAGGTCGCGGCGGCGTTCCTGTCGAAGGTCGAAGCCGCGGGCCGGGAAGCCGCCCGTATCGAATATGACCGGTTGTTGGCGAAGCAGAAAGAGATCAATCCGGCTGCCGCGACGGTTGGCGAATGGAGCAGCCGCTACCTGTCCGAACAGATCCGCCTGTCGGACTATGCGCTGGATGCGCAGGAGGTGCGTCAGTATTTCGCTTACAACAATGTCCGTGCCGGGATCTTCTCCATGATGGAAGACCTGTTCGAGATCGAGATCCGGGATTGGGCGGACGCGCCTGTCTGGCATGAGAGCGTTACGGCGCACGAAATGTACAAGGAAGGTATTCTCGTCGGGCGCTTCTTCCTCGACATGCATCCCCGCGACGGCAAGTTCAAACACGCGGCCGCCTTTCCGATTCGGGTCGGGCCGACGCGTGACGGCGTTCCGGTGGCCTCACTGATGTGCAACTTCCCGGCCGGCGACCATGCGACCGGCCTGATGGAGCACCGCGAAGTCGAAACTTTCCTGCATGAGTTCGGCCACCTGATCCACATGATGGTGTCTGGCCATCCGGAGTTTGCCGTGCTGCACATGGGCGGCCTCGAATGGGATTTCATCGAAGCCCCGTCCCAGATGCTTGAGAACTGGGTTTGGGATTATGACACGCTGGCGACCTTCGCCGTGAATGCCGACGGCGAGACGATCCCCCGCGAGCTTGTCGAGAAAATGAATGCGGCGCGCAAGTTCGGCACCGGCGTGAACACGCTGCGCCAGCTGGTATTCGCCGGCGTGTCGCTGAACTATTACAACCGTCCGCCTGCGGAGGTTGACTTTGCCGGGATCTGGGAAGAACGCGCCGCGGCGCTCAGCCCGTTCGAGCGCCTGCCGGAGACGCATTCCTATGCGAGCTTCGGCCACCTCGATGGCTATTCGGCGATCTACTATACCTATCAATGGTCGCTCGCGATCTCGACGGATCTGTTCACCGAGTTCCAGAAAAATGGGCTGCGCGACAAGGAAACGGCGCTTCGCTACCGTGACCTCGTTCTGGCGGAGGGGGCCAGCAAGCAGGCGGCTTCTCTGGTCAAGGATTTCCTCGGCCGGGACTGGACGCCCGAGGCCTACGAACAGAAGCTGATCGACGCCGCAAAAAGCGAATAAAGATCGAGGCAATTTGCCCCTTGCGGGCAAGAACCTGGAACCCAAATGAAGGGGCGCAGCTATGAGGCTGCGCCTTTTTCTGTTTTGGAGTGACCGCCGATGAAATGTCCTGCCGATGGTGAAACCCTGATCATGGCGGACCGGTCCGGCGTCGAGATCGATTATTGCCCGAAATGCCGGGGCGTCTGGCTCGACCGGGGCGAGCTCGACAAGATCATTGATCGCTCCGCCACCGTCATTCCGGCCCCTGCTCCGCAGCCTGAAGCGCGTCCGCCCGAACATTTCCGCGACGAACACCGATTCCAGGACCGGCACGATGATGATGACGACTGGAAATACAAGAAGGGCAAGCGCCGGGGCCGCGACAGTTTCCTGAGCGATATTTTCGATTTCTGAGACTTGCGCTAAGCCTCCGCCGGCGGAGGTGACCCTAGATGCTCGAAATGCGACCCGGCTGCGAACTCTGCGACCGAGACCTGCCGGCTGATGAGCCCGGCGCGTTCATCTGTTCGTTCGAGTGCACCTTCTGTGACGAGTGCATGGACGGCCCGCTCGACGGAATATGCCCGAACTGCAGGGGCGAACTCGAGCCCCGCCCGATGCGCCGGGGGGCCGCATTGGCCAAAAGCCCGGCCAGCACGAAGCGGGTGTTCAAACCGGCTGGCTAGACGGCTTGGCGGCCGGGGGCGCGAACGGCGATTCCACGAAGCGGAGCGCGAGCCTGCGGGCAATCGGCGCCACGATCAGGATGGCCGGGTAGGCCAGCATGAAGGCGAGGCCCCAGGAGTGCATCCAGCGGCTGAGATAGTCCGGCGGAAAACCGATATTGAGCGCCGTGATCGCGCCTGACATCAGGAAGCTCATGAACGTCGCCATGAACAGTCCGAAGACTGGCTGGAAAACGCGGACGGGAAGTTTCTTGGACATCAGCAGGGCCAATCCGCTGTAAGGTTCTTTTATAGAACTGAGTTGTAAAAATTCCAATGGGCACCGGCGTTGACTTCCGCCGCCCTCCGCCGCAGAGGCAGCGCCCATGAGCACCACCCTTCCGCCCCGCCCGCGCACCCGCCTTTACCTGATCACACCGCCGCAGATTGGAGATGTGGCCGGTTTCACGCGAACACTTGAGGCAACCCTCGGCGCCGGAGACGTGGCCTCACTGCAGCTGCGTCTCAAGGGGGCAGACGGCATGATAGATATACAGGCTACACGCGAGGTGTCCCGGGCGGTCACCGCGATGGCGCAGGAGGCGGGCGTCGCCGTATTGATCAACGATTCCCCCGACCTCGCGAAGGAACTTGGCGCTGACGGCGTGCATGTCGGCTGGGACGACGTTCCCGTCGAGACCGCCCGCAAGCTGCTCGGACCGGATGCGATCATCGGGGCGACCGCGAAAAACAGCTATCACAAAGCCATGCAGGCGGGTGAAGACGGGGCGGACTATGTCGCGTTTGGCGCGTTCTACCCGACCTCGACCAAGGCGGGCACCGTGCTGGCCGAGCCGGATCTGCTGCAGGTCTGGCAGGCGGCCATGCTGATCCCCTGCGTCGCCATTGGCGGCATCACGGTGGACAATGCCGAGCCTCTGGTGACGGCCGGGGCAGACTTCATTGCGGTCTCTTCGGGCGTGTGGAACCACCCGGAAGGGCCCGCTGCGGCGATCCGGGCGTTCAATACGCTGCTGGACAGGCTGGAGCCGCGTTAACGTTCCGCGCCTTGACCCTGCGGGCGCAAGGCATTACGCCCCCGCTCCCGCCCTCAAAAGCGCCCAAGAGCTATTTCTCATGTCCAAACCCTCCCCCGTTGGCGCCGTCATGATCGCCGCTGCGCGCGCTGCTGGGCGCAGCCTTGCGCGCGACTTTGGCGAAGTTGAAAACCTTCAGGTCTCCCGCAAGGGACCGGCCGATTTCGTCTCGAGCGCCGACCACCGCGCCGAAGACGTGATCTACGGCCACCTGATGAAAGCCCGGCCCGGCTATGGCTTTGTCATGGAAGAGCGCGGCATTGTGGAAGGGACCGACAAGTCCAACCGGTTCATTGTCGATCCGCTCGACGGGACGCTGAACTTCCTGCACGGCCAGCCGCATTATTCGGTCTCGATTGCGCTGGAGCGCGACGGCCAGCTGCTGACCGGCGTCGTATTCGATGTCGCCAAGAACGAGATTTTCTGGGCTGAAACGGGCCGGGGCGCCTGGCTGGAACAACGCAAGTTGAGGGTTGCCACGCGCAAGAAACTCTCGGATTCCGTGATTGCCACAGGCACGCCCTGGCATGGAAAATCCGAAGAAGCCCATACCGCCTTCGCCCGCGAGATGCTGGCGATGACGCCCGCCTGCGCCGGCATCCGCCGGTATGGCTCGGCGGCGCTGGATCTCGCATGGGTCGCGGCCGGCCGGTTTGACGGGTTCTGGGAGCGCAGCCTGAAATCCTGGGACATCGCCGCGGGCATCGTGCTGGTGCGCGAGGCCGGCGGGCATGTTGCCGAGATTGACGGGGGGGACGTGATGAAAACCGGCTCGATCCTCGCCGGCAACGAAGATATCCTGCCGCTGGTGCAGGAACAGTTGCGCCTTGCGAGCGCGTTCGGGCGGCAGGCCAACATAACCTGACGCCCCCGTCAGGATTTTTTGCCAAGCGCCAAAAATCGCGGTATGAACCGCGCCATGACAAAACCTGACACAGACGTTCTCATCATCGGCGCCGGCCTTTCAGGCATCGGCGCTGCCGTGCATCTCCAGAAGCTGAGCCCGAAGAAGAGCTACAGGATCTACGAGGCGCGAAGCGCCATCGGCGGAACCTGGGACCTTTTCCGCTACCCTGGTATCCGATCTGACTCTGACATGCATACGCTGGGTTTTGACTTCAAACCGTGGACCGAGGCCAAAGCCATCGCGGATGGTCCCTCGATCCGGAAATATGTGAATGATACCGCCGACGAATACGGCGTGCGCCAGCACATCCAGTTCGACACAAAGATTGTCGCCGCCAACTGGTCGAATGCGGACCAGGTCTGGAGCGTGACGAGCGAGAACGCGCTGACCGGCGAGCGCCGTGTGACGACCGCCCGCTTCCTGTACATGTGCGGCGGCTACTACCGCTATGATAAGGGGTACAAGCCGGAGTTTCCGGGCGAGGCAGCCTTCAAGGGGCAGGTCCTGCATCCGCAGCACTGGCCGGAGAATCTCGACTATTCCGGCAAGAAGGTCGTCGTGATCGGATCGGGCGCGACCGCCATGACACTGGTGCCTGCGATGACCGACAAGGCCGCGCATGTGACGATGCTGCAGCGCTCGCCGACCTATGTCGTGTCGCGTCCGGCCGTGGACAGCGCGGCGAACTTCCTGCGCAAGATCCTTCCCGGCCAATGGGCCTACAATATCATCCGCTGGCGGAACGTCATGTTCCAGCAATTCTTCTTTGGCCAAACCCGCAAGAACCCGGAGAAAGCCCGCGAGCGGCTGCTCGGCATGGTGCGCGATGAGCTCGGCCCCGATTATGATATCGCGAAACACTTCACGCCGACCTACAATCCCTGGGAGCAGCGCCTTTGCCTTGTTCCGGATGCGGATCTTTTCACGGCGTTGAAGTCCGGCAAGGCGAGCGTCGAGACGGACCATATCGAACGCTTCACCGAAACTGGCATCCTGCTGAAATCCGGCAAGCAACTTGACGCCGACATCATTGTCACGGCGACCGGTCTGAACCTCATTTTCATGAACGGCGTCAACGTCTCGATTGACGGCGCCAAGGTCGATCCCGGCAAGCTTCTGAACTACAAGGGCGTGATGCTGTCGAACGTGCCGAACCTGGCCGTGACCTTCGGCTATACCAACGCGTCCTGGACGCTGAAGGCAGACCTGACGAGTGAGTATGTCTGCCGCCTGCTGAACCTGATGGACGAGAAGGGCGCGACCTCCGCAATGCCGTATCTGGCGCACTTCCCGAACGAGACCGAACCGTTCGTGGATTTCTCGTCCGGATATTTCGCACGCGTCATGGACCAGTTCCCGCGCCAGCACACCGAAGCGCCCTGGAAGCTGCACCAGAACTATTTCACCGACCGCAAGAACCTGCGCGAACTGCCCATCGAGGACGGCGTGATGCAGTTCAATACGGCGGACACCCAGGCGGCTGCTAAGCGGGACTTACAGGCGGCGGAATAGACATTCTTGCAGCCAGCCAAAGAGCACCCATCTAATCTGGGATGGCATTCGCCATTCCAGGATGGAGGGACTCATGTGGCTCTGGCTTCTATGGTGGTGCGTTGATGATCATATCGCCAAGGCGGCGGGCGCGCCCGGCATCGGCGATTTGCCTATCTGGGTGCCGCTGATCCTGTCTCTGGCTTTCTCCTTCTCGCTGGACGGCGCAATCGACCGCGCGCGCAAGAAAACCTGAGACCTAACGCTCCGTGAACTGAAGTTCTGCAAGGCGTGCGTAGAGCCCACCCTTCGCCACCAGCGTCTCGTGCGTGCCTTCTTCGACGATGCGGCCATGTTCCATCACGAGGATGCGATCTGCCCGGCGCACGGTCGACAGGCGGTGGGCGATGACGAGCGTGGTGCGTCCTGTCGCGGCGTTCTCGATGGCGCGGCGCACGGCGGCTTCGCTCTCGGAATCGAGGGCAGAGGTTGCCTCGTCCAGCAGCAACACCGGCGCATCGCGCACCAGCGCGCGGGCGAGCGCGATGCGTTGGCGCTGCCCGCCGGAGAGGCTGCGCCCCTTCTGGCCGAGCGGGGTCGCCAGGCCATCTTTCTCATCGAGGAAGCCCATAGCTTCCGCCATGCGGGCGGCCTGTTCGAGGATCGTATTGTCGGCGTCATCGCGGCCGAAGCGGATATTGTCGGCGGCGGTGCCAGTGAAGAGAGCCGACTCTTGCGGCGCGTAAGCAAAGCGGCGGCGCCAGTCGCGCGGGTCAGCTTCTGTCGCCGCGACCCCGTCGAGCCGGATCGCGCCGCCTTGTGGATCGAACAGGCGCAGCGCGAGGCGGAACACGGTTGTCTTGCCCGCGCCGCTGGGGCCGACCAGCGCCACAAACTCGCCGGGCTTCACCTCCAGCGAAAAATCCTCCAGTGCCGAGGCATCGTTTTCGCCATAGTGGAAGTTGACATGTTCGAACGAGAGCGCGCCCTTCCCGTCCGGCGGCACCGGTTTCGGGTTTGCAGGCGCGGCAATGTCCGGCGTCTCGCGCAGCACTTCGGCGGCCCGGTCAGCGGCGCCGGCGGCGCGCATCACTTCGCCGTAGACCTCTGCCAGCATGCCGAGACCGGAGCCCGCATAGGCGGCATACATCACCATGGTCGCGAGATCGCCGAAACTCATCTCTCCGTTGGCGACCGAGCGGGCGCCGAGCCAGAGCACGCCAGTGAAGCCGCCGAACAGGAGCACTGACACCAGCACGATCATCAGCGCGCGTGCGCTGGTGCGCTTCATCGCGGCGGCAAAGGTAGCTTCGATGGACTCAGCAAAGACCAAGAGCTGGCGATCCTCGCGGCCATAGGCCTGCACGAGCTCGATGGCGTCCAACGTTTCGGCGGCTTCGGCGCCGGCATCTGCAAGGCGGGACTGGGCGCGGTTGGACATGTTCCGGATAATCCGGCCGATGCCCATCACGGGCAGGATCGCGATGGGCAGCATGGCCAGAAGGGTCAGGCCCAGCTGCCAGTTGACCGCAATCATCAATCCAAGAGCGCCGAGGGTGGTAATCAGCGTCCGGGTCGCCAGCGAGGCGGAGGAGCCGAGGAAATTCTCGATCAGCGTCACATCTGCCGTCAGGCGGGAGACGGCCTCCCCGGAGCGCATTTTCGCATGATAGGCGGGCGAGAGACGCAGCAGGTGGGCATACAGGTCACGGCGCAGATCTGCCGCGATGCGTTCACCAAACCGCGAGACGAAGTAGAAGCGGAGGGCGCCGAGCACGCCCGCCCCGACGGCGGCGGCAAAGACCCAGAGAAAGGCCTGATCGATCAGCCGGAGCAGTGCGACCGGGTCTGGTCCGGCGGCCTGGCCGGCATCTGCAGCGCGGCCCAGCAGCATCGGGATAGCCAGGCTGACGGCAGCGGCAGCTATCAGGAAGACCAGCGCGACGCTGACGGTGATCCAGTGCCGGCGGACATACGGCCAAAGCAGCGACAACGGCTTCAGGCTGCGCCCCTTCGGGCGGCTGAGCGCCTCCCCGCCTTCCGGCAGGGTGGTGCGTCGATCATCCGTGATCTGGGTGCCCGAATCGGCCATCTGGCAGCTCTACTCCCTTTTCGGGCCCGGTTCAGCCGCCGAATCCCTGTGGGCGCCTCTTGCGGCGCCTTGGCCTTTCACATATACGGCCCACTTCGATTTCAGGCTGAGACATGCCAGCGCACCCGGGTGCGTCAACCCGGTTTGACTAGACTCAAGGAAAGAGGCCAAGGCCATGAAAAAAGAAGGCCATCCCGATTACCACTTCATCACGGTCGTGATGACGGACGGTACGGAATACCAGACCAAATCGACCTACGGCAAGGAAGGTGACCGCCTCGTGCTGGACATCGACCCGAAAGTGCACCCGGCCTGGACCGGCGGCGAAGGCAAGTCGCTTGACCGCGGCGGCCGCGTTTCGCGCTTCAAGGACAAGTTCAAAGGCTTCGTCTAGGCGCTTCGGCGTCTCTGCGATGTGTCGCGTAAGGAAAGCCCCGGCTCATGGCCGGGGTTTTTCTGTTGAGCGCCTGAGTTTGAGCGCGAGCCCGATGAAGGGCACGGCGGCCCCGACCATCAACCGCTCGACCGGCCCCCGCGCGAACTTGCGGAAATAGCGCGCGAGGCTTTTCGCCTTGTGCTGCGTGACAAAGGCGGACGGCACATCCGAGGTCGAGCCGTAGTGCAACGCGCCGGCGGCGGGCACGTAGATCACGGCGCCGCCCGCTTCGTTGGCCCGGCGGCAGAGATCGACATCCTCGACATGGATGAAATATGCTTCGTCAAATCCGCCGAGCGACTGGAAGTCTATCTTCCGTATAAGGAAGAAGGCGCCTGAGACGGCGCCGACGCGCGCGGGACCGGGCGGTGCGGGTTCATGCTCCAGTGTCCATCGGGTAAAGCCCAGCGCGCGGGCCAGTGTCAGGGTCTCGCGCCGCGCGCCGCGTTCTTCCCTGCCCTGCAGGTCAAAGATGCGCCCGCCTGCGATGGCTGGAGACAGCGCGCCCTCCAGAGCCGCAATCATTGGGCGCACGGCGCCGCGCTTGATCACGCAGTCCGGGTTGATCACGAGGAGATGGTCTGTGGCCGCGAGCCGGGCCGCCGCGTTGACGCCGGCGCCGAAGCCCGGGTTCGGCAGCTTGATGACCTGCGCTTTGGCAGTCGCCGCAACAAAGGCATCGAGCCAGGCCTCCGTACCCGGAGGATTACCATTGTCGGTGATCACGATGGCCGTGACATCCGGATCGCCCTTCAGCGCATACAGGCATTCCACCAGTCGCGGGCCAGTGTGGTAGCTGACGACCAGCGCCGTGACGGACGCTGTCATGCCTCAGGCTCCCGCAAGGTCCGGTGCCACAGGATGATGGCAGCGGCCGCGAGGGCGAGCGAGGCCCAGAAGCCTTCATTCCAGAGACTGTAGGCGAAACTGAAGATCACGGTGGCAGCGCCTGCAAGCCCGGCGACTGCAAAGCGTATCTCAGGCGAAAGGTCTGCTGGCCGGGGCAAATGGAAAGCAAGGGCGACGAGACTGAGCGCGGCAAGCACTGCGCCGATCATGCCGGTTTCAGCCCACATTTGCAGCGCCATGTTGTGCGGGTGGCCGGGAACGATGGGATAAGTCGTCCATGAGTCCGGCAATTGGGCGAGCCAGTCCGGACGTGAGGCGAAGGTTTCCTTCCAGCTGCGTGTGGCGCCCATGCCATGCCCGGCGAAGGGCGCCTCCGAGCTGCGCGCAATCACCGTTTCCCAGGACCATAGGCGGGAGCGAAACGATGCTGGCAGACTTGGCGCCACAGGGTCCAGCGCGCGGATCAGCCCGGCATAAAATACCGGCGCCGCCGCAATGTATCCCGCGATCCCGCCGAACAGCCACCGGAACCCGGTGCGCGGCAGCAGGGCGATGAGTCCGATTGCCAGAGCCATTCCAGCCAGCGCATAGAGCGCAGAATCGCCGCCCAGTAACACATAGGCCGCTATGGCGCCTGCGATCATCAAGGCTGCAAGGACGCTCCCGGCAGCCTTCCATCTCAACACCAGGAGCGGCAGCAGCAAGGGCAGCCCCAGCGCGAGCGTGTTGGCGCCGCGCCCCACATTCTGCGCACCTTTGGCAAGGCGCATGGAATCTTCTCCGTACACGGCCGATAGCGCGATTTCAGACAGGTAGGGTGATGCGATCACCAGAGCGGCTTGCACGCCCAGCATCGCGGCGACGATGCCGGAGGCCCGGGGCGCGGGCGCGGCGCGCAGGCAGGCGGCAAGCGTCAAGCCTGACGTGAGCGCGAGGAGGACCGTCGAAAGGCTGCGCGCCTCAACCGAGAAAGTGCCGGCGGCAAGGCTGCCCGAGAAGATCTGCCGGCTGCCCGGCGACCAGAATTCGCTGAGCGCCGCCCAGACGACGAAAGCAAAACCGATATACGCAAACACGGCTGGAGGCATCCGGGGCCGGGCAAGGACCAAGGCTGCCAGCCCGGTCAGGCCGACCAGCGGCGCAAAGCCCTGCCCGCCTAGCACCGCCATCACGGGCCAGAGCACGAAGGCGGCAGCGAGAACAGGGCCGTAGTTCATCGCCCGCACTCTAGTCGCCGCCCCCGCGCCTTGTCACCGTATGCGTCTCAGCGGGCCTGTTTCAGATCCGGCGGCAGCGCCTCCTCGGCGAGGCTGAACAGCGCTTCATCCAGCGTGATGATCTGCTGGCCGTTCGAGCCGAGCCGGCGCAGGGCGAGCTTGCGCTCCTCCGCCTCGCGGGCACCGACGACTGCGATCACCGGCACCTTCTGCAGCGAGTGCTCGCGGACCTTGTAGTTGATCGTCTCGTTGCGCCGGTCGACCTCGACGCGGAGGCCGGCCTTGCGCAGCTTGGCGGCGACCTCGTCGGCATAGCTGCCGGCCGCATCATCCGAAATCGCCGCGACGACGACCTGCACCGGCGCCAGCCAGATCGGGAAGGCCCCGGCAAATTCCTCGATCAGGATGCCGATGAACCGCTCCATGGATCCGAGGATCGCACGGTGCAGCATCACAGGGCGCTGCTTCGATCCGTCGGACGCCGTATACTCAGCGCCCAGACGTTCCGGCAACACATAGTCGAGTTGCAGCGTACCGCACTGCCAGACCCGGCCGATCGCATCCGTCAGCTGGAACTCGAGCTTCGGCCCGTAAAAAGCTCCCTCCCCCGGCTGCAGTTCGCAGGGCAGGCCAGCGGCATCGACCGCAGCTTTGAGACCGCTCTCGGCCCGGTCCCATGTCGCGTCATCACCTGCGCGCACATCCGGCCGCGTGGACAGCTTCACCGCAATCTTCTCGAAGCCGAAGTCCCGGTACACGCTTTCCAGAAGCCGGCAGAAGAGGATCGATTCCTCGACGATCTGGTCTTCGCGGCAGAAGATATGGGCGTCGTCCTGCGTGAATTGGCGCACCCGCATGATGCCGTGGATGGCGCCGTGCGGTTCGTTGCGGTGGCAGCATCCGAACTCGGCGAGGCGAAGCGGCAGGTCGCGGTAGGATTTCTGGCCCGACTTGAACACCTCGACATGCGCCGGGCAGTTCATCGGCTTCAGCGCCATCAGTTTGGCGTCGTCGGGCACGGAGATGTCCACGCCCTCGTCGCCTTCCGGAATGAAGTCCGGCACGATGAACATGTTCTCGCGGTACTTGCCCCAGTGGCCGGACTTCTCCCACTGACCTGAGTCCATCAACTGCGGCGTCTTGATCTCCTCATAGCCCGACCCATCGAGGCGCCGGCGCATGTAGGCTTCGATCTGGCGCCAGATCTGGAAACCGTTCGGGTGCCAGAAAACCGAGCCGGCGGCGGCCATGCCGTCGAGATGGAAGAGGTCCAGCTGCGCGCCCAGCTTGCGGTGGTCACGCTTCTCCGCCTCTTCGAGGCGATGGAGGTGTTCCTTGAGGTCCTTCTCGCTCGCCCAGGCCGTGCCGTAGACCCGCTGGAGCATCTCGTTCTTGCTGTCACCGCGCCAATAGGCGCCGGCCAGCTTCATCAGCTTGAACGCCTTCGGCAGCTTGCCCGTGGAGGGCAGGTGCGGGCCGCGGCAGAGGTCGCTCCACTGATCGCTGTGGGCGTAAAGCGTGATGGCCTCGCCAGGCGGGATGATGTCGTCGATGATCTGCGCCTTGTAGGCCTCGCCGATCGCCTTGAAGTGGGCAATGGCGTCATCCTTGCTCCAGACCTGCCGCTCGATCGGCAAGTCGCGGTCGACGATCTCGCGCATCTTCGCTTCGATCTTTTCGAAGTCGTCCGTCGAGAATGGCTCATTGCGGGCGAAGTCGTAATAGAAGCCGTCCTCGATGACCGGGCCGATCGTCACCTGCGTGCCGGGAAACAGTTCCTGCACCGCCTGGGCGAGGACATGGGCGGCGTCATGGCGGATCAGTTCAAGACCGTCGGCGTCCTTGTCCGTGACGATGGCGACCGTGGCGTCGCCGTCCAGCGGGCGTTTCAGGTCGCGCAACTCGCCGTTCACACGGGCGGCCAGCGCTTTCTTGGCGAGGGATTTAGAGATGCTTTCGGCAACATCGTAGGGCGAGGCGCCATCCGCGTATTCGCGTTTGGACCCATCAGGCAGCGTGACGTTTATCATCGGGCTTCGTTTCTCAGGTTTGCCGCACACGCGGCGAATTCGGGTGATCCGGCTGGGGCATCTGGCGCGGCCGTGCTTAACGCGGCTTTACCGGGATTCCCACCCTGTTTTCAGAGCGGTGCCGGGGCGTATCAGGAATTCAGCGGGTGCATGAAGGGGCGCGCACACGGAGTGCGGACCAAGGGCGCTTCAGGCACCCTGGCGAGTTCGCGTGGTCAGACCGGTGAGGAAGCGGTTCGCGTTCATGGGCTGCATATGTCACGCCTCGGGGCCGGATTCAACCAGCCCCCGCGATCCGTCTCTGGGGCCGGACGCCCAGTCCCCGTAGCGCCAGGGCTGCCAGAACGGAACGGACGGGACCGTGTCCGGCGCGGGGTCGTAGCCATGACTGCCCCCCGGACGGCAGCGGATGAAGCGCGCCAGCGCCATCCAGCCACCCGGCCACCAGCCGTGGCGGGCTACGCATTCGGCGCCGAATTCACTGCAGGTGGGCGTATGCTGGCAGCGCGCCCCGGCCAGCTGGAGCAGCTGGCTCGGCCCGTGCTTGTAGATGGCGAGCAGTGCGTAGGCGGTGCGGCGCCGCAAGCCCATCTCAAGCCGCCGCCCGGGCCGCAAGGGCGGCGTCGATCGCCGCCACGGCCGCCTCGAAAGCGAGCAGCGTGGAGACGTGGCGCGGCGGGTAATCCGCAACCGGCTCGAGATGGCGCAGTTCCCAGAACCGGCCTTCAGGCGGCGGCGCGCCGTCTTTCAGCATCGACTTGAGGGCGTCCCTTGCTGCGCGGATTTCGACAACCGTTGCGCCGACGGCATGCTCTGCGAGGATGGACGTCGTCGCCTGCCCCAGCGCGCAAGCCTTGGGGTCCACCGCGATTTCGGTCACCCGCTCTCCGGCTGCATCCAGCTTGATGTCCACGTTGACTGTGGAACCGCACACGCGCGACACCTTGAGCACCGAGCCCTCGGCATCCGGGAGCCGGCCGACATGAGGAATGCCGCCCGCCAATTCGAGGATACGGTTGTGGTAGAGTTCGCTCATGGATGCCTAGATGGCCCGCGCGGCGCCACCGGGCAAGGGTGCCCAAAAAGGAGCCGCCGGGCGCCAATGGCAACAGGCGGCTCAGAAAGAGTGGGGTGTAGAAATGACCCGAAAGCCATATCCGGGGATGCCTGCCGGTTGCCGTTGCGTCAATTTACGATTTCGCCATGTTGCAGCGCGTCAAAACGGCCATAGCTGTGCCACTTTCGGCAACATCTTGAGCATCAGGACGACAGAGCCCGAAAAGGTCGCGACGGCCAGCAGCACAACCACGCCGTCCCGCGCGGTCAATGCGAGCCCGAGCAACAGAACCGCCAGGCTTGGCAGCAGGGGGCCGAGCGGAAACAGTCCGAGCGGATAGGTGATCAGCGCCGCCATGACGCAGACCAGACCGACAAGCTGGACGAACGGCGCCGCCGTCAGGAACGTCAGGCGGGGTTTTACGAGCGCGTCCAGCATATGGGCATATTTCTCCCCGGTCTGCGCGCTCTTCACCAGAAGATCCCGCTTGAAACGCACGTCGAGAAGGTTTTTCGGCAGCCAGGGTGTCTTGAGTCCGACAACGATCTGCAGCGCGAAGATCAGTGTCAGCGTCGCAACGAACCAGTTGGCCCCAGGGATGATCGTCAGGGGACTGACGGCAACAAAGCCCAGCAGCAGCAGCACGGGCCCGTAAGCGCGCCGCCCGACGGCCGTAAGGATTTCGCGGACCGATACATCGTCGCCTTCGGTATTCAGAACGAGTGAACGCATCAGCGTCCTGAGATTGGTCACCGGCGCGGTCGAGCCTGCACGGTTCATTCGGCAGCCACCGGCGAGGCAGCGCCATAGCGCTCCATTCGTGAGCGGACGATGCCACTTTCATCGATGGCAATCACATAGAGCCGGTCAAACTCGGATGCATCGTCAATGACTGGGCCTTGCTCAGCGCCAAGCAAGGCCGCGAGGGCATCGGTTGTATTGGAATGGCCGACGACCAACTTCACGCCCGGTGCATCCCGCAGCCAGCTGGCAAAGGCCGGCAGCGTGGAGGCATCATAGGTCTGCACTTGAAGGCCGCGCTGCACCGCTAGCGGCGCCGCCGTCTGCTGCGTGCGCCGGGTCTGTGTCGACCAGATTTCCGTTACACCTTCATCCTTGAGCCGCTCGGCCAGCGCCTTCGCGCGCGCGGCGCCCTCTGCGGTGAGGGCCGGGTCGCTACCCGTTTCCTTCTCGCCGTGGCGCACCAGGAAGAGGCGAACCACCGCCGCAGGCGCAGCCGATGTGTCTCCTGCCGGGGCCGGTGCAGGTGCGGAGGCGCAAGCCGTTGTCAGGCATAGGGCCAGCAGGCCGAGAAAACCTCTCCGGATCAAATGCGCCGCCATGTGCTGCCTCCTGCGCCGTCCATGATTTCAACGCCCTCTTCGGCCAGCGCCTTGCGAATACGGTCTGCCTCGGCCCAGTCCTTCGACAGGCGCGCTTCGACCCGCGCAGCGACAAGGGCGTCAATCCGGGCGGCGTCATCGGCGTTGCCGCCCTGCTCCCACGCCTTCGGCGACACCGTCAGCAGGCCGAGCAGTTCGCCGGCCGCCAGAAGGTCAGCCCGCGTGGCCGCCATCATCGCCTGATCATTCTGGTCCGCCGCCGTATTGGCCGCCGACGCGATACCCGACAGTTCCGCCAGCGCTTCCGGCGTGTTCAGATCGTCTTCGAGCGCCTCGCGCACGCCGCGGTAAGCCGCCTTGCCGCCTTCCACTGACCAGACCCGCCGCAGCGCACCATAGATCCGGTCCAGCGTCGTCTTCGCCTGTTTCAGCAATTCCGGCGTCCAGTCCAAGGGCGCGCGATAATGTCCGCTGAGCATCGCGAAACGGATCACTTCGCCCGGCCAGTCTTTCAGCAGATCGTGCACCAGCACGACATTGCCGATCGACTTCGACATCTTCTCCCCGCCCATGTCGAGGAAGCCGTTGTGCAGCCAGTAACGCGCCATCAACTCGCCATGCGCGCATTCGGATTGCGCGATTTCGTTCTCGTGGTGCGGAAAGGTCAGGTCGACGCCGCCGCCGTGAATGTCGATGGTGCGGCCGAGGTGTTTGGCGGCCATGGCCGAGCATTCGATATGCCAGCCGGGACGACCCCTGCCCCAGGGCGAGTCCCAGATTGCGTCTTCCGGCTCACCCGGCTTGGCAAACTTCCAGAGTGCGAAATCTGACGGCGCGCGCTTGTCTGCACTCGGCTCTATCCGGGCGCCGTCTTCATTGTCTTCCGGTTTGCGGCCGGAGAGCTTGCCGTAGTCCGGCATGGCGGCCACCGAGAACCAGACGCCTTCCTTGCCGACATAGGCGTAATCCTTGCGCAAAAGGCTGGCGATAATCTCGATCATCTCCGGCACATGCTGCGTAGCCCAAGGCTCAATGCTTGGCGGAAGGACGTTCAGTGCCAGCATGTCGGCGTTGTAGACGTCCGCATATTTCTTCGCGATGGCCGCGATCGGCTGGCCGGTTTCAACCGCCGCCTTGATCAGCTTGTCTTCAATGTCGGTGATGTTGCGCGCGAAGACGACGGCGCCCTCGCCATACGTTTTCATCAGCAAGCGGCGCAGGACGTCAAACACGACCGGCGGGCGCGCATTGCCGATATGGGCGTAGCTGTAGGGCGTCGGACCGCAGACATAGACGGTGATCCGCTTGGAGTCCTGCGGCTGGAAACCGCGCTTTTCGCGCGTCATGGTATCGTGGAGTTTCAGGGTCATCCCGGTCTCGTGTCAGTCTGTCGGTTCGTGGGCAAGGGCAGGGCGCAGGTTCAGGCCAGCCCTAATGGCGTGTTGCCGCGTCAGCGACAACAGGTCCAACAGCACGAAACGGTAAACGCGGGCAGGTTCATGGCCGGTCCTTAACACTTGACGCAGGGAAAGCCAATAAACTGCTGATCCAGAAGCCCCCTTACGCGTAGAAAGCTCTGGAAACGGGCGGGTCCCCGTCTTATGTTCCGTCAATCGCCCTGAGGGTATCAACTCCGGGCGGGCGTTAAGTCCGTGAAGTAATGACCCGGCTCGACCCCCGTCCCTCAGTCAAGGACCAGCATACATGGCTATGGACGCCGTCACTCCCAAGAACGACCTGCCACGCGCGGATTCCGTACGCAGACCGACCCAGCAAGAGGCCGAAGAGGCCGTGCGCACGCTGATCGCCTGGGCCGGCGACGATCCGGCCCGTGAAGGCCTGCTCGATACGCCGAAACGCGTCGTCAATGCCTACAAGGAATGGTTCGAGGGTTACGGCGAAGACCCGGTGAAATACCTGAGCCGGACCTTCGAAGACGTGCAGGGCTATGACGACATCGTCATGCTGCGCAACATCGAAGTCGAAAGCCACTGCGAGCACCATATGGCGCCGTTCATCGGCAAGGCCTTCGTGGCCTACAAACCCTCGCACGCTGTCGTCGGCATCTCGAAACTTGCCCGCGTCGTCGAAATCTTCGCCAAGCGCCTGCAGACGCAGGAAACGATGACCGCTCAGATCTGCGACGCCATCACCGACAGCCTCGCCCCTATGGGCACGGCCGTGTTCATCGAAGCCGAGCATCAGTGCATGTCGACACGCGGCGTGCACCACAAGCACGTGACGACGATCACGACGCAGTTCACCGGCGTGTTCAAATCGGACGCTGACCTGCGCAACCGTTTCCTGCGGATGTGCGGCGAGAACACCTGACACCTGCAACCATTCACAGCTTGCAACGCCCCTGACGGAAATGTGGGGGGCGTTTCTCTGCGGAAGGCAGTTGAACCGACGCGCGGCGGCGTTATCAATTCTCCGGCGTAGAGTTCACCTCAAAATCAGAACCGCCCCCGGGAGACGAAACACCATGAAGAAAACCCTCATCCTCGCCGCCTTCGCACTGGCCGCCCTGCCCGCCATGGCCGCCACAACCACTGTAGAATTTGCGCCCGCCGAAGGCGACGCGCTCGTCGCCCTATTCGCGGACGACGGCACGGTCAGCTTCAACGGCGGCGCGGCCGTCCCCTACACGATGGACGAAGCTGGCAAGACCATCTGCTCCAGCGTCAACGGCACTGACAATTGTGCCACCTTCGAAACCTGGGGCACCACGGTCGGACACGTCACGCCGTACACCACGTCGCAAGGCTCGTCCGGCGTCGCCACGGTCACGGCCACTACCGAGTAAGCTTCGCGTCACACATGCGATTCCAGGAGGCGCTCGTAAATCTCGAGCGCCTCCTTTTCATGTTCGGCGGCGCGCCCTGAAAGCACCGGCAAGGGTCCGGCCGGCGCCCCAAAGCCCGTCGACGCCCAGACAGCGTCATACCAGTGCGGCGCCCAGGCGCCATCTTCAGCCCGCGGACCGGATGGCCAGTTCAGCATGGCTGGATCGAACCCGGTATCGAGGGTTGCGCAAAGGCGCGAAAGCACCCCTTCCGGGTCTTCAAGCACGCGGTCCGCATCGATCACCGGCACAGGCCCGAGACGCTGCGACAGGTCCATCTGCTGCGGGATTCCCAGCGCCTCAAGGCTGAGCGTTTCCATCTTTCGCTGGTATGAGGCAATGACGCGCGCCGGATGGCGAACCAGCAGCACGTGCCGCTCGATCCGGTCCAGCCAGTCCATCGGAATGCCATCCACCATGTGGTGGATCATGTGCTTCTGGTAGAAGAGGCGCTTGCCGCCGGGCACGGGGCCCGTCATCGTCGCAATGACCTTGCCCGTATCCGCTTCATGCGCCGCAAGGATTTCCTCCGTCATCGGATGGTCCAGTCCGGTGATCTTCAGAAACGCCGCATAGAAGGGCTCGTCCACGACCGCCGTATCGGCGCGTGCGCCAAAGCTGCGCATCATCGTGGTCGACAGGTTGCGCGGACCTGACCACATGGCGATCCGAACCGGCGCGCTCATGCAATCGGCGTCAGGCTGCTCGCCTGCAGTGCCTTGTAGAGCGCGCGAATGCGCTGCGAGACCGGCCCATCCAGGCTCTCGATCACGCGCCCGTCCACTTCGCGCACCGGCGTGACGCCCGCAAACGTCCCGGTGATGAAAGCTTCGTCGGCAGAGTATACATCGAACAGCGAGAACCGCTTCTCGACCGCCGGGATGCCCGCCTGCCGGCAGACGCGCAGGATATTGCCGCGGGTGATCCCGCCGAGGCAGTATTCTGCCGGCGATGTCCACACTTCGCCGTCCCGCACGATGAAGAAGTGCGTCGAATTGCAGGTCGCGACGAAGCCGGCCGGGTCCAGCATCAGCGCCTCGTCGGCGCCCGCCTTGTCGGCCTGGATGCAGGCCATGATACAGTTGAGCTTGGAGTGCGAATTGAGCTTCTGGTCCTGCTCGGCCGGCCCCGTTCGGCGCACGTGCACCGTGAACAGGCTCACCCCGCGCGCCTGTACGTCCGGCACCGGCGTCTTGTATTCCGGAATGATGACGATGGTCGCCTTGCCGATCGTGAAGCGCGGTCCCTGATAGGGCGTCTTCTTGATCCCCCGCGTCACCATCAGGCGGATGTGCACCCCGTCCTGCATGCCGTTGGCCTTCAGGCAATCCATCAGCCGCGCGGTCAATTCCTCTCGCGTCAGGCCGATATCCATGTCGATGGTCTTGGCGCCGGCGTAGAGGCGCTTCAGGTGCTCTGGCCAGAAGGCGACGCCGCCGTCGAGGACGCGCAGCCCTTCCCACACACCGTCACCCAGCAGGTAGCCGGAATCGAAAACGGAGATGACTGCCTCTTCCCGCCGCTTCAGGGCCCCGTTGACCGATATCAGCACATCTGCGTTGCGGGGATCGGCGACATAGTCGTGAACGCCGTGGACTTCCTCTTCCGTCATGCCGCGCGTCCAAGCCAGGCGGCAATGTCAGCGACCACCTTGTCCGTACCCGGCTCATCAACGATCCAGTGCGCATGGCCGGCATACTCGATGAAATCACCCGCCACCGGGCTCCTCGCATACTTTGCCGCGACCTTGCGCACGGCCTGCGGCAGGGTCGCCCGGTCCTGGCCGCCTGCGATCGTCAGGGTCGGGATCGCCACCTTGGTTTCGTCGATCTCCATGCCATCGGAAATGTCACCGTACACTTTCCCGGAATCGTAGAGCGCGCCTGCATAAATGGCGTCATGGCGCGCCTTCGGGACGCAGTTCAGCACACCCCAGCTGAAGCCGGTTTTCCAGACCTTGTATGACCTCTTCCGGTCCCGCTTCGCAATGATGTTGAGGAAAGTCCAGGCCACGGAAACGCCGACAACGGCGCAATCCTTGGTCTGGGCCGGCGTCAGGAATACCGCCTTCGAAACCTCGCCCCGTTCAGCGAGGACCTGTGCGATCAGCCCGCCCATCGAATGCCCGATCATGGCCGGCTTTGCCCCGTCGCGCGCCGCGAGCCGCCGCGCTTCCGCCGCCGCTGCCTCGATATAATCGGCGATACCAAGGTCCGGAAGACTCGCGGGCGGATTCTCGCGCACCCGCTGTTCCGGGAATAACGTGATCGCCTCGCAGGTCCAGCCGTCCGCCTCGAAGGCAGGCTTCATGGTGTCCCAGGCGCTGGAATCACACCCGATTCCGTGGATCATCAGCAGTGTTGGCACGTCCCCTCCCTTTCAGCCCTGTGGCACATGCCCCGGCAGCACCGGCTCGGCCCAGCGGCGGAAACGCTCCGCCACTTCGAGATAGACCGGTCGTTTGAACGGAACGATCAGATCCGGCGTTTCTTCCAGCTTCGCCCAGCGCCAAGCGTCGAACTCGGGCGTATGCCGGTCAAGGCGGACATCGCTGTCGGAACCCTTGAACCGCAGGGCAAACCATTTTTGCCGCTGACCGTGGAAGGGGCCCGGCAGGCGTTTCTTCAGGTCTGGCGGAAACTCGTAATGCAGCCAGTCCGTCGTCTCTTCGAGCACATCGACCAGCTTGGCCGGCACGCCGATCTCTTCCTCGAGCTCCCGGAGCGCGCCCGTCACGGCGTCTTCACCGTCATCGATCCCGCCCTGCGGCATCTGCCACTGGAACGGTCCCCGCCCGTTTATGCGCCGGCCCACGAAGACGTGTCCCGCCTTGGAAAACAGGGCGAGTCCGACATTCGGGCGATAAAGCGTTGAATCAAACTTCGGCTGGGTCACCCGCCGTTGAATATACCAGACTTATCAAGGCTGCCAGTGCGCACCTCTGCGGGGCGGGTATTGGTGATGGCAGACACCGGGGCCAGCACGAGGCCTTTTTCATCCAGTTGCGAGATCCAGACCTTAGCCGCCTCGACCGTTACCGGGAACGCATAGCCGGACCCGAAGGCCGCGCCCTTCTCCAGCGCGAGCGATTCAAGGTCCATCAGCTCGGCGCTGATGTCGGCGGGCGTCTGGCGGGCATCGATCGGACCGGCGGCACGCGCATAGCGCAGACCACTGGTGCGGGAGAGGCTTTCCAGGCTGGTGCGCTCGAAGCTGCCATCATCAATGAAGGCGAGACCTTTCTCGCTGAGGCGCTCCAGCACCGGTGTGACCGAAACCTTGTCGGCCGCAAACTTCGCGCCCTGATAATTCACAATGCCGAAATAGCCGGACGTGCGCGCCAGCACAGCCTCGAGGCGCGTGAGATTTGCCTTCGCATCCGCGCCAGCGAGCAGAGTGTCCGGATGCATCTTCATACGGCCGTAGTCATAGGCCTCCATCGGTACTTCGATGAGCACTTCATGGCCGTCGGCGCGGGCCGTCTTGATCCAATGATCGAGACGCTTGGAATCCAGCGCAAAGGACAGCGTCACATTGGCTGGCAGGTCGTCGATCGCGAGCTGGGTCTGCGTCGCGTTCATGCCCAGGCCGCCGATCACGAGACCCACCATCGGCAGGCCTTCCGGGTTCGAGAACTTGCGGGCGTAAATGTCTGACGGCGCCTTGCTCTTGGCAGCGGCTTTCACCGGCGCAGCTGCCACTGTCGTGGCGGATGCCAGTTTGAACGTGCCATCCGCCTGCGGAACACTGCGCACCTGGCTGAGGGACTCGCCTGCCCGCACGATGCGGCCATTGATCCGGATCGCGTCGCCGACCGTTGGACCGCCCTGCCCGCCCGTCACTTCAACGCGGACGGTCTCGCCTTCGGGTGGCACATAGGCCATTTCGATGGGGCTGCCGGTATCTTCTGCGCCGGGCAGAAGGCCGCCGCCAGGATGTTCGCCCGGGTCGGTCAGGCGCACCATCCGCACAACGCCTTCTGCCGGTTCTTCGGTTTCGAACAGGGCCAGCGTCTGGCTCGGGCTCGCCGCCGTCGGATCGGCGACGACATGAATACCCAGGCCAAGCGCCGCAGATAGACCGCCGAACACGGCGAGGCTCATGCCCGCATGGACAACCCCTGTGCGAAATGGCGATGGCTCGGACTCGCGCCGGTAACCCATGGGCTCGACCTCTTGCAACGGGGCTTAATATCAGAACCCCGAACATCGCCCCACAGGGTTAACAGGTCGCAAACAAATTCCGTACGCTGTGTAACGAACTGCTAAGGATGTGCAGCCCGGACAAGCCGGATCAGCCAGCTTTTTCGGCCATCCGCGACGCGGTTGTCTGGCCTTCGCGGAGCATCTGAATGGCCCGCTCAAGCTGGAAATCCTCGCCCTCATAGCCCTCCGGCGGCTGCTCGTCCGGCATGCGCAATTCCTTGCGCTCCTCGCCGGACTCATTCTGCAGCGCGTGCGGCAAATCGGCCTCGGACCAGCGCTCGATTTTCTCGAGTTCTTCCTGCGTCAGGCGCACCTGCGTGATCATCAGGTCCGGCTCGATGCCGAGTGCCTGGATCGACCTTCCAGCCGGCGTGTAATAGCGCGCCGTCGTCAGCCGGATCGCGCCGCGGTCCGCCCCCAGCGGGATCACCGACTGGACAGAGCCCTTACCGAAGCTGGTGGTGCCGATCACGAGCGCGCGCTCGCGGTCCTGCAGCGCGCCGGCCACGATTTCGGACGCTGAGGCCGAGCCCCCGTTGATCAGCACGACCATTGGCACGCCCTTGAAGGATTCGCCCTTGGACGCATTGCGCCGTTCGACATCCACCGGGCGCCGGCCCTGCGTCGAGACGACTTCACCGCCGGACAGGAAATGATCGGCCACCTTGACCGCCTCATCCAGCAGTCCGCCACCATTGTTGCGCAGATCAATCACGATGCCTTTCGGCTTTGGCCCGCGGCTCAACCCGTCCAGCGCTTCTTCGAGCAGCAGCGTCGTGCGCTCGTTGAAAGTGGCCACGCGGATATAACCGATATCGCCCGGCTCCGTGCGCCAGGTGACGGATTTCTGCTGGATGACTTCCCGCACCAGCTTGACCGGGAACGGATCGATGCCTTCTCGCAGGATCGTGATCTCGAGTTCGGTGCCACGTTCGCCGCGCATTTCCTTCACGGCGTCATTCAGTGTCAGGCCGATGATCGGCTTGCCATTGATGGCGGTAATGTAATCTCCCGGCATGACGCCCGCTTTGGCGGCAGGTGTTCCGTCCATCGGCGAGATGACTTTCACGAAGCCGTCTTCCATCGTCACTTCGATGCCGAGCCCGCCATATTCGCCGGATGTCTGCACCTGCAGGGACTGGAAGTCCTCGGGATCGAGATAGCCGGAGTGCGGATCCAGAGAAGTCAGCATGCCGTTGATTGCGGCGGACATCGCCTCCTGCTCGTCGATCGGCACCACATAGTCGCGCTGGGCGCGGGCGAAGATCTCCGCGAACAGTTCAATCTGCTGATAGGTGGCCGTGCGCGGATCTTCGGGCTTGCCCGCTTCTTCCTGAGGCCAGGCCATCGCTGCAAAGCCGACGGCCGCTGCCCCCAGAACTCCGCCAAGGGCCGTTCCGGTCAGCAATGAACGCATGTTCCACTCCATCATCATTTCAGCGACCCTCTAGTTGCCGCGAGACATCCACTCTGCCGGATCAAGCACCTTGTCGCCAAGCCTTAATTCCACACTAAGCTCAGGGGCAGGATCGTCGCGGTCAGGCATACGGCCGACGGGTTCACCGGCGGTGACCGACTGACCTTCGGAGACGTAAATCCGGCTCATGCCTGAAAGAATAACATTATATCCGTCACTTGTACGCACAATCAGCATCATGCCGTAGGTCCGGAACGGCCGGGCAAACTCCACGACCCCGCCCACCGGCGCCACGACCTGCGCCTCGGCGCGCGTTGCAAAGACGACATATTCGGTTTTGGACCCGCTCGCGAGCGTATCGCCGAACGCATGCAGCAAGGTGCCAGCGGCGGGCTGCTGAAGGCCCCCAAGCGCCGATTTGCCCAAGGGGGCGGCCTTGTTCTTCGCGGGCGCAGCAATCGCCGCAGGTTTGGAGGCGCCCGGCTTGGACGTTCGCAGGGCCGCAAGTTGCGGCCGGTTGCCCGGCTTCACGCGCGGCGCGTCCGGTGCATTGGATTCCAGCGCCGCGAGCAATTCCCTCAGCGTGCCCGCTTCCTTGCCGAGACGGTCGGCGCGGTCGCGCAACCCCTCCATGCTCCCCGAGATGCCTTCGAACGCAGCACGTTTGCTGGCCGCGAGGCGTTCAATCTCTTCCTTCTTCAGCGCAATCGTCGCTTCGGCCGCACCGAGCCGCGCCTGCTCGGCGCCGATATTCGCCTCAAGTGTATTGAGCTCCGCGATCTCCTTCGAGATCGCCGCCGCCCGGTCCGACAATTTCGGATAGGTCGCCTGCATCAGGATCGCGCGGCGGATCGCAACGCTTGAGTTGCCGGGGCTGACGACCAGCGCGGGCGGCTTCCGGCGATTGGCCGCCGCCAATGCGGCCAGCAGGTCCTCCAGCGTCGTCTCGCTTGTCAGCAGCTCGCTGCGCGCCGTCTCACGTCGCGCCCGCAAGGTGACCAGCGCGACCTCCGCCCGGCTAGCCTGCTCTTCCCGGCGGCGCGCTTCCATCGCGGTCGACAGCAGCGTCTCGTCCAGCGCGCGCAGGTCCACTACCGTCGTCTCGCCTTGCGACTCCAGCGCCGCCAGTTCAGCCACCGCCGCGCGCCGCTCAGTCTCCAGCGCTTCCAGGTCAGCGCGGGTAAACGTGTCGGGCGCTGCAGCGATCAGCGGCACCAGCAGCAGGCAGGCAAACAGGGATGAGACGCGGCGCATCGGTGAAGCTTTGCCCGACAGGCGTCACTTTGACGTTAATCAGCGGGCGTTTCCTGCAGCGCGGCGTCCAGCGCTCGCAGCTCGTCTGCTATGAGCGCTGACACTACGCGCACAGGCTCAGGATCAAACGCCGGCGCTTCCAAAACAAGATGACCGACCAATCCGGCCGCCACGCGCATGTCGCGCGCGAACGTTGCCGGAATCTCCACCGAGAGCGCGTGCACCGCTGCATTGCGCACATCGATCATCCGTTCGAGCGCGCGTTGCCGGCTGCCGGAAAGTTCCACCCGCTCTGGCACGTTCAGGTATTCGCTCGACCGCGCCCTGCGCAGCAGGAAAGCCACGGGCGCAATCCGCTCCGATTGCGACGGGTTCAGCACAGCGTCGACGGTCGCCGTCTCGTATCCGGACAGCGCCGCGACTAATGCACCCTGCAGTGTACTGACCATTCCGAGCGCCGCCCAGCGGAGCCGAGCTGGATCGTGCGCGGCGCCTTCCGCCTCGCGGCGCGCCAGCTTCAGTGATTCAAGCGTCACATCGAGCGCGAGCCGCACCCGCATTCCCCGATCTTCAGGAACTGCCGCATTGATGACATCGCTTGCCATGCCCTGCCTCTCTTCCCTCTACCTGAACGGGGTATTCAAATTCAGTTCAGGCGCCATCGGCATCTTGCCTGCCAGCCCCGCAGGATAAACGCGCCCGCGTGCTAGAAAACAGACCCGCAACAAGGAGAAACACATGAAACGCGCCCTTGCCATGGCCTTCATTGGATTTGCCATCGCCGCCCCTGCCCCCATCGCATTCGCCGATGACGATGATTATCGCGGCGGCTTCCGCATCAGCCGCGCCGAAGCGATCGACATCGCCCGGGACAACGGCATGAACGTGGTCCAGGAAATCGAGCGCGACGACGGGAAATGGGAACTCGAAGGCTGCACCTATGATCGCCGCGAGATCGAGGTCGACATCCACGGCCAGAGCGGCCATGTGCTGGAGCTTGAAATCGACGATCGTGACGATGATTGCTGAGTGACGCACCGGCCCGGTTTGCCCTGCGCATCCGGGCCGGTCCCACTACCTTTCCGGACGATTTCTGCTAACGCCTAGCTCTTGCGGCGGGCGCACCAGGCGTCCGCCGTTTGTCCGTATACGTCCCACTGTTTGCCATCATGCGGTGGCGGCGCGGACACTTGGCGCAGATAGGCGGACCCTAGCCGTTCAGCTATTTTGATCGACGGCGTATTCTTCTCGTCGATGCAATGGATGATCTCGGTCCAGCCCAGGATGTCGACGGCAAAGTCCATCGCTGCAGACGCACCTTCAAGGGCGTATCCCCTGCCCTGAGCCGAGGTCAGCAGCCCCCAGCCGACTTCCGTACCGGGCCAGCCGGCCGGCTGCCAGGGCCCGAGCCGGCCAACCCAGCGCCCGGTCTCCTTTTCGATGACCGAGAACATCGAGAAACCGTTGATCGTCCAGGCACCGGCCATGACGCACAGCGTGCGCCAGACCACTTCCGTCGGTTGCACACCACCGATGAATTTCGCCGAAGTCTCGTCCGCCATCAACTCGCAGAACCCGTCGAAATCCTCCGCCAACGGAGGACGCAGGATCAGGCGCTGCGTTTCGATGACCGGACCTATGGCCATGTCGTGCAGCGCCTAGGCCAGCGACGTATCGATAGCCTTGCAGGCCTCGATCAGACCCTGGACGGACGCGACCGACTTTTCGAACATCGCTTTCTCGTCGGCGTTCAGATCGAACTCGACGATCCGCTCGGCGCCGCCGGCTCCGATCATCGTCGGCACACCGACATACATGTCCTTCACGCCGAACTCGCCGCGGCAATAGGAAGCCACCGGCAACACGCGCTTCTGATCGGAAAGATAGGATTTCGCCATCGCGATGGCGCTCTCGGCAGGCGCATAATAGGCCGAACCGGTCTTCAGCAGGTTGACGATCTCGCCGCCGCCCTTGCGCGTGCGGTCCACGATCGCGTCCAGCTCGGCTTGCGTCATCCAGCCCTGCTTCACCAGCTCCGGCAAAGGCAGTCCGCCGACGGTTGAGTGGCGCACCATCGGCACCATGTCATCGCCATGACCGGCCAGCGTCCAGGCATGGATGTCGGCCACCGACACGCCGGTCTTCTCGGACAGGAAGTAGGCAAAGCGTGACGAGTCCAGCACGCCCGCCATGCCGACCACTTTCGAGTGCGGCAGGCCGGAGAATTCGCGCAACGCCCAGACCATCGCGTCGAGCGGGTTGGTGATGCAGATGACGAAGGCGTTCGGCGCGTGCGCCTTGATGCCCTCGCCCACGGCTTTCATGACCTTCAGGTTGATGCCGAGGAGGTCGTCGCGGCTCATGCCCGGCTTACGCGGCACACCGGCCGTGACGATGCAGACGTCGGCGCCGGCGATACCGGCATAGTCATTGACGCCCTTGAGGCCGACCGAGGCGCCGTAAACCGGCGTCGATTCCGCGATGTCGAGACCCTTGCCCTGCGGCAGGCCTTCCGCGATGTCGAACAGGATCACGTCGCCGAGTTCTTCGCGCGCGCACACATGAGCGAGCGTGCCGCCGATCATGCCGGAACCAATTAGGGCAATTCTGTTGCGGGCCATTTGGGGTCTCCTCGGAATGGGCCTGGGAACGATGTCGCGGGACCCCTACCCGAGGCCGCGCCCGCGTGCAATGCGCCCCAAAAGCAAACGCCCCGTGAGCACGGCTCACGGGGCGCATGTCAGTTCATCGGCAAGCCCTATGTCAGTCGCTCGAAAGCATCGACATCAGGATCGTGAAGATGTTGTAGAACGAGATGAAGAAGCCGAGGGCGCCCCAGTTCGTCATGACGGCGAGCGACCGCGCATCACCTTCGTTCTGAAAATAGCCTTCCTTCAGGTTCTGCGTGTCGAAGGCAATCAGGATGCCCGAAACAGCCAGCACGCCGACCATGATCGCAACTTCCAGGAAGCCCGACGGCGGGAACAGCAGGCTGAGCAGGCTGACGCCCACGATACCCCAGAGCGCGAACACGGCGAACACACCGATCGGCTTGAGGTTGGTCTTGGTCATGTAGCCGAACAGACTGAGCGCGCCGAACGCCGACGAGGTCAGCAGGAAGGCTTTTGCCATCGTGTAGAGGGTCGGCGAAATCCCGCGGCCGGTGCGTGTCTCAACGCCCGTTCCGGCCAATGAGAGGTAGACCCAGATCGACAGGCTGAGGCCGAGCAGGGACACGATGGTCCAGTAGACAATCCCGGTGGCCAGCGGCGACGGGCGTTTCATCAGGAAGGCCGAGCCGAGGATCAGAACGATGGGTGCGAACTGGATGACGAGGCGCAGCGGCGAGAAGAGCACGAGCTGCGTCAGCGCCGGCACCATGTTGGAGCCGACGAGGAAGGCGAGGCCGCCCGCCAGCGCGATACCGAGGGCAAGCTTCTGGTACACCCCCAGCATGAAGGTGCGCAGGCCCACGTTGACGGAGGTGTCGGCGGACCGCGCATCGATCCCTCCGAAAGTCCGGTTAAAGTCATTCATCGGTTGTTGAACCCTTTCCATGATCGCGGACACCCACCGGGCGCCGTTTGGACAATATATGGAGGCACTCTGCCTTGACTGCAACAGACTCCGCAGAGATTGGAGCCTTGGATTTGCATCTTCAGGTTCCCGGCCTGTTGAGCCTTTCATCTCTTCCGTGAATACAGTTCTTGGTTAATATTTGATGACCGAAACATAACCTCAGCGAGTTCAAGTACTTGCGCGATCTGGCGGAATGGCCAGTGAGAAGCGCCAAATGCCGGTTTCAGTGAACAGCTAGTCACTGTTGACTTGGATAGGCCGGACCATAAACTCTCGCTTAACTGTGGGTTCTACCATTCGCAGTAAAACAAGCCACGACTTAAAGGGGAAGACCATGGCTGACGCGTCGGCGTATGCCGAAAACATCAAGAAGTACGCCAAAGGATACAACAAGGCAGC